>Ga0233425_10009034_pt1 | contig 12867 bp, 13 predicted proteins | sample Watercolumn_Towu_2_FD_181712 | JGI IMG/M metagenome (GOLD analysis project Ga0233425, IMG submission 181712) | Freshwater microbial communities from Lake Towuti, South Sulawesi, Indonesia - Watercolumn_Towuti2014_140_MG | ecosystem: Environmental > Aquatic > Freshwater > Lake | place...
AGCGATTCAGCCTCTACTCGGACCTTACGATCGATGAGAACATTGAGTTCTTTGCCGAGATCCATGGAGTGACCCGGTACAAAGAACGGAGCGAGCAGCTTCTCGAATTCACGCGCCTTACGCCGTTCCGGTCGAGGCTGGCCGAAAACCTCTCAGGCGGTATGAAACAGAAACTCGCACTGGCGTGCACGCTGATTCACACACCAGAGGTGATTTTCCTCGATGAACCAACAGCCGGCGTCGACCCGGTCTCCCGGCGGGATTTCTGGAAGATCCTGTCTGACCTCCTGAAAACAGGCATTACGATCCTCATGACGACACCCTATCTCGACGAGGCCGAACGATGCTCACGCGTCGCGATGATGAACGAAGGAAAAATCCTTGTGTGCGACACGCCTCAGCATCTCAAATCGATGATGAAGGATACGCTTGTTGAGCTTGTGTGTGCTGACATACGAAACGCGTTTGCACTCTTAAAGAGCGAGAAGGCATGCAAGGAAGTTCAAGCGTTTGGAGATCGGCTGCATCTCGTTCTTCGGAACGGCAAGCGAGGAATGAGCTCCGTTCTTGATCACCTCAAGAAGAATTCCATTGCCGTATCCTCGCATAGAGTTATTGTTCCCTCCCTTGAGAATGTGTTTATCTCGCTCCTGAGTGAGGGCAGTCTCGCGAATGAACAACCGGAAGGTGTTGCGAAATGAGTACCTATCGTAGTGTATCGGTCTTGCTCCTCAGTCTCGCTTGCCAGGCGCTTCTCGCCCAGCCCAGACAGTTGACGATTGAACAAAGCGTGCAGCTTGGACTCGAGAACAGCAAGACATTCCATGCGTCGCTGATGCGATCGGAGCTCGCCGAAGCGAAGGCGAGCGAGATGAAAGCTGCGCTCTTTCCGTCTCTGAAAGTACAGGCCTCGTATCAGCACCTGAGCGAAGTCCCTGAATTTAAGATCCCGTTTCCCGGTATACCGACGATCTTTCCATACCTCCCACATGCCTATGTCGCCAGGGCGGTTGTTCAACAACCGCTCTTCACAGGATGGAGACTGCTCGGTGCCGCGGACAACGCGTCCTACCAGGCTGAAGCGAGCCGGCGTGATGTGGCGAAGGACCGAGCAGAGCTGATCCTCGGAATCAAGACTGCGTATTGGACCGTCTTCCGTACGGGCGAGGTGCGGCGACTCGCCGAGGAAAATGTGAAGCAGATAGAATCGCATCTTCGAGACAGCGAGAACCTGGCGAGACTGGGGATGGCGACACAGAACGATGTCCTGAAGGTGAGAGTTCAGCTCGCAAATTCACGTCTTCTGTTGAGCGATGCCGCGAATAACCTGCGTGTGGCGACGATTGCGTTGAATTCAACCATTGGGCTTCCGCTTGAGATGGAAATTGCGATTGCATCGCCTCTGTCTCCACCTCGACGAGAATCGGCAAAGGTGAATGATCTTGTGAACAAGGCTCTCTCGGTCCGCCCTGACCTCCTCGGCCTGCAACTTCGGCTCAAAGCGGCAGATGCAGCAGTAACCTCTGCTACAGGAGGCTGGTTCCCCCAGGTCTTTCTGACTGGCAGCTACACCACCGCGCGTCCCAATCAGCGTATCATCCCAATGGTCGATGAGTTTCGTGACACGTGGGACATTGGCGTTTCCCTTCAGTTCGACATCTGGAACAATTTGTCTACACTGCATCAGACGACACAGGCGAAAGCCCAGCGTGAGCAGGTGAGGGATGCGCTGGGATCCATGCACGATGGAATTGTGCTTGAAGTGACGCAGAGCGTTCTGAACTGCCGGCAGGCAAGAGAGAGAATCGAACTGGCAGAACTCACTGTCCAGCAGGCCAACGAGAACTACAAAATGGCGGCGGAGAGATTCAAGACTGGCTTGATCACAAGCTCAGACCTTCTTGATGCCGAACTGATGTTATTGCAGGCCAAGCTGCAGCTCACGAATGCGCAGGTGGAGTATGAACTGTCGCAGGCAAGACTCGAGAAGGTTGCCGGCCTCTCTTCGGAGGAATTGTAAGCGTGAAGAGTATCGAGGTTGAACAGCTGACGAAGAAGTTTGGGAAATTCACTGCGGTGGACCGGATCAGTTTTGAGGTCAAAGAGGGTGAAATCTTCGGATTTCTGGGCGCCAACGGTGCAGGAAAATCAACGACGATTCGTATGCTCTGTGGATTGCTTCAATCCACGGAGGGGACAGCGCGTGTGGGGGGATTCGACATCAACACTCAACCCGAGAAAGTGAAGGAATCCATCGGATACATGTCTCAGCGGTTCTCGTTGTACGAGGATCTCACGGTCGACGAGAACATCAACTTCTTCGGCAAAGTGTACGGTCTGGGTGACGGGGAGCTGAGCGAGAGGAAACGGTGGGTGCTGGAGATGGCAAACTTGCGGGGGAGGGAGGAGAGCATTACGGGGACCTTGTCGGGAGGCTGGAAGCAACGACTCGCGTTGGGATGCGCCGTGTTGCACAGGCCGAGGATCGTGTTTCTCGATGAGCCGACGAGCGGCGTTGATCCTCTGATGCGACGAAAGTTCTGGGAGCTCATCAATGATCTCTCGTCGCAAGGAACGACGGTGCTCGTGACGACGCACTACCTCGAGGAGGCAGAGTACTGTAACGATCTGATCCTCATCAACGCGGGCCGCATTATTGCCGCCGGAAGTCCTCAGGAGTTGAAGGAACGGCATATCACGTCGCCGATCCTTGAAGTCCAGTGTTCTCACGTCATCGAGGCGCTGGCATTGCTCGAGCACCAACCGTGGGCCCTTGAGACGACGGTGTTTGGTGTTGCCATTCACGTCAGTGTGACTGATGAACGTCTGGCGAAGAGGGAGATTCCGAAGGTCCTGGGTGCTCATCGCATCGATGTCAAGAGCGTCATTCGAATTGCACCATCGCTCGAAGACGTGTTCATCTTTCTTCTTGATCAGGAGGCGCGACGCGCAGCGTGATGACCTTGTCGGTGCTCAAACGGTTGTGGCCTATCATCAAGAAGGAGTTCCGGCACATTCGCCGGGACAAGAGAGTGCTTGCCGTTTTGACGCTCGTGCCCGCGGCGCTGCTGTTGCTCAACGGGTATGCGCTGAATTTTGACGTCACTCATATCCGAACCGCAGTGGTCGACCATGACAAAAGCGCGACCTCACGGGACTTCATTCAGTCGTTCGTGTCCTCGGGGTACTTCGATCATGTGAAGAATTTGAGGACGTCGTATGAGGCGACGAGGCTGCTCGATAACGGGGAGGTGCGGCTCGTCATCGTTGTTCCATCTGGATTCTCAGAAAAGCTCCTCGCGCGCGAGACCGTTGACGTACAACTCCTAGTCGACGGAATGGATGCAAGCGCGGCGACGACGATTGTTGGCTATGCCCAGGCAATGGTTCTTCAATACTCCCAGCGCATTATCCTTCAGGCGATGTCGAAGATCGGACGCGGGAGCTACATCCCTGTCAACTATGAGATGAGGATGTGGTACAATCCGGAGCTCAAGAGTGCTCGTTTTCTTGTTCCCGGCCTCATTGCGTTCATTCTGGCGATCACCTGTGTCATCGCGACGTCGCTCTCGATCGTAAAGGAGAAGGAACGTAATACAATTGAGCAGATTAATGTCTCTCCCATCCATGCGCTCGATTTCATCGTCGGCAAGCTGATCCCATATGCCCTCATTTCACTTGTGGCTGCAGCGTTGGTACTACTTGCAGCGTATTTTCTCTTCGACGTCGTCATCAAAGGAAGTGTCCTCCTTCTGTTCTTTGCAACACTCCTTTTCATCACAGCTGCTCTGAGCATCGGCCTGTTCGTTTCCACGGTGTCCGACAGCCAACAGGTCGCTTTCCAGATTGCCGCGATCGTCTCGATCGCGCCCACGATCATCCTTTCGGGGTTTATCTTCCCCATCCGAAGTATGCCGTGGTGGCTTCAGGTTCTGTCGAACATCACGCCGGCAAAATTCTATCTCGTGATACTTCGAAGTATCGTTCTGAAGGGTGCCGGTCTCTCTGCGTTCTGGGAGCAGGGGGTCTATCTGCTCCTGTACACGACATTGTTCCTTGGTATCAGCACACTTCGGTCTAGAAAGACGGTCGGCTGAAAATATGGCTCTTCACCGCATCATAGCGCTCTGGAAGAAGGAAGTCGGACAGTTGCTCAAAGACCGGCGTCTCTTGCCGATTGCCTTTGTAGCGCCTGTCATCCAACTCACGTTCCTTGGCTTCGCCGCGTCGCTTGACGTGAAAAACATCCCCATCGTTCTTTGCGACCTCGATAAATCGGCGGAGAGCCGCACTCTCGTGTCGTCCTTTACAAATTCCGGCTATTTCACGTTGTCGTACTCAACGGAAGACTACGGCGATATCCAGAGATATCTGGACAATAATATGGTGACGATGGCGCTTGTTATACCGCCGTCATACGGCGAGAAAATTCTGCGGCGAGAGCAAGCTACGATCCAGATCATCCTCGACGGCAGTGAGGGAAACTCGGCGGCGATCACAATGGGGTACGTCAACCAGGTGGTCATGCGTCTGTCTACGAATATCCTGACGGAATACCTCGGCGGAAAAGTGCCGGCGGGCCGCGTCGACGGCGAAGTGCGCGCCTGGTACAATCCGGCTCTCAAGAGCAGGAACTTCATGGTCCCGGGGGTACTTGTGCTGATCCTTCTCGTCACGGCCACGGTGCTGACGGCGATGGCAATCGTGAAGGAAAAGGAGGTAGGAACGCTCGAACAAATCATGGTGACGCCGATCCGTCCGTTGGAATTCATGCTCGGCAAGCTTGTGCCATACACGATTATCGGGTTCGGCGATATCTGTGTCGTCCTGATGGTGATGGTCTTCGGATTCGGGATCGCCATCAAAGGGAGCATTGTCCTGTTGCTGACAATCAGCGGACTCTTTTTGCTGACCACCCTAGGCATCGGACTTTTCGTCTCCACCATCTCAAAGACCCAGCAGCAGGCGATGATGACGGTCATCTTCTTCATTGTGATGCCGATGATGTACATTTCCGGTTTTGTGTTCCCTATTGAGAACATGCCTCAGCCGCTTCAGGTCATTTCCCTTGGAATCCCCATGCGATATTTCCTTGTCGCGATCCGTTCGATAATCCTCAAAGGGGTCGGACTTTCGACACTCTGGCCTCAGGCGTTGATCCTCCTCGCGATGGGTGCTTCAATCCTGGTTGCCAGCACGCTTCGATTCCGAAAGAAGCTCGACTAAGGAGATCGTCTCTCTTCAGAGACTCAACTCATGCCAGGTATCGTCTGCACCACCGACGTCTATCCTTCGATTTGATTTTCTACAAGAAATGAGGTAACATTGCACGAATCGGCCGCCAGCGTGGCGGTCCGGTATGTAGCTGCTCCCTAGTCTTGAGGCGAAACACCCACTATGATCAATCAGCGCCGGCTCTACCGCACGATCGAGAGCTTTGCATCACACGAATTCAAAACAGACAAAGAGCTCCTGAAACACGTTCTGAATGAGATTGTCAAGGACGACAAGATCAGTATCAAGGGAGGAAGGATCTGGCAGTTTGAACCCTCCTCGGAATCATATCGGCTGGTTCATCAGATCGGTGCCATTGAGAAGCTCGAATCGGGGTACAAGATCGCTTTGGCGAACTACCCCATCTTCTACCAGCTGGCCGAACACCGGTCCATAATTGCGAACGAAACTGACCGATATCTTCGAAAAAAAGGAATTGTCAAATACTCTGCCACTGCGGTTGGTGAGAGGCTTGTGGCGAAAAAAGGAAAGGTCCCGCAGTACATTCTGGCGTTCAATTCTGATACGCTTGAGGAATCGCTCCTTCCGGACCTCAACATCATCAGCCTGGCCGTGACGTCGCTCTTGCGAGGGAGGAAGGTGGAACGAAAGGCGTACTTGCTGGAGAAAGACTTGGATAAGGCCCGCGAGATTCAGCAGAGTATCCTTCCTCAGCACGCGTACAAGTTTCAACATTATGAGCTCTACGGAGTGTCGGTTCCGGACAGGATCGTCGGAGGAGACTTCTTCGATTATCTCACAACGGAGGGAGACAAAGACCGCCTGGGTGTCGTTGTGGGCGATGCAGCGAGCAAAGGTTTCAGAGCTGCTGCGCAGGCACTCTATGTCTCGGGGGCATTGCGGATGGGGATGACGTATGATACGAAGATCTCCGCGCTCATGACGAGAATAAACCGGCTTGTTCACCGGACGTTTGCCGACGAGCAATTCGTGACGATGTTCTACGCCGAGTTGTCGAATGATCCGAAGGGGCTGCTTCTGTACGCGAACGCGGGGCACAACAGCCCGATGGTGTATCGCGCGGCTGACAAGTCGATCGATCTTCTGGAAGCCACGGGTCAAATCATGGGCCCCTTCCCGGACGGCATCTATACGGTCGACAACACTCATGTGAAAAAGGGCGACGTCGTGGTGTTGTACACGGACGGGGTGGTTGAAGCGGTTGGAGGGGGAGAGATGTATGGCGAAGAGCGCCTCGGAAGGAAGATTATGGAGTGTGCGTCGTCGACCTCGAAAGAAATCTGCCAGGTTCTGCTCAACGATGTGCTTCAGTATTCGGCCGCATCGGAGGATGGTGATGACAAAACGATCGTTGTGATAAAACGGACGACCTAAGTCGGAGGATGTCTCAGCAAGTCGAGGAATGCCATGACTGAACAGAAACGGATTGGGGTTGTTACTGGTGTAACGAGCGGAACGTTGACCGCCGTCGTTGATTCTGAGATCAAGACGCTTTCACGTGAACTGAACGGCAAGGTGTACTACATCGGGCAGATCGGAAGCTATGTGCTTGTCCCGGTCGCGAAAATCATCGTCGTGGCGATGGTGTCGGAGTTTCGCAAGATCGATTTCTCCGAGAACGGAAAGCTGACGCAGCGATGCATTATGGAACTCAGCCTCGTCGGTACCGTCAAGGCAGGCCGGTATGAGCGCGGCGTGTCTCTGATCCCGCCAGTCGATTCCCCGATCTTCATCGCGGAAGATGCAGATCTTACCGCGGTGTTCTCCGTGTTCCGGAAATACGGCTTTTCCGTCGGCGGACTTTCCCTGTTCGAGCGCGAACGGGCGTACCTTGATCCGAACAAATTCTTCGGAAAGCACCTTGCCATTCTGGGATCCAGCGGCTCGGGTAAATCATGTACGGTCTCGTCGATTCTGCAGAAGGTGTCTGTCTATCCTGACACGAACATCATCATCCTCGATATCCATAATGAATACAGCAACGCATTTCCGGAAGTGAGCCAGCACCTGAACATCGCCGAGCTCGAACTGCCGTACTGGCTCATGAACCTTGCAGAGCTGCAGGAAACGTTCATCGACGACCGGGATGAGAATGCTGCGACGCAGCTGACGGTGTTCAAGGATCTCATTGTCTCATCGAAGAAAGGCAAGAATCCGGAGCTCGCGGAGATCCTGACCGTCGATACACCCGTCTATTTTGATCTCGCTGAGGTGCGTGCGAAGATTCAGTACTACGACACCGAAAAAATCAGCGGATTGGGGGCCGGAACGAAGGAAGGACCTTTCTATGGCAAGTTCACACGCTTCCTAGTCCGTCTTGACAGCCGCCTGAACGATCCGCGGTATGCGTTCATGTTCAAACCGAAAGAGTTCATCAAATCCGCTACGTTCAAGGAACTCCTCGGCAAGATCTTCGGCCGCACCCAGGAATCGCGAATTACGATTATGGACATGAGCGGTGTCCCGTTCGACATCGTGAATACGATCGTCTCTCTCCTTGCCCGGCTTACCTTTGATTTCAACTTCTGGAATGCTAGCCGTCGGGATTTCCCGATTCTGCTCGTCTTCGAGGAGGCGCACAACTACTTGCCGAGCGGTGGCGGTACGGCGGGAGCCGCACGTCGTACTGTTGAGCGCATCGCGAAAGAAGGACGAAAGTACGGTGTGAGCTGCATGATCGTCAGCCAGCGCCCGGCCGAAGTTTCGGAGACCATCCTTTCGCAGTGCAATAACTTCGTGATCCTCCGCCTCACCAACCCCGTTGACCAGGGGTACGTTGGCAAACTCATGTCAGATACGTTCTCAGGCCTCATTGATACCCTCCCATCTCTCCGGCAGGGCGAAGCCTTGATCGTCGGCGAGGCAATCCCCATGCCTCTGCGCGTGCAGATCGACTTCCCGAATCCGGAGCCCAGCAGCGCGGATATCAAGTTCTTCGACAAGTGGAAGCAAAGCGAGACGAAGACGGACATCCCGGATGTTGTCGAGCGCTGGTGGCACCAGCAGCGCGGTTGATTCGTTCTCGCCAATGACTGCGGGAACGAACAACGCGAATTCGTTGTTCTTATCCTCGACACCAACATGGATGATCGATGCTGATCCGACGGTCCGAGGATATCAACCCTTCTGAAATAACTCCTGAGCATCTGTACGTCAATCGACGCGAGTTCATGCGCTCTGCATCTGTCGCAGGGATCGGACTCGCATCTCATCTTCTCTTGCCCGGAATCCTCATCGGTCAGGATCGATGGCCTCGCGGTAGGAAGGGCCCGTATGACACCGACGAGGAGGTGAGCACGTTCAAAGACATAACGACGTACAATAATTTCTATGAGTTCGGAGTCGACAAGAGTGATCCGGCGGAGAATTCGGGGCGCTTCAAGCCAAAACCGTGGACCGTGCGAATTGAAGGGGAAATCAAACGGCCTGCGACATACAACCTGGAGGATCTGCTCGCGCCACACAAGCTTCAGGATCGGATCTATCGAATGCGTTGCGTTGAGGGATGGTCGATGGTGATCCCGTGGCGCGGGATTCCGTTGGCGGAGATCATCAGGAAAGTCGAGCCGACGTCTCATGCCAGATATGTTGCGTTCGAGACCGTCTATAGACCGGAGGAAATGCCGGGACAGAAGCGAAGAGTGCTGGAGTGGCCCTACGTTGAGGGTCTGAGGCTCGATGAGGCGATGAATCCGCTCAGCTTCCTTGCGGTTGGGCTCTACGGGAAAGATCTATTGAACCAGAACGGAGCTCCCTTCCGGCTGGTGGTGCCTTGGAAGTACGGATTCAAGGGAATAAAATCGATCGTCAAGATCAAATTTGTTCGTTCCCAGCCGCCCACCACGTGGAATATCTCGGCTCGGGAGGAGTATGGGTTCTACGCGAACGTCAATCCGGATGTCGACCATCCGCGATGGAGCCAGAAGAATGAACGGCGCATCGGAGAGTTTTTCCGCCGCAAGACCCTCATGTTTAATGGCTATGCCGATCAGGTTGCCTCAATGTATTCCGGTCTGGATCTCCGTGCGAACTACTGAGGTCCGTTTGTGAAGCAAGTTCGCTGGGAAAAGAGAGTTCTGAGACCGCTGGTCTACTTGGCGGCACTCACACCATTCTTCGATCTCGTCTGGCGGGCGGTCGATCAGTCTCTGAGCGCGAATCCGATCAAGGAAATCACCGAAGTCACCGGAATCTGGACGCTCCGATTCCTTGTCATTACTCTCGCAGTAACTCCCCTTCGGGATCTCACAGGCTGGTCGCAGATTGGCACATTCCGGCGAATGCTGGGCCTTTTCGCATTCTTCTATGGATTCCTCCACTTCACAACCTACGTCGCACTCGATCAGTATTTCGCTCTTGAAGACATCTTCAGTGACGTCGTTAAGCGGCCGTTCATAACTGTGGGTTTCGCGTCATTTCTTTTGATGATTCCGCTTGCACTCACCTCCCCAAACCGTGTGGCGCGCCGGATCGGCGGACGAAGATGGAAGGCGCTTCATCGGACAGTCTATGCTGTGGCTTTGGGGGGAGTGTTTCATTATCTTTGGCTGGTTAAGGCGGATACGAGCCGTCCGCTCCTGTACGGGTCAATTCTAATGTCACTCCTCCTGTTCAGGATCTGGTCGTACTTCAGGTCGAGAAGGAACATCACTGGACAAGTATCGAACGGGGGAGTGAACGAAGGGGTAGCAAAGGAATCATTGGATGCGAAACTTGATTAAGAACATGATGCGACTCCTCCTGTGTGCTCTTTCACTTTCCTGGACCTTCGCGGGGCAGGAGGAGATACGCGAACTGGAATCCAGGCTGAAGGCCTCACCGAATGATGAATCCGCCTTGATGGAACTTGGCCGGTTGTATCACGACCTCGGTGTGGGGGGAGATGAGAAGGCAGTTGCGAGAGCGTTTGAGCTTTTTGACCATGCGGTGAAGTTGGATTCTTCGAACGCAGTTGCCCTTGCCTACCGCGGAAGCGTTTGGACGCTCCGGGCACGAGACTCCTGGTGGCCGCCGAACAAACTCAGCTATCTCAGAAACGGCGGTGAAGACCTTGATGGGGCGGTTTCGATGGAGCCGGGCAACATCATGGTGAGGATGATCAGGGGAGTCAACGGTCTCGGGCTGCCCGGATTTCTTGGCAGACTACCGAAGGCATTGGAGGATTTTATCGTCATCTTGAAGCATCCCGAATTTCCCGAGCAACGAAAGGAACTCAAGGTGGCGGTGTTCTACCATGCAGGCGTCGCCTGCAAGCGGGCCGATGACACAGAGAAAGCCCGCGAGCTCTTCAAACAGGCTCTTGCAGTATACCCCGGATCAGAATTCGCGAAGAAAGCGGAAATGGAGATGAAAGATCTGGACTAGCTGGCTACGATCTGTTTCTTTCAAACTGCCTCAAGTGCTCTCGCAAGCCTCGCTCGAACCTCTTCTGCCAGCTGTCCCATCGCAGGATTGTTGAGGATCTTCGTCATCACGAGCGGATTGAACGCCGCGACAATGGTCTTCCCCTCTTTTTCGTACACGATCACATTGCACGGAAGGAGCAGACCAATCTGTTCCTCTGCGAGGAGTGCCTTGTGGGCAAACGGGGGATTGCAGGCACCGAGGATGACGTATTTTGTAAAGTCCACACCCAGTTTCTGCTTCAGGGTAGCCTTCACATCGATCGTCGTAAGAACGCCAAAACCCTCCTTCTTCAACTCCTCCGTGACTTTCTCGACAGCGCGCTCGTAGCTAAGGGACACTGTCTTCGAAATACCATAGTCCATACGTGCTTCCTTATTTCTGTGACTGAGTGTTGTCGGATTTGGGACGTGGAGCAATTCCACCGGACGCGACAAATCCGATCAATCCGCCGTACGCTGTGCTTACCCATGGGTTGCTGGTGATCGGACAAGAACCGCCCGTGCACCCGATAACCGTGTAGTACGCAAAACCCGCCGCAGCGCCGATAACGACAGGAAGAACCCGGCGAAGCAGGATACTCGCTATCGGAGATTTCGGAAATTCCACTCTGCAATGCCCCCTTTCATGTGGGCTACTTTGAATCCCAGGCGCTTGAGCCTGATTGCTCCTGTGATGCTCCTCGTGCCCGTCTGGCAGTAGCAAATGATCTCACGATTCTTGTGTTTCTCAAGTTCGTCGTAGCGGCGTACGAGTTCATGAAGCGGAATGTGATGCGCGGACTTCATGTGACCTGACTCCCACTCCTTTTTCGTTCGAACATCGAGCAGGAGGACATTTCTGTCTGTCTTCAGTTTCTCCTCAACCTCACCCGGGGAGTAGGTGACGATCGATCGTCGGACGAGAGCACGGCGGACGGTGAAGATGATGATCACTGCGACGAGCAGATAGAAGAGAATGGAGCTGTTCATCTCGATCCTTCCCTCACGACTCCATAGCCGGAAGCATTCCATTGTCGGATTCCGCCGACCATGTTGACAGCGTTGAACCCCTTTTCCATCAGTAGTTTTGCTGCATGTCCGCTGCGCCCTCCTGACCGGCAGTATGCCACCAGCGTCTGTTCCCGGTACTTCTCGAGTTCAGAGCTGCGCAAAGGAAGATCTGCAAGCGGAATGAGAAGCGCTCCTTTCAAATGGCCACTGTCTCCGTTCCATTCCTCCGGAGTTCGCACGTCGAGAAGGACGACGGACGAATCACGCGAAATGAGATCTGCAACCTGAGCTGCCGACAGTTTCTTTACTCCCGGATCACGCTCAAGAAAGAGTACGAACGTCCCGATCGCGAGAAAAAGTGCGGCAACAAACTTCGTTGCGGGGTGATGTCGATGAGGCACGCCGGGGTCCTTTGGCTAGTTCAGACTGCAGGAGCCGCCACAACATCCTTCACCTGTCTCACATGGCGGCGCGGAGTTGGATGATGATGCAGAGGAAGAGCCGATCGTAAACGACGGAGCTGACATGAGCTTCTTGTGCTTGAAAGAGCCGCAGTGCGGGCAAATGACGTCTTCAGCGATCTCTTTGACTTTGTGATAGACATCGTAGGTCGTTCCGCAGTCAGAGCACCGGTAATCAAAAACAGGCATGAAATTCCTCCTTTGAATTGATCCGAATGAACGTGAGCAGAAGTTTGCTTCGCTCCACATGGTCCCCAACGCCTTCGGGGAACGAGAGCTTTCTAATAAGATGCCGCGATGACTGAAAGGATTCGCTGAATTCCCATCAGCAAACGGGCCTGGAATGTTCACTTCCAGGCCCGCCGAAGGGTCGTCCACGATCCCTACTTGAGGAGGGAGCGAAGGACAAATTGAAGAATCCCGTCATGTCTGTAATAGTCGACCTCGTTCGGAGTGTCGATCCTTGAAATGACAGTGAAGGCTTTGACATTGCCTGAAGAATCGGTCGCCTTCACGGTGAATCGTTGTCGTGGCTGCAGTCCCCGGGCTATGCCCTCGATGAAAAACGTCTCGAATCCTGTGAGGTTCAGCGACTTGGCGTTCTGTCCTTCCTCGAACTGAAGGGGAAGGACTCCCATGCCGACCAGGTTGCTGCGGTGAATGCGCTCGAAGCTCTCCGCAATGACTGCCCGGACGCCGAGGAGCCGAGGACCCTTGGCCGCCCAATCTCGGGATGATCCGGAACCGTATTCCTT
>Ga0233425_10009035_pt1 | contig 12867 bp, 13 predicted proteins | sample Watercolumn_Towu_2_FD_181712 | JGI IMG/M metagenome (GOLD analysis project Ga0233425, IMG submission 181712) | Freshwater microbial communities from Lake Towuti, South Sulawesi, Indonesia - Watercolumn_Towuti2014_140_MG | ecosystem: Environmental > Aquatic > Freshwater > Lake | place...
TAGCTCCAATTTCCATATCAAAAATATACTTCAATAAAATTTTAGAATTATCTTTTGTTAAACTATCCTCTCCATTTTTTAAAACGTGCTCTTTCCAATTCTTATATCTCCCTTCGTGTCCGTAGATATCTTGTTTCATAGTATTATCTACGAAAACACCCTTTATAAAGTGTTCTATTCCCTCTAACGCCCCGACCGGGAATCGAACCCGGGACTCAACCGCGACAGGGTCGTGTTTTAGCCGCTAAACTATCGGAGCTTAACTTTAACTGATATTTTTAGTTTTTAAACCTTTTTAAAAAGCAACTCTATAAAAAATTGTTAAACTAAAGATAACGATCAATCATCGAACATAAGATAATTGTTTCTAGCTCTAACTCTATTTATAATCGCAAAAGAAGATTATCTCTCTTCAGCCGCCATCTCTACCCAAACAGGATAATGGTCTGAGATATCCTTTGTTACGTCAGTATCAAACCCGTTAGAAATAAATTCCCTCTTTGCATCAGAGTTAAGAATTATTCTGTCGTATGCATTTCTCGAAACTGCAACAGTTGTGTCGTCATCATCTTTTATAACCCACAACCACGCAGAAAAATCATTATATCTGTTTCTCTTATAATAATTTCCTGAAGCATTTAAATCTCCAAGAACCATAACATTCCCCCTATTCTCAACAGCATTTTCAAGATTTTTCATCTCTCTAGGAACATCACTTGGCTTTGTGTGAATATTATACGCAGTCAGCCTATAATCTCCAATGCCAAAAACAATTTTTATTGGTGGTCTTTCCCACCTATCCTGTTTGTCAGGATTAAAATCTTTGAATTCTTCAACCTTTATGCTTCTTTTATATAATACACCATATTGCTCCTTGCTAACACTCCTCCCAGCCCTACTTGAAATCTTATGTTCATATCCCTGCATTAATCTGCATAATTTTTCAAATGCACTACCCGAAGAATCTCTTATTTCCTGGACAAATGCAACATCATATTGACTTAATTTGTCCGCATATTTTCTCATTAGCTCAGGTCTAGAAGCTTTTGAATCCCCTAAAGCTTGAGTATTCCATTGCACTACTCTAAATGTCTTACCTTTGTAAACTGGAAAAAAGAATTCTTTTATCTCATTTCTATAAACATAACCCCCAACACTCAACCCTGCAATACCCAAGGCTAATCCAACCCCCATGCCTATTGCCCATTTCTTCCAACTTTCCATAAAAATCCTCCAATATCACCGATTTTAAACCTTTCTTTTGTAAGCAAATAAGTTAATCATTAGCTCATAACCATATAGATATCCCCAATACTGCTAATCTCATTGGACAGAAGATAATAATTGCTTCTTTATCCAATTCTATTTAAAGTAAAATACCTCTTTCACAACGTTTAAAAACACCCATTATGAGTGATAACTATGGAAAACTTTCAAATGCCAAGAGATGAAAGAACAATAAAGAATTCGAATAAAGCACTCTGGATTACTGGACTAATTGTAGCTTTGATTGTAGCAGGAATTATAACAAATGGCTTCGGATTGATTACTGGAAATGTAGTTGCAAACAACAACCCCAATTTAACTTTAGAAATAGGAAACTCCCCGGTGCTTGGAAACCTTAATGCATCAATAACAATATATGAATTTTCAGACTTCTCATGTCCCTACTGCGCAGCTGCAGATGGAGAAAATCCTCAAGTAATCGCCAGCTTAAAGTCAAGAGATGCAAGCTGGCAAGCTCCAATTCCATTAGTTATAGAAAATTATGTAAAAACAGGAAAAGCAAAAATAGTATTCAAATACGCTGCAGGACATGGCTCCGGTTTAGCCGCATTGGCAGTAGGATATGGATTAAAAGAGCAAAGCAATGAACTATTCTGGAAGTTTCATGATTTGGCTTTTGCAAATCAGGCAGATACTGGAAACATAGACAAAATGAAATCCACCGCCCAATCTTTAGGAGCAGATATGACTAAATTAAACGCGTATCTTTCATCTGGAAAGTATGAACAAAGAATGAAAGAAGACTTAGCAATGACAAAAGAAAATGATATCCAAGGAACCCCAATATTCTTCATAAATGGGCAGGTTATTGAGGGCGCACAATCATATCCTTCATTTGAAAAGATAATAAAACAAGAACTTGCTCGTTAATTATCAAGTTAATTCGCTTCTCTCACAGCTCTAAATATCTATAATGCAAAATAAACTAATACTAGAGTATAATTATCTTTAAATATAAAAATCACAGGTTTCAAATATGAAAAATCTTAGATTATTTAGTTTGATTGCTCTAGCTCTAGTAATTTCCATCGCCTTAACCTCTGCATATACACCAATTCTATCCGCAGACAGCACTAAAAATAATCAAAACCAGGTTAATTCATTTGGAGTTCCCGCACTTGCCTGTGAAGTTGGCTATTATGGCTATGATTGCCACAATTCTATAACTCCCAATAGAAATTCAAACACAAACAATAACTACAACAGTAATTACTATTACAACGATAACTACAATGATAATGAATACTATTATCCTGGCTATTACTACAATAACTACAACCGCAATTACAACTCACAATATTTCTATAATATAAATTATCAAAAGAATCCCCCAAAAACAAATTACGTTCTATACACACAAGATGATAAATTATCGTACCTCCGCACCTATGAGACAAGACAATATCGAATTTACAATTCAGATTATCAGGTAAGATATGTAAGAGCAGACCCTGAAAGATGTTTTACAAAAGATTACGTTTATCCTTGCGATTTTTACTACGGAAAGATACAATAATTAATAATTAACTTTAAATAATCCTTAGAGAATAGAAAAATATGACATTAACTTCAAATAAAGCCATTATCGCTTTATCCATGATATCTATAGTACTTTTGCTTTCAGCTAGCTTAACATCTGCATACACATTCACAAATCAGAATTCAAATCAACAAGTAAGATTCAGATCAACCGAGCAAAACGCAGTTTATCCAAGCTATACCTTTTCCCCAGATACATATTCAAGAGCTTACAATTACAACAATATAGGCGATTCATATAATATGAAATATCAAGGACCTCTATCTGAAAGAACGACTAGCTATCAAGTGAGATATACTCAAAGCACCAGAGGAGCAATATCCTATTCGGTTAGCGAGACAACCCGTGAAAAATACAGCGGAGAAGTAATGTCATTAGTAAAAGCTTCTCAAGATAGAAGCGACTGGGGCTCCATGTCAAGTTCAACAACATCAACCAATCCAACTACATCCAATGGAGGTTCATTCTGGAGATATGAGCCTTATTATTACAGTTCATCAAATTCAGGTTCTTCATCTGGAAATAGATATTGGTATTAGTAAAATTATCTTGCGCTTCTTATGTAAACTGCTTTAGATCCCTTAACTATCTTTCCTTCAGCATTTCTGGCAGCCTTAACTTTTACATCAAACCCTAATTCTCTATAAAAATCAGATATTCCCTCAACACCAGACAAAGGATCTCCATCAAGAGGAGTTTCGTATGCATTCATAACTAATTTATACACTCTTCTCTCTTTTTCCGCCTCTGCTCTTTCCCTCTGCCCTATAGCTTCAAATTTATTAAATCTCTCTGCTGCCTCTCCAGTAAGGGGCTTAACAACAGAGAAAAAACATCCCTGCGCAAGTAAAGTTCTAACTGCAGGCATTTCTTCTGGAAAGAAATAAATCTGCCCAGATGCAGCCCTTGCATTTCTTGATTGTATGTTTTGTGCTTGATTTTCCATATTTTTCATAGCATGAGCGGATATTTAAATCTTTTGTTTTGTTACTCCTTTATAGTTACATTTAAATAAAATAATTCCCGATATGATAAATTCAGCTAAGCAAAGAATTGAGAACTTTAGAAGCATGATTAGCTTTGTCAAGAAAGTCCTTAACTCTTAACGAGAATATTTTTAAACAATATAAACATGACAAAGACAATGGAAACAACTGAATTTATATGGATGGATGGACAATTAGTTCCCTGGAATGATGCAAAGATACATGTCTTGTCCCATTCTCTACATTACGGTTCTGCAGTTTTTGAAGGAATAAGAGTTTACGAAACAGAAAAAGGTCCCGCAATATTTAGACTTAAAGAACATGTAGAAAGACTTTTCCATTCCGCCTCTGCATTTAACATGAAAGTTCCATTTTCACAAGATGAAATCTCAAAAGCAATAGTTGAAACAGTAAAAGTAAACAAAATAAAATCTGGATACATCCGCCCTCTAATCTATTTCGGCTATGGAAAGATGGGATTGTCATTGGTTGGAGCTCCAGTAAATGTCTCCATTTCATGCTGGCCTTGGGGCGCATATCTGGGAGACAAACCTTCAAGAGTAAAAACCTCTTCTTTCATAAGAATACATCCAAAATCATCAGTAATGACTGCTAAAATAACCGGGCACTATGAAAATTCAATCCTTGCTGGAGAAGAAGCAAGAGCCCTTGGCTACGATGAAGCTCTTCTTTTAGATCATTTAGGAAATGTAGCTGAAGGCCCTGGAGAAAATCTATTTATCATCAAAGGAGAAATACTTTTCACACCAATTGCAGGAAATATCCTTCCAGGGATAACAAGAGACAGTATAATGAAAATCTCCCAAGATTTAGGATATAAAGTAAGAGAAATTCCAATGAGTCTAAGGAACGTCTATGAAGCAGACGAAGCCTTCTTCACAGGAACTGCAGCAGAAATTCATTCCTTGGCTTCACTAGATGATAAGAAAATGAAAGCCGCCCCAGGGCCATTAACAAAGAAGATAAGAGACAAATTCAAAGAAATAGTAGAAGGAAAAGACGAAAGATATTCAAGTTGGTTAACTCTTGCAGTATAACTTCTGGTGACAAAAGTGTTATATATCAAATAATACTTCATTTATTACGATGAAATCATTAAAAAATATCTGTTTTGCACTATCTCTAGCAACTCTGCCAGTTGCAGCTTCGGATAGAATGGTGCCAGAAACTACCCTATCTCCAGAAGTTGAAAGAATAATAGAACAACAAAAGCAAAATCCTCTGTTTTGGGCATACTGGTCCAATGAAATTTCAGAACACTATAGAGTTCCAAACCTCTATATTATTTCTTTAGTCAAACAGCCAAAACCTGTTTATAGAATTACAAGAAATTATCCCAAATATAATCTTAAGAATAAGTAAACTCGATGAATTAATGCCTCTCAGCAACTCAGTTAAAACAACCGATAGATATCTGCAACTTCTAAACTCATCGGCAAGAGATAATAATTTTTTCTCTCTTTAAAACTATTAAAAGATAAAAGCGATTATACTTTATAGACGAATAATTAGATTAATTGGAAACAAACATTTAAATATCCAACATTGAAAGGGGTAAACATGGCAGAACAATTTTCAGCAGGAAAGCAGATTGCAATTGGACTTTTGGGCATGACTTTAGCAATTGGTGCCGGTATGAAGGGATTATGTGAAAAACAAACATCTAATGATCCCGCATATCAAGCAGTAAGATTAGAAGAAAAAATGAGAACAGAAAGAAAAGAGCTCGAAGAATGTGAAAATTCAATGAGAGAGAGCAATTCTCAATATACTCAAAACTACACAAGAATACAAAAGCGACTGGAAGCAGATATCATAGAATATAACAGACTAACTGCAAATCCAAAAGTTGCTGCAAAAGTTGGAAGGGTTAAATTCATTAATGGAATTTCCCCCCTATTTTATGTAGGCACTCTTCTTGTTTCAACATCTCTATTCGCAAACGGAATAAAAAGAAAAGGAATTTGCTGACAAAATGAAAAACTACATAAGACTTCTTACTCTAGGAGCATATCTTGCCTTCCCCTCATCAATTTATCCTTCATTAAACAATAATCAAAGAGATAATCTGTCATATCTTAAGCAATTAACCGAAAAAACTGCAAAAATGCCATCAATTGAAGCAAGCAGCCTTAGTCAACTTGATGAAAATGATTTAGAAGAAAGGATTTCAAGACTTCCTCTCCCCGACAACCTCACAAGAGAAGAATTAATGGAACTAAGAAAGCAAAAACCCAAATTTGAACCCCTATTTAAAGATATAAAGAAAAGATAATTAGTCTTATCCTGCGTGCCAAACTCCCGGAAACAAAAGCCAAGAGAGTTAGAGGGATTGTGGAAAGTCTAAACTTACAAAAATAAACCCCAATAAGTATCAACAAATTCGTCTATTCCATAACTAATTAGGTCGGAGTAATTTTTATTTACTTTCCATAAATCCGAATCATCTGCTTCCCTCATAGATTCAAGATATTCTTTTCTAGTCTTTTTATGTATAATTATTGGAGGTAAATTATTGCTAATTAAAATATGATTCATAATCATTCTCCCAGTTCTGCCGTTTCCATCCATGAATGGATGTATTTTTTCGAATTTATGATGAAATATTATTGCTAGAGCTATTGGATTTACATTATCCTTGTTTTTATTATACCAATCTAACAACAAGCCCATATCAGTTTTTACATATTTTCCCGGAGTTGCATCGAAGTTGCTTTTAACAACTCTAATATCTGCTATTCTATATCCTTTTCTTGCGTCTATATTCTCTAATAACCTATCATGTAAATTTATTATTAGTTCATGTGTAAGTAAATTATTTAATTTAGAGTTAAGTAAGCTGAAAAACACGTTTTCCGTATTCTTCAAATCATAAATTTCTCTCAATGTCTTGTCTTTTGGAGTTATTCCATCACTCAATAAGTTCCGGGCTTCCTCCAAACTTATTGTGTTTCCTTCTATGGATGTCGTATTATATGCAAATTCTATGATGTAATTTTTGAACGTCTCTCCTTTGGTTAATTCATCCAATTTCTTAAAGACAGAGTTATAATGTAATCTGCATGCCTCAACTTCATCAGTTTTATCATTTAGGAATTGATCTTTTTTCAATTTCAAAGCCCTGGCTTTTTCAAGAAAGAGATTTGATTCAATAAAATAATTTATTGTTTTGTGCGCCTTTCTTATTTTATCAGCATATTTTGAAGAATCTAATGATTTTTTGACTTCATCAATTGAACTTCCCAGATAGGCTATATCTTTCGCTAAGACTTTCTTTCCTTTTCTTTCTGATATTCTTAAATAGTAATATGGTTTTCCCCCAACTATCTTCTTATATATGTAAACCATATCTTATCGACAAACCCAGAGTATTTAAATCTTACCCTCTACATATCAATTTATCAATTGTAGTGGGTAAAAGCTACCTGATAGTCCTCAGAGCCAAACTCCCAGAAACAAGAATGAAAAGAATAAGGGAGATTGTGGAAAGTCTAAACTTAAAAAAATAACCCTGAATAAATCTTTCTATTTTGTATTAAAAAGTAAATATTTTGTAACTTTTAGTGCAATATTCTCTCGTCCATTTCTCTCTCTTAAAGAAGAATGCATTATCGTCTTATTCTGCGTGCCAAGCTCCCAGAAACAAAAGCTAAGAGAATAAATGCAATACTGAACGACCTTTAAATTATCTATCTATTTTCCCCTACAAACTGATTTTTGAAATGTAAGGGGAAAAGTTTATTTTTCAAGTTTTATTATTTCTATTTCTTCATCCTCATATTCAGTATTCAGGCAGATAATAATCAATTTCTGTTCAAAATTAAAAGTATTTATTTTCTTCGCTTTCTCAATTAAATCTTTTTGAATTTCTTTAATTTCTGATTTGTCTAAAACTTTAAACTTTACTTCTCCAATAATAACTTTTTTATTTTCCTTATCTATACCGACCAAATCAACTTCAGAAGTTCTATCCCACCATCTCCCAAATAAATAATTGGAATATTTTTTATCAGCAATCATCTCTGAAATAGCAATCTCTTCAAATATTCTACCTGCGAAAGTATTCAATTCAGGTATAATCTTCTCATCTAATAGTTTTTCTTGTTTTTCTTGTTCAATATACTCTTGATTTTCAAATACAAATTTAAACCAAAACTTAAAAAAGTTATCTCTCAAAAGATAAATTCCATTTCTTGATTTAGATAAGTTCTTTTCTGTTATTGGCACTCTTCTTTCAACTAACTGCAAATCAATTAAAATACTTAGATATTTTGTTACAAATGCTTTATCTAGACCAGTATCATTGACTATTTGTCCTATTTTGCTATTACCCTTTGCAATTGAGTATAAAATTGAGAAATAATTCCTTGGTTCTTTCAATTCTTCTCTTAATGTAAACAAAACATCTTGATAAAGAAACTTATTTTTTCTTAAAATATTTTCAAGAATATTTTCCTTCAGCGATTTAGTATAATCAAATTCAAGAAGATAGGCCGGCATCCCACCAAGAACTACATAATTAAGAACTTTTTCTTTGAAATTCATCTCTTTAGACATAAATAGACAGGAATCTCTGAATTTCAAGGGTTCTAGTAAAATCTGCTCTGTTCTTCTGCCATAAATTGGGCTCTTTTTGCCCAATAATTTTTCCATCATAGTAATAGAGGAGCCACATAGAATAAAAAAAGAATTTTTCTTGGAAAATCTATTATCCCAATGATCTTGAAGTATAGCTGTTATTTTTTTAGAGGATTGAACAATATATGGAAATTCATCAAAAACTATTGGGATCCTTGGTTTCTCAGAAAGATAAATAAATAAAGCATCCCAATTTGAGAACGGATTTACTTTTAAAACTTCATCATTATAATGCTCTGCTATCTGAGAACTTATTTTTTTAAGCTGCTCAAGTTCTGATTCCTGTCTGGCTAAAATATATAGCCCTTTGTGTTTTTTCAAAAACTCTTTTAATATCTCTGTTTTTCCAACTCTTCTTCTTCCAAAAAGCACGACCAATTTTGCACCGCCCTTCTCATAAATTTCATTAAGAAAACCAAGTTCTTTTATCCTATTCTTAAATGTTTTTTCTGCCATTTTATATCCATATTTTAGTATAATCTACAGTAGTATACTTGAAAGTATACTATTTAAATGTTTCCACAATTTAGTATACTCTAGAGTATACTAATAAACTCTATGTAAATTCCCCCATGACTCATTTTAAATATCTCAATCTACATGACCATTCATGACGGATATAGACTTATATGAATTCAAAAAGACACTTAAAAAATTCGAAAACGACAAATTCATAGAATTCATCGAACAAAAAGGAGTAGCATTATTGGAAGTCGGGAAAACCTCCGAAGATTTAGACAAAACCCTTCTAGCCGAAGGCTATAAGAGGGGCGATAAGGTTTTGGTTATCGTCCAATAATTATGAATGTTTTGTTTATTCGAGGATTAAACTGAAGGAAGGGTTTTTATTTTTTCTTTCATTTTCATGGAAATAAAACACTTAGAAAAATAAATAAACTCTAACAAACTAAAAGTTTTATGGCTGAGCGTAAACCCAAAAAGAAGAAAGATATAGATTATAGTAAAATTTTTGCTATGTATATAGATACAATCTGGAGTATAAGGCAAAGCTACCGTCTTGAAAGTGTGGGAAGAATGACTCTTTCGACCTTACAAAGAGCAAAAGCAGATTTTATGAGGTTAAAAGACAAGTATGAATTCAACGAAGTAAATGAAAAGTTGTTCAATGAAAAAACAGCTAAGTTATTTGATTTCGAAAAACAGCTAATAAAAGATAGTAATGAGTTAAACCAAATGATATTAGATAAAATGGAAGAAAATGATAAGAACTTTTTCTCTTCTGATGAACCTCTATAATTTCTTAGCCCATTATTGTTTAGCCCAAACCTCTGCGAAACCTTCTGCTTGTTCAAGAACTAAATCTGTAGCCATTTTTTGTTTGTCTGGCGGATAACCATATTTTCTAAGAAGCCTTTTTACCATTACTTTTAACTTGGCCTGAATACTCTGTCTCATAGTCCAATCAATAGAAGCGTTTTCCCTTACCAATCTTGTTAACTCGGCCGCCATTTTAGCCAAAACTTTGTCACCTAACAAGTCTATTGCAGATTGATTACTTGCCAAAGCATCATAAAATGCTTCTTCTTCTTTCGTTAAACTAAGTTCCTTTCCCTTACTTTTTTCATCCCTAAACTTTTTAGCCATATCAACTAGGGCTTTAACAATTTGTGCAGAGTCAAGGCTTCTGTTTCTATATTTGATTATTGCTTCTTCAAGCATTTCTGAGAATTTCTTTAATTTAACCTTATTAAATTCAAATCTCACTCTTATCTCATCCTCAAGCAATTTCTTTAATGCTTCAATTGCTAAATTTTTATATTCTAAGTTTTCAACTTCTGCTAGAAACTCGTCAGATAAGACTCCTAGATTTGGTTTGTCCATCTTTAAATCCTTAAACAAATCAATTACTCCCTTTGAAGCCACTGATTTTGATACTATCTGTTTAATTGCTGTCTCTAGTTGCTCATTTGTCTTTCCAGATGGAAGAGTATTTTTAACAAACGAGGCTTTAATAGCCTGGAACAATGCAACTTCATCTCTTATTTCTTCAGCCTCTTTGCTTGGAACCGCAAGTCCAAATGCTCCAGACAAAGCCGCTACTTCTTTCATAAACCTTCTCTTTCCGTCATTTTGTTTCAAAATTAGATCCATCGCGGCAGGTATAATTTGCATCTTTTCCTTCGCACTCCCTGTGAAGAACTTCTTATAATCTAATTTATGAAGGAATGTTTTTACAATATCATACTTATCAAGCATAAGCGCAATTGCTTCTGCCTGCCTCTCAATAATATTTCCTTCCCCTTTATTTTCAGTGTAATCTTTTGTAGCCAGTTTAAGCTCATGTGCCAAACCCAAATAATCAACAATTAATCCTCCTTGTTTCCCAGAATAAACCCTGTTTACCCTTGCGATTGCCTGCATTAATCCGTGGCCTTTCATTGGTTTATCAACATAAAGAGTGTTTAATGATGGTACGTCGAATCCTGTAAGCCACATATCTCTTACGATTGCTAATTTGAACTCGCTTTCAGGATCTTTAAACAGTTCTCCCATCTCAGCCCTTCTGTCCTTACTTCTTATATGCTGTTGCCAATCTGCCCCATCTGCCGCAGAACCAGTCATAATAACTTTAACTTTCCCTTTTTTATCCTCCTTATTATGCCATTCCGGCTTTAATTTCATAATCTCATTATATAAATTAATACAAATTCTTCTTGACATACAAACAACCATTGCTTTTCCTTTCATTATTTCCTGCCTTTGTTCAAAATGATTAACTAAATCCTTGGCCAGTTCCTTAATTCTCTTATCTGCTCCAACAATAGACTCTACTCTTGCAAATTTACTCTTATTCTTCTGTCTTTGATATTCTGCTTCTTCATCTTCAGTTGGGAACTCTTCATTGAGAAGAGACTCAATTTCTTTGTCTATCTCTTTCTGACTCAGTGATACTTTAATCAGTCTAGGCTCGTAATATATTCTAACTGTTCTTTCATCTTCAACAGCCCTATGAATATCATAAATGTCAATATAATCTCCGAAGACTGTTCTCGTGCTTTTATCCTTAAAGTCAATTGGAGTTCCCGTGAACCCTATGAAACAGGCATTCGGAAGAGCATCTCTTAAATACTTAGCTAATCCATATTTTATTTCATTTGTCTTCTTATTAACACGTGCAGAAAATCCATATTGGCTTCTATGTGCTTCATCTGCTGCAACAATTATATTCTTTCTTTCAGACAATATCTCCTTTTCGTCAAAATCAAATTTCTGTATTGTTGTAAATATAATCCCCCCAGATGCTCTTTTTTTCAATTCTTCTTTAAGTTCATCTTTATTTTTTACTTGTATAGGTGTTTCTCTTAATATAGAACATGAGGCAAAAGTATTGAACAATTGGTCATCAAGGTCATTTCTATCAGTCAATACTACTAAAGTTGGGTTATTCAATTCTTTCTGAACAGCCAATTTTGAGGCATAAAATGCCATTGTTAATGATTTTCCAGATCCTTGGGTATGCCAGACAACCCCTATCTTTCCATCTTTCTTCATTGCCTCAACTGTTCGATCAATAGCTTCATTTGCCGCATGATACTGATGATAACCTGCCAAGACTTTATCAGTTCTAGTCCTTGTTTTATTAAAAGTAATAAAATGTTTAATTAAATCTAGAAATACTTTTTTCTTGAACATTCCTTCAAGCATTACTTGTAATTGAGGCAAGGCAGGAGAGGCAGTTTTCTTTCCATCTATTGTCTTCCATGCCAAGAACCATTCCCTAGGACAGCTAATAGTTCCAGATTGTGCCAAATTGCCATCAGATATAACAAGTATTTCATTATAATTAAATATTGAAGGTATTTCTTGCTTATATGTGTCAATCTGTCCATATGCCGAGTCAATAGTTGCCTTCTCATCCCCTGGATTTTTCAACTCAATCAAAGATAAAGGCATACCATTTACAAAAATAACAATATCCGGTCTTCTATGTTTCTCTCCTTCAACTATTGCAAACTGATTAACAGCAAGAAATTCATTATTTTCAACATCTAAAAAGTCAACCAACCATACCTTATCCGACTGTATCCTTCCTTCTTTTCTAAATTCCATATCAATTCCCTCACTAAGCATTTTATGAAAAATCTCATTATTTCTTAATATACTTCCAGAACCTAATCTAAGAACCATTTTAACCGCTCTTTCCCTTGCTTCCTCAGGAATTCCAGGATTTATCTTTTCCACTGCTCTTTTCAATCTCTCAACAAGAACCACATCATCCCATCTTGCCCTTTCAGGCTTATCTGAATCTGGGGCGATCTCAGCCCCATGCACATAATTATATCCTAAATCATTCTGCAATATATCAAGCGCAGCATCTTCAATATCCTGTTCCACTATTCTTGACATGCTGATATTAGGTGCTTTTAGACGTAT
>Ga0233425_10009036_pt1 | contig 12864 bp, 11 predicted proteins | sample Watercolumn_Towu_2_FD_181712 | JGI IMG/M metagenome (GOLD analysis project Ga0233425, IMG submission 181712) | Freshwater microbial communities from Lake Towuti, South Sulawesi, Indonesia - Watercolumn_Towuti2014_140_MG | ecosystem: Environmental > Aquatic > Freshwater > Lake | place...
GGTGAAGCAGTTCGGACGCTTGGATATTTTGGTTGCGAATGCCGGGATTACGAAAGACGCGTTCACGATTCGCAAAACCAAAGAAGGCGAAATCAAAAAGATGAGCGACGAGCAATGGGACGCGGTGATCGGCGTGAACCTTAAAGGAACGTGGTTGTGTTGCCAAGCCGCGGCGTTGCCGATGATGGAACAAAAATCCGGCAAGATGTCATTGACCGCGTCGTTCGGCGTGCGCGGCAATATGGGACAGGCGAATTACGCCGCGTCGAAAGCCGGGATTATCGGTCTCACGCGCACGCTCGCGCTCGAGTTCGCGCGATTCAACGTCAACGTGAATTGCATCGCGCCCGGCGCGACGAAAACGCCGATGACCTCAACGATTCCCGCCGACCTGGTCGCGAAACTTTCGGAAAAAATTCCGCTCAAACGATTTGCGGAACCGGAAGAAATCGCGAATGTGCATCTGTTTCTCGTGAGCGGCGAAGCGAGTTACATCACGGGGCAATGTATTTTTGTGGACGGCGGTAGCACGCTGGGAGTTTAGAAATTGGATGTTGGAGGTTGGATGTTGGAATCGTATTTCCAACTTCCAACATCTAACCTCCAACTTCCATCCTGAGGAAGCATGGATAAACCAATCCGAGTATTGATTGCCAAACCAGGTCTCGACGGACACGATCGCGGCGCGAAGGTCGTCGCGCTCGCGTTGCGCGATGCTGGGATGGAGGTGATTTACACCGGCTTGCATCGCACGGTCGAGGAAATCGTCGCGGCGGCGGTGCAAGAAGATGTGGATGTCATCGGACTTTCGATCTTGTCCGGCGCGCATCTGCCAATTTGTGAAAAACTTTTTATAAAAATGCGCGATGCCGGGATCGCGGAAACGCCGGTGATTGTCGGCGGCAATATCCCGGCGCGCGATCATAACGCGTTGCGCGCGCTCGGCGTCGCCGCGGTGTTCGCGACGAGTTCGGAGTTGAGCGCGATTGCGGAGGCGGTGCGCGAGATTGTTATGCCCAAGAAATGAAATTGCAATGCCCGCCGACACATTGTACCCTGAACCATCATTGTCAGTTCGCGCGTTGCACGAGCCGCGCGATTTTCCAGAACCGGCGCGTGGAATGGGTCTGGAGCATTTTGCGCGAATCAAGCCGCGCGAGATTCGCGCTTTGGGACTCGCGCCAAAAAGTAATGTTGTTGCGATCACCAAAAAAATCAAAATGAAAATTGCCGCGCGCGGCGTCTCATTGCAAATGGCGCGTCAAATGGTCGAGCAATGGGATTATCAACGTCGTTCCGACAAAGAGGCGCGCAGTGTCGAGCGTTACAAAAAATTTGAGGGTAGATGGTACTTGGCGGTAGTCTATGTCCCAGGTTGGACCGACAAACATCCGCACAATTCGCTGGCTTCAGTTTACCAGAGAAACTCGCGTGAGGTGGAAGAGTTGCTTGCCGATGGAAGATTACATGGTCGTAAAACGGAGAAATAAAAAACGGCTCCTGGCGGTGTGGCAAGCCGCAGTCTCCCCCTCAAACGGTTGTGAGTCCTTTTCTCACCTCATGAGCGATGCTCATGGCTGGAGCGGCTCGATTCACCAGCGAATTCCCTCGGGGGCGTGAGTGCCATTCTCACTTCAGAAGCCGCAACTATTATAGCACGGAATTAGGTGGTGTCAATGAACGAAAAGAAAAATCGCCAAGTGATTCTCGAATCCGGCATTCCGATCAAACCGGTGTACGGTCCCGACGACATCGCGCAAATGAATGTCGCGCGCGACCTGGGCAAACCCGGCGAATTTCCATTCACGCGCGGCATTCATCCGTTGATGTATCGCGCGCGTTCCTGGACGATGCGGCAATATGCCGGGTTCGGCACGCCGCAAGATACGAACGGTCGTTTCAAATTTTTGATCGAGCACGGACAGAACGCGCTCAACGTCGCGTTCGATTTGCCGACGCAGATGGGTCTCGATTCGGACGATGCGCGCGCGGAAGGCGAGGTCGGGCGCGTCGGGATGGCGATTGATTCACTGCGCGATATGCAAGTCGCGTTCGACGGCATCCCGCTCGACAAGGTCAGCGTCTCGATGACGATCAACGCGGTCACGCCGATCGTTCTCGCGATGTACATCACGGTCGCGGAGCAACAAGGCGTGCCGCTCTCTGAAGTGCGCGGGACGACGCAGAACGATATTCTCAAAGAATACGTCGGGCGCGGCGCGTGGATTTTTCCGGTCGAACCGGCAATCAAGATGATCGCGGACACGATGGAATTTTGCGCGCGCAGTGCGCCGAAATATTATCCGGTATCGGTGTGCGGTTATCACATTCGCGAATCGGGCGCGACGCCGGTGCAAGAGATCGCGTACGCGTATTGCATCGCGCGCGCGTACATCGAGCGCGTGATCGCGCGCGGGTTGAATGTGGACGAATTTGCCGGGCGTTTGTCGTTCAACTTTGACATCTTTGGAAATTTGTGGGAACAGGTTGCGAAATTTCGCGCGGCGCGGCGACTGTGGGCGAAATTGTTGCGCGATGAATTTGGCGCAAAAAATCCAGACACGATGCAAATGAAAATGATCGCGGGCGGCGGCGGCGGCGGTCTCACGATTGAGGAACCGGAAAACAACATCGTGCGCGGCGCGTACTATGCGCTCATCTCCGCGTTGAGTGGCGCGCAAACAATGGCTCTGTGTTGCTACGACGAAGCGTACACGATTCCGAGCGAAAAGGCGTCGTTGATTTCGCTTCGCACGATGCAAATTCTCGCGGACGAGATGGGTTTGTCCGACACGGTTGACCCGCTCGCCGGTTCGTACTATATCGAGTGGCTCACGAATGAAATGGAAGCGCGCATCGTCGCGGAAATGAAACGCGTGGACACGGAAATGGGCGGCGTCGTCAACGGCGTGAGCAAGGGCTTGGTGCAAGCGGAGGTCGCGCGGCAAGCGTTGCTGTACGAACAAAAAATTCAGCGCGGCGAAATGGTCAAGGTCGGCGTGAACAAATATCGCGTCGAGGGTGAACGCGCGTCCCAGGATGTCGAACTGCATCAGTACAAACCGGAAGCGACCGCAGAACAATTGCGCCGGCTCGCGCAAGTGAAAGCGGAACGCGACGCGAGCGCGGTGCAATCTGCGTTGAATCGTGTGCGCGCTGACGCGCAATCCGGCGTGAACATTATGCCGGCGATGTTGCAAGCCGTGCGCGCGTATGCGACCGTTGGAGAAATTACGGAAGTGCTCAAGCAAGTGTACGGTGAGTTTAAAGAACCGGTGAGATTTTAGTTCGGGGATTATCGTCAAAAAAAAGAAATGGTAAAAAGCCAGAGCGCCGATTTATTTCGCCGGAGGCGAAAAGGTGAACCGCTGAAGTCAGCCATCCAGCCACTCGGGGCTTACTCTTACCATCTCGCCTAGATTATAACACGGCAGACAAGAGCCGTCAATTACAATTTGAGTTTGACGAAATACTGTCCATTGTGCCGCGAGCCAAGATTTTGAGCCATTAATCGCGCACAAATAAAACGCGAACGGGCAAGTCCTTTCGTGATGGACTTTGATGCTGGAGAGTCATCCTTCCGATCAAGGAAAGGAGCGCAGCCAGCCTCCCGTTCTACAGTGCCATCGTAACATCAAGAAGATGTGGTGTCAAACGCCGCGACGATGCAAGCCGCGCGCGCGTCCGCGACTTGAAAGAGGAAACACGAATGAGTATAGAGCTTCCGATCCACTGGAAAATTCAAGGTGTTAATATGGGTTGCTTTCCAGCTTGTCTCGCCATGCTTATTTCACAACCAAAGAAATCTTATGAGACCTGGGAAGTGATGGAACGTCTATTGATGCCTTATAGAATTGAAATATCACATGATCATGATTTGGTACTTGCTGGGTCTGCTGTTGAATATGATTCTCTAACAAACCAGGTATCAGCGTACAATTTTGGTCTTGAGCTGTTTAGCGCGCGAGTAGATAATCAAAAAGAATTTCTGAAAAAAGCGTCCGAATTGTTACATCAGGGTAAAGCGTTTATTACCTCCATCACCGTATCTGGAAGAGGTCACACAATTGTCGTCTATGGTATGGACAAAAACAAATTTATGATTCATGATCCCGACAATGGAGTCCGATACACGCGACCTGTCTCAATAACAAATTACCCCACCGTTCCGAAGCAAATCATTTCTCAAGATGATTTGCTCGCTCTCGCGCGAAGGGGAGCGCGCGGCATGTTTGTCCTCGGACATTTAGAGCAACCCGCATCAACACCAGAGCGACCGCCACTCCCCAGTCAGCTTTTAAATGATCGTGATCTGTGCTGGGACGGCAAAAAACCTGGTTTTACAATTGGCATTGCCGCATTACAGATGATTAGTGACAAGACCAAAAGATTTGGAGAAGATTTCCAGAAATCCGCAAACATCCATGCAATACGCGAATCATATCATAGTCATGGCACGAAATATTTGAAACCATTGACCAAAAATCTCTATGGAGCAATTGTTGCCTCAGGCATAGTCCATTTCGGCGATATCGAAAGGAGACGCATAAACACGGCGATATTAGAAACGCTTGAGCAAATATACGAATCATTCGTGGATGGGTTAAATCAGCTTAGTAGCGCGGAAAAAGTAGAAAATAAAATCATGCAAAGGATTATTCAGGGTCTTGATGAATTAGTGATTTTGTTTACAGCACTCGCCGAATTGATCGGCAATAATGAAAAAAACGACGGTATCATATTGGTTTGACTACTGTTCACTGACCAGCTGACTACACGGAGGTTTCATGCGTATCGGCATTGACGTCGGCGGCACGTTCACCGACATTGTTTTGATTGACGACCAGCGCGGCAAAATTCACTACACCAAAGTTTTGACCGTGCCGAAAAATCCGGCGCAAGGTTTGCTCAACGGCGTCGAAAAAATTCTGCGAATCACGAACGCGACGATGGCGGAACTCGATTACATGATTCACGGTCACGGCACAACCATCGGCACGAACGCGCTCATCGAACGCAAGGGCGCGAAAACCGGATTGATCACGACTGCCGGGTTTCGCGATGTGTTGGAAATCGCGCGCATCGAACGACCGGATGAAGGGCTGTACGATTTGACCGTGGATTTGCCCGAGCCGCTCGTGCCGCGTTATTTGCGCGCCGAAGTGGATGAGCGCATCGGAAGCAAAGGCGAAGTCGTGCGCGCGCTCGATGAAGAATCAGTTGTGCGCGCGGTCAAATATCTCAAAGAACAAAAAGCCGAAACGATTGCGGTCTGCTTGCTCTTTTCATTCCTCAATCCAAAACACGAACAGCGCGTCAAGGAAATCGCGAAGCAAATTTATCCCGACGCGTTCGTTTCGATTTCGTCCGACATCAGCCCCGAGTTTCGCGAATTTGAGCGCACCTCCACAACCGTCATCAACGCGTACTTGCAACCGATTGTCGAACGGTACATTCGCAATCTGATCGCGATGCTGAACGAAAAGTACGGACAGGTCGAAGTGCGAATTATGCAAGCGAGCGGCGGCGCGATGAGCGCGGAAGCCGCGCGCGATCACGCGGTCAACATCGTCAACTCGGGTCCGGCGGGCGGCACGGTTGCGGGCGCGTTCATCGGCAAGATGATCGGCGACAAGTATTTGATGACGGTGGACATGGGCGGCACGAGTTTCGACATCGGTTTGATTATTGACGGCGTGCCGCGCGTTTCATCCGAAGGAAAATTCGAGGGTTATCCGGTAAAAATTCCGGCGGTGGATGTGCACGCGCTTGGCGCGGGCGGTGGTTCAATCGCGTGGATTGATGAAGGCGGCGCGTTGAACGTCGGACCGAAGTCCGCGGCGGCAGACCCAGGTCCCGCGTGTTACGGTCGCGGCGAGTTGCCGGTCGTTACCGACGCGAATCTCGCGCTCGGTCGTTTGAACCCGGATTATTTTCTCGGCGGCGAAATGAAATTGTATCCCGACCGCGCGCGCGCGGCAATCGAAAAACATGTCGCGCGTCCGTTGGGCATGTCGGTTGAAGACGCGGCGTGGGGAATCATTCGCGTCATTAACGCGACGATGGTCAAGGGGATGGCGGGCAGTTCGATCCAAAAAGGATTCGACCCGCGCGAATTTACGCTGATCGCGTTCGGCGGCGCAGGACCTCTGCACGCGTGCGAACTCGCGCAGGAAATCGGAATGAAAAAAGTGGTCGTGCCGCTTTATCCCGGCGCGTTCTCCGCGTTCGGTCTCGTGATGAGCGACATTCGCCACGATTACGTGCAAACGATTGCCAAGCCCGCGCCCGCGCTCGACCCGGACGAAATGGCGCGCGCGTACGATGCGATGGAGAAACAGGCGCGCGCGATTTTGCGCGAAGAAAAAATCGCGGACAAGGAAATCGAAATTCAATGCACGGCGGATTTGCGTTACGCGGGGCAAGCGTACGAAATGAATGTTGCCGTGCCGCGTAACGGCAAACTCGCGCGCAAAGATGTGGACGCGATGGTCGCGCGTTTTCACGCCTTGCATCAACGCGTGTACGAGTACTCGTCCAAGGATGAGCCGGTCGAAGTGATCAATGTGCGACTCGTTGGCATCGGTCCGGTGCCGGATGTGAAATTGCCGAAACGCAAACGCGGCGACGCGTCGCCGCGCGGCGCGCTGAAAGGCAAACGTGCGGTGTACTATGCGGGGCGTGGTTTTATCAACGTGCCGGTCTATGAACGCGATTTGCTCAAGCCGGGAAATATCGTGAAGGGGCCCTGCATCATCGAGGAAATTATTTCCAGCACGGTCGTCATTCCCGGCGCGACCGCGCGCGTGGATGTGTGGGGGAATGTGATTATTGAGTTGTAGAAAGGTAGATGGGTAGAAAAGTAAACAGGTAGAAAAGTAAACAGGTAGAAAAGTAAACAGGTAGAAAAGTCTTGTATTCGTTGATCTGTCTACCTGTTTACCTGCTACTTGTTTTCCTGTCACGGATCAACCATCTCAAAGGTTTGCGCTTTGCCGTCGAGCGTGATGATAAAATGTGCGAGGACATCGCGACCCAGGAGGATGGTTGCGCGCGGCGTCGCGATAACCTGGACGGATTCGATAGTGCATCCTTCAATCACCAGGTCTACTTCGTAACCCAATCGTTCCGACATAACGCCATCATAACCTTGCGTCATCATCCGAAACCTGGGAACGAGTTGCAACTCGTCCACGAGAGCCAAAGGGATTACGGTCGCGTCCGCGCCGGTATCAATTTTGCCGGAAAATTCGAGTGTGGGTTTTGTATGCGCGCTGGAACGCACAAGCACATTGACGATGGGTCCCGGCGGATCCAAAAGTGTTTCGTTGTATTTCATCCGCGTACTCGTTCCGGTGAATCTTGAATGTACACGCGCGGTGCCGCGCGAACTTGCTCGATCAGTAAAGTAACATCGCCGAATTTTTCGCGTACGCGTTTGCTTAGGATGATGCGGTCATCATCATAGTCAACGAGTTTGCTTTTGTGAATTGCAACCCATTTGCCCTTGTGGGATTGAAGCAACGCCGGTTTCATCTGCTCGAACGCGGCAAATTCGCGATTCATAATTCGTTCTTGTTTTGCCAACCAGGTCTCTTTGGTCGCGCGCTTGCGCGACGGACGATGTTGCTTGCGCCAACTTGCGAATTGCGCGTACTCGGCAATCGGCACGAGCGCGGCGACCTGGCGTCCGGCGCGTTTGAGGACGACCGGCTTTGTTAGCGCTTCGGCTTTGTCGAGTGAAACGGAATAAACTGCGCGACTCTCTTTCAATATTTTTGCCATCATTCACCTCATTCGAAATAAAATCACGCGAATTTTAGGAGGACAATCTTGTTACGGATCAACCATCTCGAAGGTTTGCGCTTTGCCGTCGAGCATGATGATAAAATGCGCGAGGACATCGCGACCCAGGAGAATGGTTGAACGCGGCGCGGCGACCACGCGAACCGCGCGGAGCGTGTAACCCAGGATTTCCAAATCAACGCGGTAAGTTGCGCGTTCAGATTCCTCTTCATCGTAGCCGTACATCAGCACCGGTTCATTGGGCGCCAATTCCAAATCTATCGTGATGGATTCGGGAATGATCGTTATATCAGCGCCCGTGTCCAACTCGCCTTGAAGTGTTCGATGAGGATTGGCGCGCCGCGTTGGACGAATGGTTACGTTGACAACAGGCCCGGGTGGATGGAGCAGGCGAGTATTGTATTTCATCGCCGACTCAACTGTGGGGAATTGACATGATAAACACGCGGGGTTTTGGTAACTTGCGTGATCAGAATCGTGCGTTCACCAAACTTGGAATAGATGCGCTCACTCAAGCGCGCTTCATCAGTATCCGAATCTACAACCGCGCCATTATGGATCGCGACGAATTTGTCTTTGTGCGTTTTTAAAAGATCAGATTTCATTCGTTTGTACGCGGCGTTTTCCTGATGAAGAATATCAAGTTGTTCTGCATGCCAGGTTCTCTTACGCTGGCTCTCGCGTAACTCGGCAAGCTCTTGATATTCGGCATACGGAATCACGACAGCGAACGGTTTGCCGTCTTGTTCAATGACCGACGACTTGCCGGTTGATTTGACTTGCTTAATCGCCGCAGTGTACCTGGGTTTCATTTCTTTCAATGTGATTGTCTTTGCCATAAGCATCACCCCTTTTGCCGTAAATTATACCACGCAACCCTAAGGAGAACAATATGCCGACGAAAAAAACTAAACATGCCGACCCGGTTTTGATGCAAGTGCTTCGCTACGCGATGGAACAAATCGCGGACGAGATGGGGCACACGCTCGTGCGCACTGCGCGTTCGACGATCATCAAAGAGATCAAGGACATTTCGTGCGCGGTGTTTGATCGTAATGGCAACACGGTCGCGCAAGCGCATCACGCGCCGATGTTGCTCACCGGGTTTGAAATCCCGATGAAGAGTTTACGCAAACGTTTTCGCGATGACGAACTCAATGACGGCGACGTGATCATTTTCAACGATCCGTACATCGGCGGACAACATGTGATGGATTTGATCACGATTGCGCCAGTGCGCTACAAAGGCGAACTGATCGGCTTTGTCGGATCCATCGCGCATCACGCGGATATGGGCGGCGCGGCGGCGGGCGGCACGCAAGGCGGCTTGACCGAAATTTATCTTGAGGGCTTGCGCTTTCCGATGGTCAAACTATTCAAGCGCGGCAAAGAAGATTCGGAGTTGTTCGGAATTCTCAACAACAACATTCGCGTCCCGGATAAAACGCTCGGCGATATTCGCGCGCAAGCATCCGCGAATTTTGTCGGCGGGCGGCGGCTCAAAGAAATTTTCGAAAAATACGGAATTGAGGTTGTGCAACGCCACACCGACGCGTTGTTGGATTATTCCGAAAAACGGATCCGCGAAGGATTGAAGAAACTCGCGGACGGCACATACACCGGCGTTGATCATGTTGACGATGACGGTCTCACCGGCAAGCCGATCAAATTGCAAGTGAACATTCACAAGCAAGGCGATCACGCGATTGTGGATTTCGATGGCACAGACCCGGAAGTTCCTGGGAATGTAAATTGCCCCATCGCGACCGTGCACGCGGCAGTTTACTACGCGCTGATCGCGGTCGCCGATCCGCACGTCCCGGCAAATTCCGGTTGTTATCGTCCGTTCGAGGTGCAAGCGCGCGAAGGACTCGTTGTCAATCCGCGTCCGCCGCGCGCGTGCGGCGCGCGCACGAACACATCGCAAAAAATCACCGAAGCGATGATGCTCGCGCTCGCGCAAGCCGCGCCCGACCGCGTGATGGCGGGATCGCACGGACAGATTACGAATTGCGGATTCAGCGGTTATCATCCCGAAACCGGCAAACGGTTTGTCTACGTGGACATTCAAGGCGGCGGCGCGGGCGCGCGGTGGTGCAAAGATGGGCGCGACGGACAAGACTCGCATCTCGCGCGTTTTATGAACACGCCGGTTGAAGCGGTCGAGTTGGAATTTCCGATGCGTGTCGAAGAGTACTCGTTCATCACCGACACTGGCGGCGCGGGAAAATATCGCGGCGCGCTCGGCTTGCGGCGTGACATTCGATCGCTGATTGATGATTTGTCGTTCGGACGTTACGGTGATCGCCAAGCGTTCGCGCCGTTCGGTTTGTTCGGCGGCAAAGAAGGCGGCAAAGGAAAATTTATTTTGAATCCTGGGACGCCGGATGAAAAGCCGCTCAAATCGAAAGGGCTTGACAAACTCAAGAAAGGCGATGTAGTATCGCTCCGACTTCCCGGCGCGGGCGGTTACGGCGAACCGCGCGATCGCGATCCGCAAGCGGTTCTGCGCGATGTGCGCGACGGAAAAGTTTCGATTGAACAAGCCGAAAAAGATTACAGTATCGCGATTGATCCCGCGACGATGGAGATCAAAAAGTAGGGATTGAGAGATTGAGAGATTGAGACCCTTCGACTACGCTCAGGGCAAGGATTGGAGGTGATGCGAGCGCGGGTACAAAATCTGAAATCTGAAATCCAAAATCTGAAATTCGACAGGGAGGAGAGGAAAAATGAACAAGCGAATTTTTGTTTTGCTCGCGCTCGCGAGCGCGATGGTGATGCTCGCCGCGTGCGCGACGCCAACTGAAGTGCCCAAACCAACGAGCGCGCCCGCGCCCACATCTGCGCCCGCGCCGACAAGCGTACCCGCGACCAAACCGCCGGAAGCGACAAAACCGCCGGCAACATCCGCGCCAGCGCCAACCACCGCGCCGACCGCCGTGCCTGCCGCGAAACTTGAACGCAACATCAAGGTCGGCATCGTGGATACGTACAGCGGACCGCCCGCCGCGTTCGGCAACGACGCGCTCAACGGTTGGAAACTCGCGTTGAGCGAGATCAACAAGGACGGCGTGCTGGGCGCGAAAATTGATTTCGTGCAACGCGATGACAAGTACGCGCCCGATGTCGCGCTGAGTATGGCGAAGGAACTCGTCCTGCAAGAAAAAGTGGACGTGATGGTGGGGCTCGTCAACAGCGCGGGCGCGTTGCCGGTCTCCGCGTACGCGAAAGAACAAAAGACTCCGCTGATCGTTTGGATCGCCAAGAGTGAAAAGATCACCGGCGCGCAAGGTCATCGTTACGTCTTTTCGACCGGCGAGAACGCGTGGATGGCGGGTAAAGCCGGCGCGCAAGCGCTCGCGAAAAAACCGTACGTGAAATACTGGATCGCCGGCGAAGATTACGAGTACGGTCACTCGATTGCGGACGCCGCGTGGAACAATCTCAAAGTGCTCAAGACCGATGTGCAAAAAGCCGGCGAGACCTGGTGGAAGAGCGGTGAGCCAGACCTGGTTCCGTATATGACGCAAATTATGAACGCGAAACCGGACGCGGTGATCTTTGCGACCGGCGGCGCGGGAATGACGAATGCCTTGAAAGCCGCGAAATCCACCGGCTTGTCGGATAAAATTCCGGTCTGGGTTCACACCGGCACGGATCATTCCGTTTTGAAACCGCTCGGCGCGGGCGCGCCCGAAGGCGTGATGGGGACGATGGATTATCATTTCTACTATCCCGAAACGCCGGAGAACAAAGCGTTCGTCAAAGCATTCCAGGACGCGTACAAATCCGAACCTGGTTTCCCGGCGTTCCACGCGTACACGACCGCGTACTTGATCGCGGATTCGTTCAAGCGCGCCGGCTCGCTCGACAAGGAAAAATTCATTGACGCGTTGGAATCCGCGAAATGGCTTTCGCCGGTTGGTGAAGTGCAAATGCGTCAATGCGATCATCAACTCGTGCTTCCGATTTTCGCGGGCGTCACGAAAAAATCTCCGCAATACCCAGACTTTTTGATCGCGGGCGACATTGTCGCGGTCAAGGGCGTGGACGTAATGCCCACCTGCGACGAAATCAAAAAAGCGCGCGGACAATAATCATGAAGAAGGGATGAGAAGGCATTAGAGGGCGTGAGATGTGCGCGAGGGCGGAGAGGTCGAATCTCCTCTTTGCCCTCTGTCACCCTCTCCGCCTTCACCGCCCTCTTATCCCTTCTTTCCCTTTGAGGTCGTTGATGGAATTTTTGCAAAACCTCACCTTCGACGCGTTCATCAGCCAACTGTTCGTCGGACTTTCGCGCGCGATGATTTTGTTTATCGTTTCGTCCGGGATGAGTTTTATTCTCGGTGTTCTGCGCGTGCCGAATGTCGCGCACGGCTCGCTCTATATGATCGGCGCGTTCGCCGCGTTCACGATCACCGCCGCGTTCGGCAGAAATCCGGCGGGATTTTGGATCGCGCTGATTGCCGCGCCGCTCGTCGTCGCGCTCCTGGGTTTGGCAATCGAACGCGGCTTGCTCGCGCATTTGTATCAGCGCGAACACCTGATGTTGATCTTGTTCACGTTCGCGGTAACGCTCATTCTCAACGACGCGGTGAAATTCGTGTGGGGTTCCGAATATCGTTCCGTTACGCCGCCGGAAATGTTGGCGGGTTCGCTCGCGCTCGGCGGGTTTTCCGTGCCGCGCTATAATTTATTTTTACTTTTCATCGGACCGGTCGTCGCGATCGGATTGTGGTTGTTCACGACGCGCACCAAGATCGGAAAAATTTCGCGCGCCGCCGCGGTGGATCGCGAGATGGTCGGCTTGCTCGGCATCAACGTCAGTTGGATTTTCGCGATTGCATTCGCGGTCGGTTGTTTTCTTGCCGGACTCGGCGGCGCGCTCGTCGCGCCGACGTTGAGCGTCGTGCTGGGAATGGATCACACGATCATCATCGAAGCGTTTTTGATCGTAACGATTGGCGGCTTGGGCAACATCTGGGGCGCGATGGTCGGCTCGTTATTGTTCGGGATCACGCAATCGCTCGGCTTGCTCGTCCTGCCGCAATTCGC
>Ga0233425_10009037_pt1 | contig 12863 bp, 9 predicted proteins | sample Watercolumn_Towu_2_FD_181712 | JGI IMG/M metagenome (GOLD analysis project Ga0233425, IMG submission 181712) | Freshwater microbial communities from Lake Towuti, South Sulawesi, Indonesia - Watercolumn_Towuti2014_140_MG | ecosystem: Environmental > Aquatic > Freshwater > Lake | place: Indonesia...
GCCAATGAGGGTTCGGGCGACTGCCCGTGGCAGCGGGTCGTCAACGGGATCCGGCACAACGAGGGTGCCAACTACGGCTTCTTCGACGGCCACGTGAAGTGGCTGAAGCTCAACGCGGTCAGCCGCAAGAACTCCTCCGACAATCTCTGGGACATGAACTGACGCCTACGAGCCCCAGTTCGGAAGCACACGCGCGGGCCCGGCCTTCTCAGCCGGGCCCGTCCGATTCCAGGCTCAGGCGGTGCGGGCGTAAAGGCCACCTGAGAGGCGCTTGATGACCTGTTTGATCTCGAGGAGCATGAGCGCGGCGGAGACCCGGGCGGGAGGCAACTTGCTGGCGGCCACGAGCTGGTCGAGCTGGCGCGGGCCGGCGGCCAGCTCCTCGGCGACCGCGCGCTCATCGGGGGAGAGGTCCACGGCGATCTGTTCGGGTGGCTTGCGCTCGGGGACGGCCTGCAGGAGCATCCCCAGGCCGTCGATGACGTCCTCGACCGTCTCCACCAGGCGCGCGCCGTCCTTGATGAGGGCGTGACAACCGCGGGAGTTGGGGGCCTTGATGTCCCCCGGGACCGCAAAGACCTCCCGCCCCTGGTCGATCGCCAGGTTGGCTGTGATCAGGGCTCCGCTGCGGGCGGGCGCCTCCACCACGATCACGCCGAGGCTCAGTCCGCTCACGATGCGGTTCCGCTGCGGAAAGACCTCGCGGCGCGGCTCCTGGCCGAGGGGCATCTCGGTGACCACGACGCCCGACTCGGGAATGCGCTCACGCAGATCGGCGTTGCTCTTCGGGTAGTCCACGTCGATGCCGCACGCCATGACCCCGATCGTGCGTGTCCCGGCGGCCACGCAGGCGCGGTGCGCGGCGGCGTCGATCCCGACGGCGAGGCCGCTGGCGATGGTGAAGCCGCGCCGCCCCAGCCCGGCCGCCAGCGACTCGGCAACGCTCTCGCCGTAGGCGGTGCAGTGCCGCGTGCCGACGATCGCGACGCAGAGCTCGTCCGCCTTCGTGAACCCGCCGCGCGTGTACAGGAGCGGCGGCGCTTCCTCGATCTGAGCCAGCAGCCGAGGGTACTGGGGTTCGCCATACCCGACCACGCCGACGCCCAGGGTCTCCAGGTGGGTGAGCAGGGGGCTCACGTCTCGGTCGCGGGCTCCCGCGAGAGCCTCCAGGTCCTGGGGCCGGAAGGCCGGGCAGCGGTCCCGCACTTCGGGCGCGGACGCGGCGAGAGCCTCCGCCGCCGTGCCGAAGGCCTTCACGACCGCGGTCTGCTTGCCGAGGCTCAGTCCACTGGACTGGAGTCGGAGACAGGCCTGACGGGCCTCGTGCATCGGATCACCGGACCGGCAAAGCGAACGGGGCCGAACCCCGTGCGTACGAGATACGGCCCCTCACCTGCTCACGGGCGCGCACGCCCGCCTAGATGACCTCAGGATCGTCCTCGGCGGCGGGCGCGGGTTTCGGTTCCGGTGCCTTCCCGGCCTCGACCTCGACGGCGTCGACCGCGGCGCGGGTGTCGGCCGGAAGGTCGATCTCCGCATCCTCCGGGCCGGCTGGCCCGCCCTTCGCCTCGAGCTGACGGGTCAGCTCCTTGATCTTGGTGTCTTGAGCCTTCAGCTTGCTCTTGGCCCGCTGGATCAGCTCCTGCTGCTGGAGCTCCCCGGCCTTCAACGCCTTCCAGGGGGCCCACAGAGCCACCGCCATGGCGACCGCGCCGACCAGGACGCCCGCGATGAAGAGCAGGCCGACGGGCATCGGCTGCACGTACTTGCTGTCCCCGATCTGTAGCCCCGTCACCGGCTGCGGCGCGGCGTTCCAGGACAGAAACAGCGCGAGGTAGCCGCATACCAGCACCAGGACCAGCACCGTCGCCACGGCACGAAACATGCGCAACCCTCCACCGGTTCGGCGCGCCCGTCAGCGCCGAACGTGCAGTCGGTAGCCGACCCGCGGCTAGTACTCCGCCGGCCCCCCTGGCATCCCGGGGCCTCCAGGCATCCCGGGCCCTCCCCCGCCGAGCCCCATCATTCCGGGCCCTCCCCCGCCGGGACCCATTCCGGGCATACCGCCCGCGGTCCCCTTGTTCTCCAACGGCGGGAGTGTGTTGTCGACAGTGAAGGAGACCTGAGCGACCGCCTGGTTGCCGACCCAGTCCCGCAGCTTCAGCACGAAGTTCAGCGCCCCGTTCGGGAGCGGCTTCGCGGCCCCGTGCTCGGGATCGAGGATGTACCAGACGTGGGAGCCCTCAGGGTCGTAGAGCGTCTCCAGCCTCTGTCCCGCGAGCGTCAGCTCGACGGACGACGGGTCGATGCCGGTGCCCTCGTCGAGCACCTTGAAGCGCAGGCGGATCGGGGGCAATCCCGGCACCGTCAGCGCGTCGGCGCGGAACCCGGCCGGGTCATCCGCCGAGGCGACCTCGAGCCCATACAGGAAACGGTACTCGTCCTTGCCGGTGATGTCGAGAACGGCCTCGGTCACCAGTGGCACGGAGTCATCCACCGCCTGCACATCGAAGGCGTACAGGTCTCCCCGGTTCCCCAGCACGTAGACCGCGCCCTCTGCGACGATCGGGGAGGCCTCGACGACCTCCAGGAACTTGGCGGGCTCGGGCTCCTCGGTCTGCCCGCCGCCACCCAGACCGCCGCCCAGACCGCCTTGCGGGCCACCGCCGCCGCCACCCAACCCGCGACCGCCGCGGCGTCCGCCGCCCGCGCCGCCCGCACCGCCCGGCGCCATTCCCGCGCCGCCGGCGCCCTCCGGCCCGCCGCCCGGGCCGCCGGGCATCCCGCCCCCGTCAGCGCCCATTCCCGGCATCCCGCCCATTCCGGGCATTCCGCCCGGGGCCCCCATCATGCCGCCGGGGCCTCCGGCGCCGCCGGGCTGACCGGCCTCGTCCTTCTTGCGCTCCGGCGGAGTAGCCAGGCGGTACTCCCACAGCAGGTCGCCCGTCTGACGGTTCAGGCCGCTGAGGAGCTTGGGACCGGTGCGAACGAGCAGTGTCTCGTTCGCGAGAAGCGTGGGCGACGAGAGGCACGGCTCCAGCCCGATGCCTTCGCCCTTCGGGTACTTCCACAAGGCGCGGCCGTCCAGGGCGGAGACGCAATACACGGCCCCGTCCTTCGAGCCGATGTATAGCTTGCGGTCCGCCGGCGCCAGCGCTGGGGAGCCGACGATCAGATCCCCCGCCGCGAAGGGCGCCCAGCGAGCCTGGCCGGAGGCGGTATCGAAGCAGTGGAGGAACTGGTCGGAAGTCACGAACACGAGACCCCGATCCCCGTCCACCACCGGAGCCGACAGGCTGTTCTGGTTCTTTACCTTGGCGCGCCAACGGAGGGTCCCGGCGGCGTCGACGCAGTACAGGTGCTCGTCCCGGGAGACGAAGTACACGCTGCCGCGCGCGAAGGCCGGAGCGGCCTTGATGTCGTCCCGGGTGCCGAACGCCCAGATCTGGCCCTGCTGGACGATGTCGATGGCGTGCAGGCTGTCGTCGTCGCAGCCGATGTACAGCACATTGCCCACGATCAGCGGTGGGGCGTCGATCGGCCCGCCCAGCTTGAACCGCCACTCGGGCTGTCCCGTCGACGCGTTCAGGACCCAGAGGTTCGAGTCCTGAGCGCCGAAGTACAGACGGCCCTCATGGAAGACGGGTGAGCTGTACAGCTTGGCGCCCGTGTTGAACTCCCACTTCACATCGCCCGACAGCCGGTCCAGCGCGAAGACCTTCTGCTCCACGCAGAAGTAGACCGCATCCGGGCCGACGGTCGGCGTCGCGATCACGGGGTCCGCCATCAGCTCCGTGCTGTGCTTCCACAGCAGACTGACAGGCACCGGGATGTCCGCGTCCGCCGCGAAGCCGGTATTCGCGGCGTCATACCGCGACCCGGAGAGCGCGAAGGCGGGCGCCGCCCCCGCCGCCGCGACGACCATCAGGGTGCACAGGGTGAGTCGCCTCATGGAAGGGCCTCCTACGTTCTGCACACAAGTCCCCCGCACAGCGAAAGCGGACCCTCAACATGGGAGAGGGAGCCGCCTCTTCACCGGTAGTTCCTCAGACGCCTGGACGCCGGACCGGGTTGAGCGCGCGCCTACGACGGAAGCACCCGCACCCGAACGCGTGTCGCAAACATCGCGCGGGCGGCATCGCGCACCTGCTCCGCCGTCACCTCGCCGATGCGCCGCGGGAGATCGCGGTCCAACTCCAGTCCCTGATCGCTGGCGATCTCCAGAGCCCCCAGCTGGTGGACCAGATCCGCGCTCCGTTGGTGGGTGATTGCGTACCCGGTGGCTATATACTCCTTCGCCCGCAGAATCTCCTCTGCCGTCGCCAACTCCGTCGTCATCTGCCGAAGCGCCAGCACCATGCGGCCCTCGGTCTCGTCGACCCGCTCCGGCGGACACGCCGCAAGCACGCCGGCCCGGGCGCCCTCACGGGAAGCGCGCGCCTCGGCCGAGAACGAGTAGGCTACACCGTCGCTCTGTCGCAGGGCGAGGTAGAGCCGCGATCCCATCCCCGAGCCCAGGATGGCCAAGGCGACCGCCGCCGCCGGATAGACATCGTCCGCGAGGCCGGGGGCGCGTGCTCCGAGATGGATCAAGGCCGTCCCGGACGGCCGGCGCAGCTCCTCGGCGCCCTCTCGCGGCGGGCGGGGCGGTTCGGTCGACTCCTCCAGTCGGGTCCCGGGCAGCACATCGCCGAAGGCCTTCCGCAGCGCCTCCAACGAGACCTCGGGCGGCACGCCCCCCGCGACGACGATCCTCAGGTTATTGGGCACGTACGACTGCCGGTAGACGGCCTCGATTCGCGGGAGGTCGAACGTTGAGACCGTCGCCGCCAGGCCCTCGACCGGGCGGCCGAAGGGGTGGCTCGGGTACAGCCGGTCGGCCGCGGCGTGCTCGGCGGCGACCTCCGGCGACTGCCCGGCCGCCGCCAGGTTCGCCACGACCTGCCGCCGCAGCCGCCCCAGCGAGGCCTCGGAGAACCGCGGGCGGAACAGGATGTCTCGCAGCAGGCCGGCGGCCGGACCGACATCCTCCGCGGCCGCCGTCACGGTGATCTGCGACAGGTCCAGCGTCGCCCCCGCGAAGGCGTCGGCGCCCAACTCACGGAGCCGGTGAGCGAGGTCGGGCTGCTCGGCCGCGCTGCTCTCGACCAGCGCGCGAGCGAGGAAGTAGCGCAGCCCCGTCTGCGTCGCGGCTTCGGCCCGCGCCGAGGTGTTGACGAACGCGGAAACGGCCACCGTGCCGGTGCCCTGGTTCTGTACGCACAGGACCCGCAGGCCGTTGTCGAAGCTGGCGCGGACCGCCCCGGCATCTGTACGGGTGCCCACCGAGGCCAAGGGAAACAGCGCATCGCCGAAGGTTGGGGCGACGAGGAGCGGCAGGGCCAGAATCGCGGGGAGCCGGGTCACAGGGCGGCCTCGCGCCTGCGCCGCGCCGAACGGAAGGCCCGCCCGGCGAGCCGACACGGCGGGCGCGGATCCGACGGTGGTCGAACGAGGCCCCCGCCCGGGCAAGGGCTCGCGACCTGAGTGAACACCCTCACGACGCCTGAAGCCGTGCGACTCCGCCCTGGGCCTCAACGTTGCTCGGGTCCTTCGTGAGAGCCTCGCTGAAGGCGGCCAGTGCCTGGTGTGGCTGGCCGGCGGCTTCATAGACCTGCCCCAGCTGGCTGAGCACCTCAGCGTCCTCCGCCGCGCCCGGAGACTGCTGCAGGGCCCGACGCAAGGCCCGCTCGGAGGCGCGGTAGTCGCCCAGCGAGACGTAGTCGCGCGCGATCTGCCGCAGTGCGTCGAAGTAGTTGGGGTCGATCGCCAGCGCCTCGTTCAGCGACCTCACAGCCCGGTCGTAGATGTGCGTGTTCGAGTACGTCAGGCCGACGAGGTAGAGGAGGTACGACCGCTGGATGGCGGTGTTGGTGATCGTCGCCTCGGGGAGGTATGTCAGGGCCTCCTCGAACTCCTCCCGCGCATGACTCCACGAGCGCATCTGGAAGAACGCGAGGCCCAGGTTCGTGTGCGACTGGTGGTCGGTAACGTCGATCTCCAGGGCCTTGCGGTACGACTCGACGGCCGCGCCCAAGTCGCCCGCATAGTACGAGGCCAGGCCCGCGGCGTTGTAGGCCACGACCTGGTTGCGGTCGAGCCGGATGGCGATGTCCGCCTCCTCCCGGGCTTGATCGAAACGCTCCAGGCCCACGTACGCCCGAGCCAGCTCCGCGTGCAGGTCGGCCCGGTTCGGCTCGAGGGCCAGGGCCTGGTTCAGCTGCTGTACGGCCTCGCTGTAGCGCTGCTGCCAGGCATAGGCTGCGGCGAGGTTCACCATGGCGTCGACGTACTTCGGATCGGCGGCGAGGGCCGCGGCGAACTCCGCCTCGGCCTCCTCGAAGGTATGGGACACGATCTTCTTGGCCGGATCGGAGACGAAGGTCTGTGCCTGCAAGAGGTAGACCTCGCCGAGGGCGTTGTGCGCCGGGGGGTAGTCGGGGCTGGCCTTGAGGGTATCCTGCAGCGACTTCGCTGCCGCCGATAGCCCGTCGATGGGCTGGAAGAGGAGGTTCTCGTTGACCAGCAGGTACCTGGCTTCCTCGCAGTAGGCGACCCCAATCAGGGTCTTGATGTCGGGATCGTCCGGGTTGCCGCGCTCGGCAGGCTCCAGGGCCCGTCGGAAGGAGATGCGCGCGATGTCGAACTGGTTATCGTGCATCGCCGCCAGCGCGTAGGCCTTGTTGAGGGCGGGCCAGAGGCGCAGGTTGGTGGCGAAATCCTCCGCGCGCCCGTACTCCTGCACGACGCGCTCCTCGGTGGTCTCCGGATCGACGCGCCGCTCCTGAGTGAGACGCTGGAGCCGCAGCTGGAGGTCCGTCCAGTCGATGAGGATCTCCCGCGCCTTCTCCAGCTTGCCCAGCGCGAGCTTATAGTCGCCGAGACCATCGGCGGCAATGCCCCAGTTGTAGATGGCCTCCACGAACTTGGGGTCCCGCAGCGTGGCCTGATAGGCGGCCTCGGTCGCCTCGCGGTACCGACCCGCCAGTCGGTAGCCGCGCGCGAGGGCGTTGTAGGCCTCCGCCGGCTCCTTGCCGATCTGGATCCGGAGTTCCTCCTGGTACACGCCGATCGCCTCGTCGTAGGCGCCGAGGGACTCGTAGATCCGGCCGATGTACAGGCGGGACTCCGGGCGATCGGGGCGAAGCTCAATCGCGCGCTGCAGCGCGGCGACAGCCTCCTGATTGCGCCCCAGGTTGTACTCGCAGACGCCGATGAAGTGCCAGGCGGGCTCCAGGTTGGGGTTGACGGTCGTCGCGGACTGCAGCTTGGCGAGGGCCTCCTGGAACTGGCCGTCGCGAACCAGATTCACGCCATCGATGAAGTCCTGGTTGACGGTGGGGATCGTCTCCTGGCTCGCAACCAGGGCGCCGAACAGCAGGAGGAACGTCAAACAGAGGGCGGCAGGAAGAAGCAACCAGCCCCGCTCGCGGGCCATGCGGGTCCCTCTCCTTCTGTCGATGGATTCGGGATTCACGGGCATTATACGCGACGCCTCCCTGCCTTGTCAACGAAACGGCGGACGCCCCGAGCAGGAGCCGGGAGACGCGAAACGGGCGAGCCACTGGGCTCGCCCGTTGACGGATCTGGGGCTGCTGGAGGCGGCAGCCGGAATCGAACCGGCGATAGCGGTTTTGCAGACCGCCGCCTTAGCCACTTGGCTATGCCGCCTCACGACGCTTGTGCCACACGAAGACGGGCCGGACGACACGCCGGCCCGCGGACTGGGAGGACTGGAGCGGAAGACGGGACTCGAACCCGCGACCTTCTCCTTGGCAAGGAGGCGCTCTACCAACTGAGCTACTTCCGCTTGCTTCACCGCATCGAGCATGCCGGGCCGCAGCGGACTGCTGGAGCGGGCGACCGGATTCGAACCGGCGACACCCAGCTTGGGAAGCTGATGCTCTGCCAACTGAGCTACGCCCGCCCTCGACCCCAACCGCAGCCTGGCGGCCGCGCGCTGGGCGCAGCCGGCCGTCCGACGAGTCTGGTGGGCGGTAGAGGGCTTGAACCTCTGACCTTCTGTGCGTGAGACAGACGCTCTTCCAACTGAGCTAACCGCCCACACGAACACCTGGAACCGCTGCCGGCGTTGTCGATCTCTGGTGCCGAGGGCGGGACTCGAACCCGCACGAACCAAAGGGTCACTAGCCCCTCAAGCTAGCGCGTCTACCAATTCCGCCACCTCGGCAGGACTGCCAGAGTAGCGCAATCCGAGCGCGCTGTCAAGAGCCCGATTCTCGGGTGATTCTCGGGCGATTCCCGAGGGAGCTTCGCGCCTGCGGCGCCCTCCTGTGGAGCCCGGGAACGGCCCCGGGAGGCTCTCGCGGGCGGCCGCCAAGGCCCGACTGCCGAGGAGCAGGACGTTGCGGGCCCGGCGACGAATGCAGGCACAAACGTCTTCCCGGCACGCTCCCTGGAGGTGAGCGCAATGGCTGAGGTGCTGGCGATTGACGGGGGCGCCCCCTTGCGGACCGCGCCCTTCCCGCCCTGGCCGAGCTTCCCCGAAGATGTGATTCAGGCCGCCATGCAGCCGCTGCGAGAGGGCAAGCCGAACTACTGGACCGGGCCCCGGGGCATGGAGTTCCAGCAGAAGTTCGCCGACTTCTGCGGCACGAAGCACGGCATCGCGGTCAACAGCGGCACGAGCGCGTTGCACGTCGCGTGTGGGGCGTTGGGCCTCGGACCGGGTGATGAGGTCATCACGCCCTCGTACACCTTCATCGCCAGCGCCATGTGCGTGATCCAGCAGAACGCCGTCCCCGTCTTTGCCGACATCGATCCCGCGACCCACACGATCTCTCCCGACGACATCCTGGCGAAGCTGACCCCGCAGACCAAGGCGATCATCGCGGTCCACATGTACGGCCATCCGTGCGAGATGGACGCGATTCTGCAGATCGCAGAAGAGCACGGCCTCGCGGTGATCGAGGACTGCGCTCAGGCCCACGGCGCCGAGTACAAGGGCCGAGTGGTCGGCTCCCTGGGCCACATCAACGCCTTCAGCTTCTGTCAGGACAAGATCTTCACCACCGGCGGCGAGGGCGGGATGGTCACCACCGGCGACGACGCCCTCGCCGCGCGGGCGCGCACCTTCAAGGACCACGGCTTCTGGGAGGAGGAGCGGCGGGGGCTGCTGGAGATGGAGTCACTCTACCTGTACATTCACCACTCCCTCGGCTTCAACTACCGGATGACCGAGATGCAGTCGGCCATCGGGCTGAAGGAGCTGGAGCGCATCCACACCTGGAACCTGCCGCGCCGCGCCGCGAACGCCGAGGCGATCACCGCCGAGCTGGACGGAGTCCCCGGCGTCAACCCGCCTGTCGTGCAGCCGGGCTGCAAGCACGCCTGGTACAAGTACCCGATCACCCTCGATCTTGACGTGCTCACCTGCGACCGCGATCGGTTCGTGCAGGCCGTCCGCGCCGAGGGCTACCGGAGCTGCGCCATCGGTGACTGGCCGGAGAACTACCTGGAGGAGGTCTTCACCAGCCACGCCGGCTACGGGCCGACGGGTTGTCCGTTCACCTGCCCGCACAACCGACGGGTGATCGACTACAGCCAGGTCCGCTGCCCGAACGCCGCGGAGATCGGCCGGCGCACGCTGAAGCTCCAGGTGCACCCGACGATGGAGCCCGAGGACGCCCGCGACATTGGCCGCATCGTCCGGAAAGTCGCCGAGGCCCACCGTCGGTAGCCGAGGCAGGCCGGCCTCCCAGCCGGCCGGGAGGGCCCCGGATGGCAGACGACCGACGCCCCTGTCCGCAGTGCGGTGAGCCTGTCTACCCGACCGACGATGTCTGCATGTCCTGCGGCCTCGACCTGCAGGCCCGGGCTGCGCCCGCGCCCCCCATCGCGGCCCCGGCGCCGGCCGTGGCCCCCGGCCCTTGGTTGCGTCCCGAGCCCAGCCCCTCCTTCTCCCAGCGGTTGGTCACGCGCTGCGGCAAGGCGTGGGACGTCTACCCATGGGTCGGGATTGCATGCTACGCCATCTTGGGCCTGTCCTTCGCGGTCGAGCTTCCCAGCTTCATCACCGTCCCCACGATGATCGTTTACGTGCCGTGGATGCTGCTATACCTCGGCTGGCTGATCTGTGACGTGATCGCGAACGGGGCCGACTGGTGGTGGATTCCCGTCGGTCTGGTCTGCTATCCCTTCGGTTTCGTCATCTACCTGCTCTGGGGGCGATAGGGGGGCGCTTGTCATGATCATCCGCTGGGGCGTCATCGGAGCCGGAGGCATCGCCGACCGCCGCACCATCCCCGAGGGTCTCATTCCGGCGCGCAACGCCGAGCTGGTCGCGGTCTGCGACGCCGACCCCGGCCGCGCCGCGGCCGTCTCGGCCAAGTACGGGGTCGAAGCCTGCGAGCACAGCGACGGTCTCATTGCCAATGAGGACGTGCAGGCCGTGTACATTGCCTCACCGACTCAGCTCCACCGCGAGCACATCCTGGCTGCGGCGGCGGTCGGGAAGCACGTGCTGTGCGAGAAGCCCCTCGGCCGCACGGTGGCGGAGTGCGAGGAGGTGGTGGCCGCGTGCGCCGCGGCGGGCGTGAAGCTCGGGGTGAACTTCATGATGCGCTTCCACGCGTGTCATCGGCAGTTGGCCGAGCTGATCGCCGCCGGCGACCTGGGCACGCTCGTCTTCGGCCGCGCCGAGCTGACGTGCTGGTACCCGCCGATCCCGGGGGCATTCCGGCAGGACCCGGCCCTCGGCGGCGGCGGCGCGCTGGCCGACATGGGCAACCACTGCATCGACGTGCTGGAGATGCTCTTCGGGAGGACCGTCGAGGTCTCGGCGCAGACCGGACGTCTTGTTCAGGACTATGCTTCGGAGGACACGGCGGTCTGCCTGCTGCGATTCGCCGGCGGCGCGGTCGGCGTAGTGGACGCGCTGTTCAACGTGCCGGATGCCGCCGCGCGGAATGCGTTGGAGGTCTACGGCTCGCGGGGAAGCGTCGTGTCCTTCGGCACGATCGGCCAGGACTCCGGGGGTGAGCTCCGCGCGGTCCTCGAGTCGGGTGATCGGGCCTACGACGCCTCCCAGGTGCGCGACGGCGCCTCGCCCGAACGAACGCTGCGCCCGACCCCGGTGAACATCTACCGCGCCCACGTCGAGGCCTTCAGCCAGGCCATCCTCGACGACGCGCCGCCTCCTATTCCCGGCGAGGACGGTCTCTGGAATCACCGCGTGGTGGAGGCCTGCTACGAGGCCGCCCGCAACGGCCGCACCGTGCGAGTCGCGGCGGGCTGAACCCCGACGGACGCACGCTCAGGCGCTGCGGAAGAGCTCGATCTTCTCGATGATGCGCTCGACGAGGCAGTCGAAGGCAGGGGCGTAGAAGCGGCCGGGGGCGGAGATGGAGTTGACCTGCCGGCTGGCCTCGATCCCGTCCAGCCACGCCTGCTGCAGCTCGGTGCAGATGTTGATCTTCGCGACCCCGCGCCGAATGCACTCGCGGACAAGGTCCTCCGGTGTGCCGGAGCCGCCGTGGAGCACCAGCGGCAGCTCGACGCGCTCGGCGATCTGCTCCAGCCGCTCGAGGTTGATCTGCGGTCTGCCCCGATAGACACCGTGCACGGTCCCGATGGCGACGGCGAGGCAGTCCAGGCCCGTCTGAGCCACGAAGTCGGCGGCCTGTTCGGGATCGGTCTGCAGCGCATCCTCCTCCGCCACGCTGATGTCCCCCTCCAACCCGGCAACGTGCCCCAACTCGCCCTCGACGCTGACGTTCAGCCGGTGGGCGATCAGGACCGTCTCGCGCGTCAGCCGGACGTTCTCCTCATAGGGGAGATGGGACCCGTCGAGCATCACCGACGTGAACCCGGCCCGCACGCACTCCTGCACTTCGGATAACTGCATCCCGTGGTCGAGGTGCAGCGCGGCCTCGATGCCGGTGCGGCGGACGTGCCACTCCACCAGCTCCCGCAGCGCCTCCGCGCCGCCCGGCAGCGCGTATTCGGCCGGAGAGGCCTGGAAGACCACCGGCGCGTCGGCCCGCTCGGCGGCGGTCGCGATGGCGCGGACCGACGTGCTGTCCCAGCACTCCAGCGCCGCGACACACCGGCCTTCGGCGCGGGCCCGCCGTAGTAGAAGGTCCATGCGGACAAGGGGCATTGGGGACTCCTGGGAACGGTAGTGCGAAGTAGACGGCAGCGCAACGGCTACCCAACGCGTCGAGTTCAGCGCGACTGCGACGGGCACCTGCCGAGACCATCCGTGGATGGACGTCATTCCCAGGCGGTCTTAACGACGTAACGTCTGACCGTGATCGCCCGCCCTACCTAGAACATCTGTTCTATGTTGTTTATAGAACAGATGTTCTAGGTAGGGCGGGCGGCTCCCACGCACCCCCCTTCCCCCGGTGCGCCCCCCAACAACGTCCGTGCCGTCGCGGAAGCGGAGGCAGGCGTTCCCGGCGCGAGACGAGAGAGCAGGACGGCGTTCTGAGCCATTCTGCGGGCTCACGCTATCGGTAGGGCACCCTTGGTCCACTTCGGGGGTCGCGTCGCACTGGAGGGGGCTCTACGGCCCCGCACGGGGCATTGTGTGTTGACGACTGAAACATATGTTCGATCAGCGTGGATTGCCGATGTGCCGGCGGAGGCCGGCGAGCAGGGATTTCGCCCTGCCGGACGAACCTCCGCAACGGCTCCGTCGCCATCGCCGTTCCTTCACATCCTGCAACGCTCCCGCCGCGCAGCGAGGACGGCGCCCCGCATGAGGATCGTCACGCTCGACAGGGCCATCGAGGAGATCGTCCGCACCTGCGAACTCCAGCGCGCGGAGGGAGGGCAGTCGCCCTTCTTCTTCATCGTGG
>Ga0233425_10009038_pt1 | contig 12863 bp, 10 predicted proteins | sample Watercolumn_Towu_2_FD_181712 | JGI IMG/M metagenome (GOLD analysis project Ga0233425, IMG submission 181712) | Freshwater microbial communities from Lake Towuti, South Sulawesi, Indonesia - Watercolumn_Towuti2014_140_MG | ecosystem: Environmental > Aquatic > Freshwater > Lake | place...
CTCGCCCTCCTCGAGGTAGCCCGAGCGGTCGGCGTCCAGCCGGGCGAAGACCTCGCGCGGGCGGGCGGTGAACTCCGCCTCGCTGACCTTGCCGTCGCCGTCGGCGTCGAGCGGGGCGTCGAAGTGGGAGACGTGGGGGCCGCCCTCCCCGCCCGGGCCGCGGATGAAGATCTCGTGGTGGTCGCCCGGCCCCGGCAGGCGCATCTCGAAATGGCGCATGCCCGGCTCCCCGACCCGCAGCATCATGACATCGCCGGCGGCGCCGTGGCCTTCGGCCATCTCCTGCGAGGAGAGGCGACCGTCGCCGTCGGCGTCCATGCGGTCGAAGGCGTCGGCCATGGGCGCGGTGAATTCCTCGCGGGTGATCTCGCCGTCGCGGTCGCGGTCGATGGCGCCGTGGCCGGGTCCCGTCAGCATGAAGCGGACGAGCGGCTCCGGCGGCGCGGGCGGCGGCGGCGGGGCGGGGGGATTCTGCAGCAGGGCGGCGGAGAGGGCGATCAGGGTCAGCATGGCGATCCGTTCCGTTGCGGAGGCCGGAAGATCAGCACGCCCGGCTTGCGCCCATGTTTCAGGGCCGCCGGCCAATGTTTCAGAGCTGAAATGACGCGGCGCGGCGCCTCGGTCAGAATGGCGGCATGCAGACCGAGACGCAGCGCATCCTCGTCGTCGACGACGATCCCGGCATCCGCGAGGTGCTGTGCGAATACCTGTCCCAGCACGGCTACGAGGCCGAGGGGGCCGGTTCAGCGGCGGAGATGGACCGCGCCCTCGCGGCGCGCGCCGCCGACCTGATCGTGCTGGACCTGATGATGCCCGGGGAGGACGGCCTGTCGGTCTGCCGGAGGCTGGCCGGCAAGGGGCCGCCGCTGGTCATGCTCAGCGCCATGGGCGAGGACACCGACCGCATCATCGGCCTGGAGCTCGGCGCCGACGACTATCTGGCCAAGCCCTGCAATCCCCGCGAGCTGCTCGCCCGGGTGCGGGCCGTGCTGCGGCGGCCGCGCGACGCGGCGGCGGAGGAAGGTCCGACGCTGGCCTTCGCCGGCTGGCGCCTCGACCTGCTGCGGCGGGAGCTGACGCGGCCCGACGGGCGGCTGGTCGCCCTCTCGGCCGGGGAGTTCGCCCTGCTGCGCGCCTTCGCGGAGCGGCCCGGCCGGGTGCTGACCCGGGAGCAGTTGCTGGAGCGGGCGCGCGGCGCCGACGCCGACGTGTTCGACCGGGCGATGGACGTGCAGATCAGCCGGCTGCGCAAGAAGCTGGACGACGGCTCCGGGCTGGAGATGATCCAGACCCTGCGCGGCGAGGGCTACATGTTCGACGTCAGGGTCGAGCGCCGCCGGGGCGCCGCATGAGACGCCCCTCCTCGCTGCCGGTCGTGGTGCAGGTGGGGGCGCTGGCCGCCCTCGCCGTGGTCATGTCGCAGGCCATCGCCTTTGCGGTGGTGGTGCTGGCGCCGGAGCCGCGGCCGTCGGGCTTCAGCATCTCGACGGCGGCGCGGGCCCTGCGCGGCGAACCGGCCGAGACGGCGGACGGCCGCGCCCTGCGGCGGCGGCTCACCGATCGCCCGGTCGAGCGCAGCGCCGCCGACGCGCGCGACCCGCTGGCCCTGGCGATCCGCGCCGGCCTCGCCAACAGCCTCGACGTGTCCCCCGATCGCGTCGCGGTGACGATCAAGGCCCCCGCGGGAGTGCGCCTGGCGCCGCCCGGCCTGTCGCGGCGACGCGACGCCGGGGACGTCGCGGCCCGCGACTTCATCTTCGTCAGCCGGAGCGAGAACGCCGTCGTTCCGCGGCCGCCCAAGCCGCCGGCGCCGCCGACGCCGGGGGGCCGCGTCTCGGAGGAGATCCGGTTGCCGCTGCCGTCCCACGGGCATCTGGCCGGACCGTCGCCGATCGTGATCAACGAGACGACGCGGCATTTCACCCTGGTGGCCGACCGGCTGACCTTCGCCCCCTTCTCGGCCTCGCTGAAGCTGGACGACGGCCGCTGGGCGACGGTCGAGCCGCCGCGCGGGCTGCTGTCGCCCTGGCAGGCGCGGGTGCTGCTGGCGCTGGCCATCTCGATGCTGCTGCTGGCGCCGCTGGTGTGGTGGATGGCGCGGCGGCTGACCCGCCCGATCCGCGCCTTCGCCGAGGCGGCCGAACGGCTGGGGGCCGACCCGGAGGCGCCGCCGCTGCGCCCGTCCGGGCCCAGCGAGGTGCGCACCGCCATCGACGCCTTCAACGACATGCAGGCCTCGCTGCGCGACCACATCCGGCAGCGGACCCAGACGGTGGCGGCGATCGCCCACGACCTGCGCACGCCGCTGACGCGGCTGCGCTTCCGCGCCGAGCAGGCGCCGCCGGAGGTGCGCGAACGCATGGCCGCCGACATCGAGGAGATGGACGCCCTGATCGGCCAGGCCATGGCCTTCGTGCGCGGCGAGACCACGCCCGAAAGGCTGGAGCCGCTGGACCTCGCCGCGCTGGCGGCCGACTGCGCCGCCGGCTTTGCGGAGACCGGCGCCACGGTCGCTTTCGATGGGGCCGACGCCCTGCCGACAGCCGGCGATCCGGCGGCGCTCAGGCGCGCCTTGGCCAATCTGATCGACAATGCGCTGAAGTACGGCGGGGGCGCCCGGGTGCGCGCCTTCGCCGCCGACGACGGCGCGGTGGTGGAGGTCGAGGACGACGGCCCGGGTCTGCCGGAGGCGGAGCTGGAGGCGGTGTTCGAGCCCTTCCACCGCGCCGAGCGCTCGCGCAGCCGCGAGACCGGCGGCGCCGGCCTCGGCCTGACCATCGCGCGGCAGGCGGCGCGCGCCGCGGGCGGCGACGTCACGCTGCAGAACCGGACGGAGGGAGGGTTGCGAGCGCGCCTGGTCCTGCCGCTGGCGCCCTGAACGGTCGAAGCCGAAGCGTTACAGTCAATCACGGCTTGTTACAGGTGCGGGGTTGAAACCCTGCGCCGCCGGTTCCATTGAAGCGCCAACCAGAACCCCCGCTTCCAGGAGCCCGCCCCATGACCGTCCGCGTCGCCATCAACGGTTTCGGCCGCATCGGCCGTCTCGTCCTGCGCTCGATCGTCGAGCACGGCCGCACGGACATCGAGGTGGTGGCGATCAACGACCTGGGGCCGGTGGCCACCAACGCCCACCTGCTGCGCTACGACTCGGTGCACGGCCGCTTCCCCGGCACGGTCGAGAGCGGCGAGGACTGGATCGACGTCGGAACCGGCAAGATCCGGGTCACGGCCATCCGCAACCCCGAGGAGCTGCCGCACAAGGACCTCGGCGTCGACATCGCCATGGAGTGCACCGGCCTGTTCACCTCGAAGGACAAGGCCTCGGCGCACCTGAAGGCCGGCGCCAAGCGGGTGCTGGTCTCGGCCCCGGCCGACGGCGCGGACAAGACCATCGTCTTCAAGGTCAACCACGACAGCCTGACCGCCGACGACATCGTCGTCTCGAACGGCAGCTGCACCACCAACGCCCTCGCGCCGGTGGCCAAGGTGCTGAACGACCTGTTCGGCATCGAGCGCGGCTACATGACCACCATCCACGCCTACACCGGCGACCAGCCCACGCTGGATACGATGCACAAGGACCTGTACCGCGCCCGCGCGGCGGCCCTGTCGATGATCCCGACCTCGACCGGCGCCGCCAAGGCCCTCGGCCTGGTGCTGCCGGAGCTGAAGGGCAAGCTGGACGGCTCCTCGATCCGGGTGCCGACCCCGAACGTCTCGGTCGTCGACCTGAAGGTCGTGGCCGGCCGCGAGGTGTCGGTCGAGGAGATCAACAACGCGCTGCAGGCGGCCGCCGACGGCCCGATGAAGGGCGTGCTGATGACCACCACCGATCCGGTGGTGTCGATGGACATGAACCACGTCTCGGCCTCGTCCACCGCCGCCCTGCCCCAGACCCAGGTGGTCGACGGCAAGCTGGCCCGGGTGCTGAGCTGGTACGACAACGAGTGGGGCTTCGCGACGCGGATGAGCGACACCGCGCTGGTGATGGCGAAATTCCTCTGATGGGGCGCCCACCTCCCTTTCGCGCGGCGATGGGGAGGGAGGCTAAGCAGCGGTGGAGGGGCTCCCGCCGCCGCACCGAACCCGGGGCCGACCGCCCCTCCGGAACGACGCGCAGGCGCGTCGCGCCAGCTCCCCATCCGCTGCGCGGACGGGGAGGAGACAGGAGACGCTCATGAGCTTCCGCACCCTCGACGACGCCCGTGACCTTGGCGGCAAGACCGCCCTGGTGCGCGTGGACTTCAACGTGCCGATGGAGGACGGGCGGGTGACCGACGACACCCGGCTGCGGGCGGCGGTCCCCACCATCCAGCGGCTGCGCGACGCGGGGGCGAAGGTCGCCCTGCTGGCCCACTTCGACCGGCCCAAGGGCCAGCGGGTGCCGTCGATGAGCCTGGAGCCGATGGTCGACGAGCTGGAGAACCTGCTGGGCGCGCCGGTGCGCTTCGCCCCCGACTGCGTGGGGCCCGAGGCGAAGGCGGCGCTGGCGGATCTCGACGTCGGCGGGGTGATCCTGCTGGAGAACGTCCGCTTCCACGCCGGCGAGGAGAAGAACGATCCGGCCTTCGCGGCGCAGCTGGCGGAGCTGGGCGACGTCTACGTCAACGACGCCTTCTCGGCGGCGCACCGCGCCCACGCCTCGACCGAGGGGCTGGCTCGCCTGCTGCCGGCCTACGCCGGGGAGTCGATGCGGCGCGAGCTGGAGGCGCTGGACAAGGCGCTGGGGACGCCGGTCAAGCCGGTGCTGGGCATCGTCGGCGGGGCCAAGGTCTCGACCAAGCTGGACCTGCTGAAGAACCTCGTCGGCAAGCTGGACCGGCTGGCCATCGGCGGCGGCATGGCCAACACCTTCCTGTTCGCCCAAGGGATCGACATCGGCGGCTCGCTGGCCGAGCGCGACATGGCCGACACGGCGCGAGAGATCCTCGCCGAGGCCGAGGCGAAGGGTTGCGAGATCCTGCTGCCGCGCGACGTGGTGGTGGCGACCGACCTCAAGCCCGGGGTCGAGACCCGCACCGTGCTGGCCCGCGAGGCGATCGGCGAGGAGGAGAAGATCCTCGACGCCGGGCCGCTGACCGTCGAGGCGCTGGTCAAGGCCATGGCCCTGTCGCGGACGCTGATCTGGAACGGGCCGCTGGGCGTGTTCGAGGTCCCGCCGTTCGATGCGGCCACCGTCAAGGCGGCGCAGGCGGCGGCCCAGCTGGCCAAGACCGGGGCGATCACCGCCGTTGCCGGCGGCGGCGACACGGTGGCGGCCCTGCACCACGCCGGGGTGGCCGGGGACATGACCTTCGTCTCCACCGCCGGCGGCGCCTTCCTGGAATGGATGGAGGGCAAGCCCCTGCCGGGCGTCGAGGCGCTGCGCGCCTGAGACTTGCGCCGGGCGGCGGCGAAGCCGCTGTAACAATGCGTGACTTTGGGCGTTGAGGGGGCTAGATGACCCCCAAACAACAAGGGCTCAGGAGGCACTCATGGATCTGGCGGCGCTCAACGCGGTGGCCGAGGCGATGGTCACGCCCGGCAAGGGCATTCTGGCGGCCGACGAATCCACCGGCACGATCAAGAAGCGCTTCGACGCGATCGGGGTCGAGAACACCGAGGAGAACCGCCGCGACTACCGCGAGTGCCTGTTCCGGGCCGAGCAGACCATGCGCGAGCACATCTCGGGCGTGATCCTGTTCGAGGAGACCCTGTACCAGGATGCGAAGGACGGCACGCCGCTGGTCGACCTGATCACCGCCGCCGGCTCGATCCCGGGCATCAAGGTCGACAAGGGCGCGACCAAGATGGCCGGCTTCCCGGGCGAGACCGTGACCAAGGGCCTCGACGGCCTGTCCAAGCGCGTCCGCGCCCACTACGAGCGCGGCGCCCGCTTCGCCAAGTGGCGGGCGGTGATCGACATCGCCGACGGCATCCCCACCTGGGGCTGCGTCAAGGCCAACGCCCACGCCCTCGCCCGCTACGCCCGCATCTGCCAGCAGGAGCAGGTGGTGCCGATCGTCGAGCCGGAGGTGCTGATGGACGGCGCCCATGACATCGACCGCTGCGACGAGGTCACCCGCTGGACCCTGCAGACGGTGTTCCAGGAGCTCTACGAGCAGCGCGTGGCGCTGGAAGGCATCGTGCTCAAGCCCAACATGGTGATCTCGGGCAAGGGCGCCCGCCGCCAGGCCTCGGTGCAGGAAGTGGCCGAGCGCACCATCGCGGCGCTGAAGGCGACCGTGCCGTCGGCGGTGCCGGGCATCGCCTATCTGTCCGGCGGCCAGACCGACGAGCAGGCCACCGCCCACCTCGACGCCATGAACCGCATCGGCGGCTTCCCGTGGAAGATGACCTTCTCCTACGGCCGCGCCCTGCAGGCCGCGCCGCAGCGGGCCTGGTCGGGCAAGGCGGAGAACGCCGTGGCCTGCCAGGAGGCCTTCCACCACCGCGCCCGCATGAACGGCCTCGCCTCGCTGGGCCAGTGGGAGCAGGGGCTGGAGAAGAAGGCGGCCTGATCCGCCGGTCCGGGGCGGTCGTCCGGCCGCCCCGGCCGTCCGCCGTCAGCGGTAGCGCGACTCCATCCGCCAGCGCACGTCCCGGGCCCGATCCTCGGCGTCGTCGAGCTCGCGCTGGGCCCGCCGCCATTCGCGCTCGGTGTCCTCGCGCTCGCGGCGGATCTCGCGAATGCGGTTGCGGATGGTTTCCCGCTCCTCATCGGTCAGCCCCTCGGCGCGCAGCTCGCGCTGCTTGGCGTCGAGCTTGTCGTCCAGCTCCTCCAGCCGCGCGGCGTTGCTGTCGATCCGGCTGCGGGCCTCGTTGACCGCCTGTTCAGCGAGATGGATGGCCCGGCCGTCCTCGTAGGCGATCAGGAAGTCGCGCTCGACGCCCGACGGGCACACCCCGGCGTAGGCGCCGCCCTCGGCCCCGACCCGGAAGCCGTTGGCGACCGTGCAGTACCGCAGCACGCCCTCGCTCCAGCCGGCGCGATAGGCCGCGTCGTCCGGAACCACCCCGTGCTTCGCGCAGGCCTGGGCGTGCTCGCCCAGCCGGCTCATGGCGAAGCCGGCGGCCCCGTCGTTGAAACCCTGCCCGGTCCAGTCGCCGGCCAGGCACTGCTCCTCGCTCATGGTGGCGCAGCTGCCGAGCCAGACGGCGGCCCCGGCGAGCAGAAAAGCGGACAAGACGGTGCGCATGGGCCCCTCCCCCGAAAGACCGTTAACCTTTGCCTCAAGCGTGGCTGTGGGGGAAGCCCCGCGTTGACCGGCGCGGGGCGCCTCATGCAAGACGGGACGCCGCCCGAGCGGCGGAGCCCGCCGTGTCCGAAGAGCCCCTGATCAGCGAAGACGACGACCCGACGGTGCTGGAAGCCCGGATCGAGGCCGGCGGCGGGCGGCTCGACAAGGCGCTGGCGGACGCCTTTCCGTCGCTGTCGCGGGCGCGGCTGCAGGCCCTGCTGGCGGACGGCGCCGTGCGCCGGGACGGGCAGCCGGTCGCGGGCGGTTCGGCGAAGGCCGCCCCCGGCCTCTATACCGTGACCCTGCCGCCGGTCGCGCCGGCGGACCCGCAGCCCGAGGCGATCCCGCTGACCGTGCTGTTCGAGGACGCCGACCTGATCGTCATCGACAAGCCTGCGGGCATGGCCGCCCATCCGGCCCCCGGCAGCGAGACCGGCACCCTGGTCAACGCCCTGCTGCACCACTGCGGCGACAGCCTGTCCGGCATCGGGGGCGTGGCGCGGCCCGGGATCGTCCACCGGCTGGACAAGGACACCTCGGGGGTGATGGTCGCGGCCAAGTCAGACCGGGCCCACGCCGGCCTCTCGGCCCTGTTCGCCGACCACGACATCGAGCGCACCTACATCGCGCTGACCCGGGGCGCGCCGTCGCCGGCGCGCGGGCGCATCGAGACCCTGATCGGGCGCTCGTCCTCGGACCGCAAGAAGATGGCGGTGCTGCGCGCCGGCGGACGCAATGCGATCACCGACTATGTGGTGGAGGCGGTCTACGGCGCGCCGGCGAAGCCCGGGGGCGCGCCCATGGCGGCGCGGGTGGCCTGCACCCTGCACACCGGCCGCACCCACCAGATCCGGGTGCACCTCGCCTCGAAGGGCGCGCCGATCCTGGGCGATCCCGTCTACGGCTCCGGCAGTCCGGCGGCGCCGGTGCGGGAGGCGATCGCCGCGGCCGGCCTGACGCGGCAGGCGCTGCATGCGGCGGTGCTGGGCTTCGTCCACCCGGTGACGGGCGCGTCGCTGCGGTTCGAGACCGCCCCGCCCGCCGACATGCGCGCCCTCGAGGCGCGACTCGCCGCTCTCTGACCGCCGCCGCGAAGTCCGTCTTGATTAAGGACGGACTATGGGGTACAAGACGGTTCATTCGGTGCAGTGGCGCCGGGGCAACGGTCACGCTTCGCTGTGACGATCCGCCTCTGACAAAGACGGAAACCCGATCCTATTTCACCGGTTGAGGGGCGAGACGCCGGCGCACATCCGTGGCCGGCGACGCAGGGCCCGCTCGTTTCTTACGGTCGGAGGGACCACATGGCTGCAACCAGATCGCTCGCGATTATGTCGCCTGAACAGGGACTGTCGCGCTACCTGACGGAAATCCGCAAGTTTCCGATGCTGAGCAAGGACGAGGAGTTCATGCTCGCCAAGCGGTGGTCCGAACACCAGGACCCGGAGGCGGCGCACCGCCTCGTCACCTCGCACCTGCGCCTCGTGGCCAAGATCGCCATGGGCTACCGCGGCTACGGCCTGCCGATCGGCGAGGTGATCTCCGAGGGCAACGTCGGCCTGATGCAGGCCGTCAAGAAGTTCGACCCGGACAAGGGCTTCCGCCTGGCGACCTACGCCATGTGGTGGATCCGCGCCTCGATCCAGGAATACATCCTGCGCAGCTGGTCGCTCGTGAAGATGGGCACCACCGCGGCGCAGAAGAAGCTGTTCTTCAACCTGCGCAAGGCCAAGAGCCAGATCTCGGCCTTCGAGGAAGGCGACCTGCGCCCCGAGCACGTCGAGTCGATCGCCACCAAGCTGGGCGTGACCCAGCAGGACGTGATCGACATGAACCGCCGGCTCGGCGGGGACGCCTCGCTCAACGCGCCGCTGCGCGCCGATGGCGAGAGCGAGTGGCAGGACTGGCTGGCTGACGACACCGCGGTCTCCCAGGAGACCCGCCTCGCCGAGGACGAGGAGAAGTCGATCCGCATGGGCCTGCTGCAGGAGGCCATGGAAGAGCTGACCGACCGCGAGAAGCACATCCTGACCGAGCGCCGCCTGAAGGACGACCCGGTGACGCTGGAGGAGCTGGCCGGCCAGTACGGCGTGTCGCGCGAACGCGTGCGGCAGATCGAGGTCCGCGCCTTCGAGAAGCTGCAGAAGGCGATGCGGGCCGCCGCCGAGGAGCGGAACCTGGTCGACGCCTGACGGCGGTTAGCCCGCCTTCCGCAGCGGCTCGGCCTGGTGCATCGCCAGCAGACCGCCGATCGGGGCCGACAGGATCGCCTTGGTCGGCGGGCCTGACGCGAGGCTGACTTCCAGCGCGCCGACGGCCACCGCCAGCCGGGAATCGGACGTCTTCATGGCGATCGCCTTGAGGGCACCCGCCTGCTCGCGGATCGAACGCGCCGCCTGCAGCGGGTCGCGATCGAACTGATCCAGCGCCGAGGCGAGGATGCGCATGGCCTGGTCCTTCGCCGCCACGACCGCCTCGGCGGCGCTCGCCGCGCGGTCGCTGCGGCGCTTGCCGGGGCCGGAGAATTCGCCGGAGTTGAAGCGGCGCCGGTCGGGGCCGACGTACTCGACCGCCTCGATCCAGTCGCGCGGCTTCAGGGCCACGTTCTCGACCCGGCGTTGCAGGTCGGCGCTGGTGTAGGGCTTTCTCAGGAATTCGTGGACCCCTGCGTCCCGCGCCCCGAGGATGGTGGAGGCGGTGGCGTCAGCGGTGACCATGATGATCGGGGCGCGGCGGCACGGCAGGTCCGACCTCCGCAGACGGCGGGCGAAGGACTCCCCGTCGATGCCGGGGCCGCCCCGCTCGGTGAAGACGATCCCGGGCTCCAGCGCCGCCGCGGCCTTCATGGCGCGGCCGTCGGTGGTCTCGACCACGACCTCGCGGGCGCCGAGCGCCTTCATCAGGTCGGTCAGCAGACGCGCGGCGTGCGGATTGTGGTCCAGGATCAGGACACGCCTGGTGACCGGCTCAAGCCGGGCGAGGATGCGACGATCAACTGCAAACAATGCGGGGCCTCCAGCTCCTCCCAGTCTGGCGGAACAGGGTTAAGGCCGCTTGAACGCGGTTACGCCGCGTCTCAGCCCTGGAACGGATCGCGCATCAGGATGGTGTCGTCCCGCTCCGGGCTGGTCGACAGCAGCGCCACCGGCGCCCCGATCAGCTCCTCGATGCGGCGCACGTACTTGATCGCATTGGCGTTCAGGTCGCGGAAGCTGCGCGCCGAGGCGGTGCTCTCGCTCCAGCCCTCCAGCTCCTCGAACACCGGTTCCGCCGCCGCCTGCGCCTTCAGGCTGGACGGAAGATGGTCCAGCACCCGATCGCCGAGGCGGTAGCCGACGCAGATCTTCAGCGTCTCCAGGCCGTCGAGCACGTCCAGCTTGGTGAGGGCGATGCCGTCGATGCCGTTGATCGCCACCGACTGCCGCACCAGCACCGCGTCGAACCAGCCGCAGCGGCGGGCGCGGCCGGTGTTGACGCCGACTTCCCGGCCGACGGTGGCCAGGTGCTGGCCGACGGCGTCGTTCAGTTCGCAGGCGAACGGCCCCTCGCCCACCCGGGTCGTATAGGCCTTCACGATGCCCAGCACATAGCCGACGGATTTCGGGCCGACGCCCGCGCCCGCCGCCGCCTGCCCGGCCACGGTGTTGGAGCTGGTCACATAGGGATAGGTGCCGTGGTCGACGTCGAGGAAGGCGCCCTGGGCGCCCTCGAACAGCACCCGCCGCCCGGCCCGCTGCGCCTCGTCCAGCACCTTCCACGCCGGCTTCACGTACGGCAGGATCTTCGGCGCGATCTCGAGCAGCTGGGCCAGCAGCGCATCCGGGTCGATCGGCTCGAGGCCGAGGCCCGCCCGCAGGGGATCGTGGTGCAGCCGCAGCCGGTCGATCTTGACCCGCAGGTCGTCCGCGTCGGCCAGGTCGCAGACGCGGATGGCCCGCCGTCCGACCTTGTCCTCATAGGCCGGTCCAATGCCGCGGCCGGTGGTGCCGATGCGGGCGCCCGGGGCGCTGGCGGCCGCCTCGCGGGCGACGTCGAGGGCGGGGTGGATGGGCAGGATCAGGCAGGCGTTGTCGGCGACGGTCAGGAGCTCCGGGGTGATGCGCACCCCCTGCGCCTCGATCTTCTCGATCTCCCCGACCAGGTGCCAGGGATCGACCACCACGCCGTTGCCGATGATCGACGGCTTGCCCTGGACGACGCCCGAGGGGAGCAGGGCCAGCTTGTAGACCTTGCCGTCGACGACGAGGGTATGGCCGGCGTTGTGGCCGCCCTGGAAGCGGACGACGAGGTCGGCCCGGTTCGACAGCCAGTCGACGATCTTGCCCTTGCCCTCGTCGCCCCACTGGGCGCCGACCACCGCCACGTTCGTCAAGACGTCTCTCCGCCGATCCGTTTCCCCGGAATGCGGGCGCAGCCTATAGCGGCGGAATCAGCGGGTGTCGCGGCGGGCGGCCGATTATTCGTCCAGCGCGGTCTGCCAGGCCCAGTCCAGCCAGGGGGTCAGCGCCTCGATGTCCGCCGTGTCGACGGTGCACCCGCACCAGATGCGCAGGCCGGCGGGCGCGTTGCGGTGGCCCTCGACGTCGAAGGCTGCGCCCTCGTCCTCCAGCAGCCCCTTGATGCGCCGGACCAGCGCCTGCCGGCCGCTCTCGTCCATCGCGGTGACCCGCGGATCGACGAACTTCAGGCAGACCGAGGTGGTGGACCGGGTGGCGGGGTCCTCCGCCAGATAGTCGATCCAGGCCGTGCGCCGCACCCAAGCGTCCAGCGCCGCCGCATTGGCCCCGGTCCGCGCGATCAGCGCCGGCAGCCCCCCGGCGCCGAGCCCCCACTGCACCGCGTCGATCCAGTCCTCGATCGTCCAGATCGAGAAGGTGTTGATCATGGAGCCGGAGGCCAGGGCCCGATCGAAGCCTTCGGCGTTCCGCAGGCGCAGGACCTTGGGCACGGGACGCGGCGGCGCATGGCGGTCGAGCCGCTCGACCGCCCGGGGCGAGAGGGCGGCGACGCCCAGCCCCGCCTCGCCCCCGAGCGCCTTCTGGAAGCTGAAAGTCGCCACGTCCAGCCGGTCCCATGGCAGCGGCATGGCGAAGGCGGCGGAGGTGGCGTCGCAGATCACCAGCCCCTGGCGATCCTTCGCAAGCCAGTCTCCGCCGGGGGCGCGGACACCCGAGGTCGTGCCGTTCCATGGAAACACGAGATCGCAGGCCGGGTCGACGCGGCTGACGTCGGGAAACGCCCCGTAGGGCGCGGTCAGCACCTCGGGATCCAGCTTCAGGTGGTCGCGGATGTCGGCGGCCCAGACCTGGCCGAAGTTCTCGAACGCCAGCACCTGCACGGGCCGCGGACCGAGCAGCGACCACAGGGCGGCCTCCACCGCCCCGGTGTCCGAGCCGGGCACATAGACCAGCCGCCAGTCATCCGGAACCTGCAGGAGTTCGCGGGTGAGCGTCAGGCCCTCGGCGAACCGCGCCACCACCTCCGGCGCGCGGATGCCGCGGCCGAGCAGGGCGTGCGGCAGCGTCTGGCTCGACCAGCCCGGCCGCTTGGCGGTCGGGCCCGAGGAGAACCAGGGGCGCGCGGGCCGGATGTTGGGGCGCACGGGGGTCAATCGCGGAACGGCCGGATCGGCCCCTGGTCGCG
>Ga0233425_10009039_pt1 | contig 12861 bp, 15 predicted proteins | sample Watercolumn_Towu_2_FD_181712 | JGI IMG/M metagenome (GOLD analysis project Ga0233425, IMG submission 181712) | Freshwater microbial communities from Lake Towuti, South Sulawesi, Indonesia - Watercolumn_Towuti2014_140_MG | ecosystem: Environmental > Aquatic > Freshwater > Lake | place...
CGACCTATAGGCAGTTCACGACCCTTGCGGCGGAATTAGGGATGCAGAGGCAGGAACTTTTACGAGAGGCCCTTAATGATCTTTTCTTGAAGCACGGCAAGCTGGGCATAGCATAGGGCAGGGGAGGGGATTACCAAAGCCCGCCGTGTTGCTTGGCCTTTTTGCGGCAGAAGCCAATAAACGCCGCGTCAGGCTTTTTCGGCATCTCGCCCTTTTGGGCGATCCAGTCCCGCCATTCACGCTCAAGCCAGTAAACATCAAGGCGGTTCTCGCCCATGGCTTCCCTGGCCTTCTGGTGGGTATCCGAGCGCAGCCTGATAGTAGGTTCACCCATCAGGGCAGGGGCCATGAATTCGGCGGCCCCAGAGCTTTCAGGACGCCTACGGCTACCCGGCAGCATGGCAACAGGACGTTTCGCCACGTGCGGCGGGCTTGGCTTTATGAGAAGGCCCTTTTCCATGCCGCGGGCCTTTGCGGTGTCATAGACGGACAACACCTTTTTAAGCCTCAGCAGAAACTTTCTTTTGAAATCCCTTGGCCCTTGGCCTTCTAAAGCATAATCGGCCCCGAACTGCATTTGCAGGAGAGGCCAGGGAATGACTGTATCCTTTTGCAAATATGACATCCGGTAGGTAAGCCAACAGTAAATATCAAGCTCCATCGGCGACCGCTTGAGCATCTTCAATGCCTGCATGTCCACCGGCACCGGCCTATTTATAATCTCTTTGAAAAAATCGGTCCCGAGCGTGACCGTGGATTTCCAGAGGGCGGGCTGATCCGGCGCTCTTGGCGTCCACCATAAGCTATATTCTTTGGCGATAGTGAACGCCGCCCCTTGTGCCGTTTCGTTGTCCTGGTAGTTGCAGGAAATGGACGAGGAAAAAAGCCGGATGATTTGCTTTTTTAGCCTGGTAATGTCACCCCGTTTCCCGCCTTGCCTGGCTAACCCGAGGTCAGCCAGGAACGCCGATAGGGTAGGCCCCAGCTCAAGCACCGGCGATCGTGTGTAGAGGGCTTCCGTAGTCACCCAGGACAGCAGCAGCCGGGGAATTGACCCATAGGGCAGCCCGGTAGGTGACATGATGGTTAGCTTAAAAGCCCCGTTGCTGCGCGAAAAAATGCCTCCCTGGGTCTCTTTATGGGGCAGGGTGGCTTGCACCATGGCCCGAGCCATATAACCGACCGCTCCGGCCTTTTTGGCTTCTTCGGCTTCGATAATCAGGGCTTCGCCAAGAACCTTTTCTATGTCTTTTTTATCCATAAAGCCCCCTTTATCGGGCAGACCATCTAGAATCACCCTACCACGTATGACGCTCAAACTCCTTATTTTTTTTGCGCTGAAACGGTCTTGCGCCTACCCCCGTTTTTGCGCTGAAATGGTCTTGCCTCCGCGCTGAAACAGTCTTGATTTTGCGCTGAAACGGTCTTGCGTCTGCCGCTGTAACCCTTAGCTTGCTTGGCGTTGCTGGCCTCCCCCTGTACACTCCTCTACCCTTACCTTTATTAAAAACACCTATAAACGATCCGGGGCTGTGGATAATTATTCGGAGTTCGCCTTTCGGCTCACAACTTTTTTTGTGTTGGCTATAGGAAAAAGAATTAACCCCGGTTCTTTTCTTTCCTATTGCCCGGCCTTAATTCAATCCGAGGCGAAATCTCAACATATCATTCCAGTCCTTGCCCGTGCCCGGCTCCGGAAGCATCCGGCGCACTGTGCGGCCAGCAGGAGCAAGGGCCTTCACTTCCTCAGAGAGCTTTTCCCCGCCTTCATCAAGATCAAAAGCCAGGACGATAACCGATCCTTCCGGCATCTTTTCCATGGCCCCCCGCAAAAGGGCCGGTTGCTGAGGGTTGAGGGCGCCGCCAGTGGACATATAGCGGGAGCTGTCGCCGCTATGGATCAAATGGAAGGAATAGGCGTCAATGGCGCTTTCGGTGAGCACAAGCCAAAAATCAGAGGGTTTTGTCTTGCTGTACCAAAGACCCTTGACACCGCCCGGCGCAAAGCCGGTAAAGCCCTTATTTTTGACCTCGAAACCGCAAAGGCCGTCTTTATCGTAGTGAGGGAAAAGGGCGTTATTGCGCTGATCCACACGGACGCAGCCCTCGAAACGGGGCAAGGCAAGGATATCAGGGCCGAGGCCCCGGCTTGTGAGGTAGGGGAGGGCGGTACAGGTCCGGGCGCTCTCCCAGGCGGCCACGACTGCGGCACGGTCACGAGTAACCGGCACCAGGTCACGGATGAATAGGGCAGGCTCAATGCGCGGCCGGGCCGATCCCAACCAGGCCCGCAGGGTCTTGCGGACCTCCCCCAGGGTGCCGCCGCCCCGGTTCTGCAGGAAGTCGATAATAGTTCCGTTGTCCCGATCATCCCGGACCGAGAAATAGACCCAGGCCCCGGAGGCGTCGTTACGGGCGATAACGATCTTGTCACCGTCCGGGTGACGCATGACGGCGGAATTGATCGAGGTTGCCCGGCGATCCAGAGCGTAGCCCCTGGCCGCCGCAAACTCGGAGAGGTTTATAGAGGTTTTGAAGTTATCAAGCTCGCCCATGGAGTCACTCTACAGTGGAGCAATGACTTTTCAAAAGGCATACGTCGTGGGGCTCGGTTCCGGCTGTGGAATTTGTTCAGGTGTCGGCAGAAACCATAAACCCGAAGGAAATGATGGTGTTTCTTCTTGAGCGGCCTTTTCAGCATAGGCTTTGCCGTCATCACGCATGACGATAAATTTAACTATCTGATCTCGTGCACATTTAAGCAAGGTGGTCTCATCGGCAAAGACCATTTCCCCGGCCCCGTTATTCACCTTGATCTTTCCCCCCCATCCACGGTTGAACTTGCATCCCTGTTTTTCAAGGGCGGCGTACACCGCCTCTATGTTTGGAAGTATCTTTGGCGCTACCCGAGCACCCAGCATTTTTAGCTTGCCATCAATCATATTGGGGAAATGCGGGTCAAGCCGCGCTCGCTCAAGAAAAAAAGGCTCATCTTGGTACCGGATTGGCCTAAAATCTATGGGCTGGTCGGGCCAAATCATAATGCCAAGCTCTCTTGTAACGTTTCTAATTTCTGCCGGTTGTATAAGAGGCCGGGAAAAGACCTGATCGGACATCCTCGAATAGTTAGGACCGCCTCCTTTCATACGTGCTTGAGCTGTAGCCTCGCTGATACGCTCAACCGTTGTTACCCCGCACAGATCGGAAAGATATTTAGCCGTGAATTGATCCATGACGTTCATGAAGGTAACGGCGGAACTGTTTCCGATGAAGGTTTCCCAGTCTTCCGGGTAGTCTCTTTTTAGTTGCACCAGGTCTTGTATAAAGACCCAGATAATCATTTGCAGGCCCGCCATAAGGCCGTAGGCTTGAGACACGGCAGATAATCGGCCAATGGTGCCGAACTCATCAAGCATGAACAGGACGGGCAACGGCAGGGGGCGCACGTTGCGGGCAACTGTGCGAATTCCGATTGACACCATAAGGCGTAGCCAGCGCCCGTAAGTTTGCAGTTTATCGACCGGCAGAACCAAGTAGATCGTAGCTTTTTTGTTAATCAGATCCTCAAAACTGAAATCGGTTTCCATCATATTTTCGGCAAGCGTGGCGCTGTCGAGAAAGGCGGTTTGCGTCAGCGCCGTCGAGATAATCGAGGCCACTTCCTTGCTGTCTATGGCGAAGCGGCCCAGCTTGCGGGCAGCCACGCTTTCCGGCCCTAATTCACTCGTATCTTGAGCAATTTTGCTTATTTCGGAAGCTGGCTGGCCCAAAAGAAAGCGCACCGCTGAAAGCGTAGCGCCTTGTTTTCCTTTTTCGACCAGATAGGCCATTAGTCCAGCGACCAGCTCCCGGGCGCTGTCGTCCCAATGTGGGTCTTTTCCTTGGTTGATAATCAGAGCGTCGGCAAGGTAGGCGATATCGTCCGCGTAGTGAGGGGACTCAGACTTGAGGATTGAAAGAGGGTTGAATTGAGCAATTGTCTCTTGTTCCCCTGCCAAATCACCATATCGCCGGTTAACTTCGCCCCAGGGGTCAAGGATGATAGTTTTTTGTCCCATTTTGCGGCGATACTCCGCCGTGACCCAGGCGTTTTCACCCTTGGGATCAATGACAATGACCGAACCTTGATAGAGCAGCAGATTAGGGATAATGAGAGAAACGCCTTTGCCTGATCGTGTAGGCGCTACCGAAAGCAAATGGCGTTTAGGCTGTAGCCCTAAAAGCCTTCCTTTGATGCTTTCAAGTTTGTTGTTCATTGGGCAGCCAACGAGCAAGCTATCTCCTTTAAGAACTTCATTGGCGTCCCAGCCTTCAAAAGTGTTCCACCTTGAGCCACCCAGAAGTGAATTATCCATAACTCCTTTCTTAACCTTCCCGAAAAAATTTAACGACGTTGTAGAGCGGCAGGGGAGGGGGGCTAAAAAAACTCCGCCTTCTTTTTCCTATAGCGCTTTTCCCTTTGCAGGGGGCAATTAACCATTCAAGAAATTCCCTACCGGGAAAAAAACGAAATTCATTATAGAAGCCTTTAAGTTTTTCTTGCAAAAAATTCCCCTAAACTGAGAAAATAGGTTGCAGTAACGAATCGCGCAAGTTGTGGGCGTCTAATACGCCCCAACTTGGCAAGGGGGGCCTGGCCCCCCGTTGCATCCCCCGAATGTGCGCCCGTGGTCTTACGACCGGGCGCACGGAAGGCGAGGCGGAGACCGTGAGCAAGAGCCAGAAACGAGGCCGCACGAAGTCTATAAGCGCCGCTTGCACGGCGGAAGAATACGCAGAGATCAAAGCGAAGGCAGAGGCCGCAGGGCTTAGCGCCGGAGGCTTTTTGCGGGCCTGTGCCCTGGGCCAGGTGACGGCGGGCACGAAGCGCCGGGCACCGGCAGACCGGGCCATATTGGAGAAGGCCATAGCCGAGCTTAGGCGTGTCGGGAACAACATCAACCAGATTGCACGGGCGGCCAACATGAACCAGCCGACCGACAGCGAGAGACTCAGCCACGCACTTAACGAGTATTCAGCCACGTTGCAGCAGCTCAGGGAGGCGCGAGGGCGGTGATTATCAAGGGCAACATCCGCACGGATGGCAAGGCCCTGGGGAATTATCTGTTGAGCGAGGGCCGTTATGCCGGGAACCGGGAGAAGAACGAGCAGATTGAGATATGGGAGGCGTTCGGGGTAGAGCAGGGCGACACCCTGCAAGAAATCCTGGCCGACTTTCAGCACAGCGCCGCGGGCAGCCAGTGCCAAAAACCTCTTTTTCATGTGCAGTTCAGGACAGCGGACGGGGAGGCTCTCACCCAGGAGCAATGGTTTGAGGCCGTCAACCGCCTTGAGGAACGCCTTGAATTGACTGGCCACGAGCGGGTGATAGTGACGCACCGGCTTAACGGTCAAGACCACGTGCATGTGGCTTGGAACCGCATGGACCCCGAGACAGGAAAGGCCGCCGAGCTTCACTATTACAAACATAAATGCACCGACCTGGCCCGGGAACTAGAGCGGGATTTTGGCTTGCGCCAGCTCTCGAATGACCGGAAGAAGGGCAATCTATCCCGAGACGAGGAACAGCAGGCCCTACGCCACGGCAAGGCCCCGCAGGAGATCAAAGAGGAATTGCGGGCGTGCTGGCGGGAGGCCGACAACGGCCATAGCTTCGCTGCTGCTCTCGATGACCGGGGCTATCTTTTGGCTAAGGGCGACCGCCGCGACTTCGTAATTGTAGGCCAGGAGGGTGATCTTTATGTCGTTTCCCGTGTCACCGGCTGCAAGGCCGCCGAGGTGCGCGATCGGCTTGCCGATCTTGACCGGGAGAGCTTGCCGGGCGTGGAGGAAGCGAGAGGAATTCAGCACGACCGGGCGCACGGCGTGACGCCGGCGCACGATCTTTTGAAATGGGAAGACGATCTGGCTCGTGCCGGCGTCGAAAAGGCCGAGCGTGAGGACGACGAGGCCCGCCAGCTCCGGGAGAAACAGAGAGCGGCGCACCTTGGGGCCACGCTCTACAACCGCGCCGACATGGTTCACATGCAGCGTGACGCCATGCGGCACCTTGAGGACGCTCACCGTCACCAAAAGCAGCAAGCGGAGCGGGAGCAACAGGAGCAAACCGAGCGTCAGAGGGATGAACCCCCAAGGCTCGACCAGCATGAACAGGCCCGACAGGACAAGCAGGACCGCACCGAACAGACGGATTCCCGCACCGAGCAAACAGACTCCCAACAGCGCAGGGCGGCAAAAGACCTTTTAAGGGAATTATGGGAGAACCGTTCCCGTTCAACGGAAAACGAACACAGCATGAGCGATTACGAACGAGAGAGGGATCGGGAACGATAGCAGGCCCCCGCCCCGGCCAGGGCGGAGGCCAGAGAAGAAGGGCCGAAGCAGCCAGGGGCGGCGGGGCAATAGGAAAGAAGAGATTCCTACAATGCCCTCCACCTTTGGCCTATGCGCCCTTAAAAGCGGCCTGGCCGTCTTATCGGTGGCAAACGGCGCGGAAGGCCGTGACCAGAAAGCCAAGGCGGATTTTAAGACCCAAGCGCCGCCCGCCGCTGCTGATCCCGGAGCCGATTTGTCCTATAGATCGCATGACTGCCGAAATGTGGGAGGACTACCGCATTTTCAAGGCGGCGGGGTTGCTCCACGAGTGGCGCAAGAAGTGGGCGGCGTATTTGCCTATATGAGCTATGTAAGCAATTTTTTTAGTTCGTTAGCATAAGCTATGAGTTGGGAATTAATAATTAGCATATCTGAAATCAATTCATTAAATTGAGGGAATTCTTTCTGCAATTCTTGCGGGCTTTTTTGGGCCAGTTGGTCTTTATTTGCTGCGTACCATGCACGAAAACGCGCTTGCCATTTCGTAAGATGAGGTCGAAGCCCCTCATTTAAGGTTGCTGTTGAGATTCTTACAATCTCTTGAGTGCTTTTTTCTTTGCGAACCAAATCAGCCGGAAGGTTTCCTATAAGTTCCCGAACCTTGATAAACATGGCATGCCATGAATCATAAACCTCAACTATAACATCGTGTTCCGGGTCAACAGGAATTGCAGCCTTGCGTGTAACAAGTTCCGTCCATATGCGGTGTGCAACCTGCAAATCTTCAACTGTTGGAACAATTTCAACCTTGCCGATGTTGCCAAGAGCAATATTCATTTTGACAAGTCGAAATCCATGTCTGCGGAGACAAATAGGCACCAGCACCGCCAGCAAGACCAACAGGGCGCAGAGAGCTAAAAACCACGGTGAGACGTCAAATGATAACGTAAAAGTTTGCGGGTCTATATAGAGTCTAAGCAGGTTCATGGGGCTTCCTATCAGTGAGTGACTCCGCAAACTTTGCATTGTGCGTTGTATTTCATCATGTCTTGTGAGTTGGCTATAAGGTTAGCGCGGGCAGTTCTTGCGTTGTATGCATCGTCAATCCAACCGCCAAGTTGCTCGGGAGAAGTGGGATATGCCCGGTATCTTGCGTAGCAGCTTGCTTCACCCTTGACCCAATTGGCTTCAAAGCGCGGCGGCAGGTAAGCGCTGGTTTTGCTGGGTAGAAGAATGCCTATTAGTCCGTTCGGTGTGATGTCCTTGCCTTGCCTGAGAGAGCTTTTGATTTCCCAATCGACATAGCGGCGGCTGTGGGTGCAAGAGCCAAGAAGAACTAAGGTCACTGTGCTATCTTGTAGATACTTCTGGCGGATTTGGCTCATAACATACTCTGGATTAGTGCTCTTGATAAACTCATCATTGTCGTTGGCTCCGAGCACGTAAGGCGTGAAAACCTGTTGTTGATTTGCAAAATAGTTAATGAACGCATCAACCTCTGTCTTATCTCCCCTGAAGTGGGAAATAAATACCCTTCTTTTTGTTCCTTGATAGACCATTTCCCTTCTCCTTTCTCCTAAGGCATTGAGGGGGTTTAGGGCACCCGTCAGCAGCGTTGCAAGGCTCTGGACAGGTTCCCGAGGCTGTTCAACTGTTAGCAGCGAAGCGAGATCAGCAAGAGCATTGCTAGGTGAGCGTGCCAGAGACGGCGTAAAGATGTTATCAAGTGCATTTACACGGGATCGGCCCGTCGATTGCACGAGAAGGTCAGCAAGTGCATTTCTAGGGGAGCGTACTTGTGCCCGAGCGAGAAGGTTAGCAAGAGAGTTACCAGGGTTTAGGGCCTCAGCCAGCAGCTCTGAAAGTCTCTTGTTAGGTGGTTTCAAGGCATGTTTCCTATTATTTTTTAAACCTATTTATGCACAATAACACATGTGGAGATAGAAATAAAATTAATAACTGGACAAAATCCCGCTAATTGTCCATATTGCAAAAAGCGCCCCGCACCATGCCTAAAGGATCGGGGCGACTTCACCGCTGAAAACTGGACAAAATGACAAATCACCCAAAAACTGACCTATGCGGGGGGTGTCGAAATGGGTTCTCGCCAGCGCCCAAATGAAACCCGCCGTCCGCGCAGGTCTAAACGCGAATTGACCTTAGAGCTTTTGGATGAAGCGCCGAACGGCTGGGAAACGACCATGGTTTACCCACTACCCCAAAACCCTTCTTACGAATTGCTTGAGGCCGCCCGGCGGAACGTCCTCGACTTTTTGGATTTTAATTCTGGTTTGTCTTCCATGTCGAAAGAGGAAATCGCCAAGACCTTGAGGGCAGGCTTAGAAAAATTGATCGAAATTGCCATCTTAATACAGAATGCGCCCCGAGAGAAATTGAACGACATGGGGCCTGTGGACGACCCCGAAATCCCTTTTTAGTGATCCGGGAAAGGAAACGATGATGCCCGCACGAAAACACCTCACCGGCACAGAGGTTGAAAGGCTCCTGGCCGCCACCAAGGGTAGCCGCCTGGAGGCCCGCGACCGGTGCCTTTTGCTCCTGATGTTTCGCCACGGGCTTAGGGTTTCAGAGGCGTGCAGCTTGAAACTCGACCAGGTGGACGTTGAAAGCCGGGTGCTGCACGTGGCCCGGCTGAAAAAGGGACTCTCCACCACCCATCCCCTACGCACCGACGAGCTGCGGGTTATCAAGGCATGGCTGGCCGAGCGGGCCAAGCTGAAGCCGGGCAGCAAGGCTTTTTTTGTGAGCCAGCACCGCAAGCCCCTCAACCGGCGCACGGCCTGGCTGACGATTAAGAAATATGGGGAGCTGGCCGGGCTCCCCCTGGCCGCCCACCCGCACATGCTGCGCCACGCCTGCGGCTTCGCCCTAGCCGACCAGGGGGCAGACACGCGGCTCATTCAAGACTATCTTGGGCATCGGGACATCCGGCACACCGTTATTTACACGGCGGCCAACCCGGCGAGGTTTGAGAGGCTGTGGAGATGAGGCATAATTCCGCTTACAAAGGAAAGGCACGCAGAGAATGAAGAAACTCCGGCCACTCATAAAATATATTGGCAACAAAACGAGATTTGCTGAGCACATTTGCAGCCAATTCCCAAGAGATTATAAAACATATTTTGAGCCGTTTCTTGGCAGCGGAGCCGTTCTTGGCTGTCTATCTCCGCGACGCGCTGTCGCTTGTGATGTAATTGAGCCGCTCATAGAGCTTTGGCGGCTTGTCCAGAAAAAGCCTAAAGAACTCATCGCATCCTACACCGAGAACTACCAGAAATTTCAGCAAGATCGTCTCGGGACATATGAAGCCATTAAGGCTCGGTTCAATCAGGGGCCTAACCCTCACGACTTCCTATTTATTTCTCGCACCTGCTATGGGGGGGTAATCCGGTTTCGACGTGATGGATACCTCAGCACCCCGATAGGGCCACACAAACCAATATCTCCAAGCGAATTTGCTGCGCGTGCAACTGAATGGAAGCACGCAGTCCGCAACACGGAGTTTGTGCACGGAGACTACGCTGAGGTTATAGGTCTCGCCGGTGACCGCGATATTGTCTATTGTGATCCTCCTTATGTTGACAGCCAGAAGATCATTTACGGCGCACAGGATTTTACCCTTAAACGGTTATTCAGAGACCTTAACGAGGCGAAGGTGCGCGGCGCGTTTGTGGCATTGTCAATTGATGGGGTGAAGAAATCTGGTAACCGCAAGATCAGCATTGTGCCCCCTAAAGGCTTGTTTGAGCTTGAGGGCTATGTTGCCTTAGGAGGGTCTATGCTGAAACGGTTTTGGAGAGATGGGATGACCGTCGAAGATGAACACGTCAAAGACAGACTACTTCTTTCCCATCAAGAAAGGGACATGCAGCAATCATCCCTATTTTAATGTTTGCAGCCTCTTTTCCCAGTCCGTTAGCACCTCTCGACCAAAGAAAATCTCATCGACGTGGCCCGTATGGAGCATATCAACCATCCGGCACAGGTAGGACTTGCCACAGTCCCACCATGTGAAGCGATCATCAATGAAAAGGAAATGCGCTATATCGCGCCCCATGCGTGACCGGACACCTTCTATCTCGTATCCATCAAGCAGGGTTTCATATACGCCGTCCGCCACACGACTTCCGAAGGTTGTGGTTCCGTAGTATTCTTTGATTTCCCAAACCGCTCTTGGATTCTCAGTGTTTGGCAACGCGCCATCAAAGCGGCGTGAGAAAATTTCTTCGAGCGTGTGGTCAGACGTTACGATTGAGAGCTTTCGAGCATCATCAATGAAGCCAGAAGGCCCGACGATGCTCTCTGCTATCATTGCAACCATGCTCGCGAGGTAAGCAGGGTGACGCTTTTCACCCTTTTGCTTGTTCATGGGCAGCGGCTTGGTTGGTTTCGTCTTTTTATAGACTTTTTCACATTCGGCGGCTGCTTCATCTCTGTTCATAAACAGATGAGCCACCCGGTTATTGAGGGCGTCCGCTCGCCAATTCAAATAAGCTACCACCTCAGCTAACAAATCGGTGTCAGCTGAAAGGCTTCTTTCCGCAAGAGCGGCTTTTGCTTCACCGATAGAATGAGTGCGGAGCTGGGCGCTCTTTCGCAGGCTATATCCTACCCGTTCAGATATGAATTTCGCGTGCGCCCAAAACCGAGCAGATTTCCCAACAAAGCGTATTTCTGCCCTCATTTCGGAAACTCCGCAAAGAGAGCAGACGGGTGCTCATTCAGCGCCCGTGCGAGCTTGAGAAGGTTATCAAATCCTACGTTTCTTTCACCGCGCTCAACTCCGCCAACATATGTTGGGTGTAAGCCCGCCCGCTCCGCCAATTGTTCTTGCGTCCATCCTTTTGATAGGCGCAGCTTACGAATTTTTTCTCCGAAACGTTTCCGATCTGCTTTAGCCATATTGCAAAAAATCGGCGGATACAGACTATAAGTCCAGAGACGATAAGTATTGTTGTGTCGTTATTCAAAGCTCTGCACTTGGGCGCTTTTTCTCGTCTAATTTCCCTTTCGCAGATTTAAGGGGCTCCGCCCCTCACTCGGGAAAGGGTAAAGGCTTCGCCCAGGGGCGGGGTGTCCCCGGCCTTCCGCACCTTCGGCTTGTGCAGGCCGGGTGATCCCCCTCCCCTCCCCTTGCCCTTGCCCTCGCTACCCTGGTCTCGCCGACGGGCAGAGGTTGCATGTGCAACCTCAAACTCGAAAGGAGACCAGACCAATGACTACCGAAGAAAAGAAACCGGGAGTATATATGCGGCTATTGCATGGCCGCTTAGACCCCAACGAGCGTTTGAAAACATGGGGCTTTGACGGGCCGGTTCTCGGGCCATTCGAGGCCGTTCATTTCACCTACAAATGGCATATCCGTTGTTTTCCCCAAGGACAGGGAGACGAGATTGAATTCGAATTCTACGACGACTTGCTTGTCTATGACGGCAAGTATTACGGTGATTTTGAGATAGTGGGAGAACCATCATCATAAAAAACCAGAGCGCCCGGCCTAATCCGCCGGGCGCTTTTTTTCTTTCCCTTTCATGATCATATGTGCTAATAAAATCATAAGACAATGAAGTCATAATATCATGACATCATGACGCTATGAGGCCAGGCCATGAAGACCGTTGCCATTGTGAGCCAGAAAGGCGGAAGCGGAAAAACGACTGTCGCCGTGCATCTTGCCGTTTGCGCCGAGCTTGCCGGTAAGACAGCGGCCATTATAGACCTTGATCCGCAAGCCTCAGCTCACGAATGGCGCACCCGCCGGGAAGCCGACACCCCGGAGGTTATAACGGCCACTCCGCAGCAATTGCCCGCCCTTCTCCAGGCCGCCAAAGAAAACAAGGCGGACTTGATGATTATAGACACCGCCCCCCATTCCGACCGCTCCGCCGTCATTGCCGCCGATCTTGCCGACCTTGTTTTGATACCCTGCCGCCCTTCCGCTTTCGACGTTGCCGCCATAGGCAAGACCCTGGACCTTATGAAGCATACCAAGGCCATAAGCCGAACCGTTATCCTGCTTAACGCCGCTCCGCCCAGGGGGAGCATGACCGACGTAGCGGAAACCGGCCTTGCCGAGATTGTCCCCGTCGTCCCCGTCCGTTTGCATAACCGGGCTGCCTATTCTCACGCCATCAACAGCGGCCACAGCGTTCAAGAATATGACCCGCACGGCAAAGCCGCCGATGAAATCAAAGCCCTTTACAAATGGATTATGAAAGCATAAGATCATAATATCATGACATCATGAGGACATGACATTATGGCAGCAAAAAAACCAGGCTCATTATTCAAGCCCAAGCCCAAGGCCAAGGCCGAAGAAACACCGGCTTTGCCCCCTGCTACCGAGGCAAAGAAGACCAAGCGGGGGAAACATCTTATTAGTGGTCTTTTTTTGGAGCCGACCTATAGGCAGTTCACGACCCTTGCGGCGGAATTAGGGATGCAGAGGCAGGAACTTTTACGAGAGGCCCTTAATGATCTTTTCTTGAAGCACGGCAAGCTGGGCATAGCATAGGGCAGGGGAGG
>Ga0233425_10009040_pt1 | contig 12861 bp, 10 predicted proteins | sample Watercolumn_Towu_2_FD_181712 | JGI IMG/M metagenome (GOLD analysis project Ga0233425, IMG submission 181712) | Freshwater microbial communities from Lake Towuti, South Sulawesi, Indonesia - Watercolumn_Towuti2014_140_MG | ecosystem: Environmental > Aquatic > Freshwater > Lake | place...
TCTGGTTCGTCGCGAGCTACTTCGGGCTGCGCTTCCTGCACGCTGGCTGCAAGTTGCTGGACGCGCGGGGCAGCGGCGGCTTAAACGCATGGATGCTGGTATTCATGCTCGTAACACTACAAATGACCGCGGCGCTGCGGCCAATCGTCGGCACCGAACCGACGTTGTTGCCGACGGAAAAGAAGTTCTTCCTCAGTCATTGGTTTGACTGCATGACAGGCTCGCCCAAAAGCAAACCGAAGGTGACCCCCTCTCTGAAGATTCCCAGCCGGTTCAGTTCATGACCCGGATGCGGAAACTAGAACACAACCGACTGGCTGCGGCTGCGCGACGGCGGCCCTGAGGGCGTCTCGGTGGATGTCCCGGAGGACGTCGCCGGGATGGGCGTGGGAAGCGGATTGCCGGTCGGCGGCATCCCTCGCAACGCAATCAGTTGTTGCCTGCGGTATTCCAACCGCTCCGGGTCGGTCTCGCGTTCCATCAAATCCTTCACGTGCTGGATGGCCCCCGCGACGCCACCGTGCCGGTCCACATAAGTCTGCATGTCCAGCGTCTTGCCATTCGGAAACGCAACCATCCACCGGCCGTTTCCGTCCTGCATCGCCCTCACTTTATCAATCTTCGACTTGTTCCCCGCGTCCGCTTGCGGAGGCGGCGCAGCCGCTTGTTTGGCTGCCGTCGCTTGCGATGGCGGCGCGGGCGTCATCGTCGTCGCCTGCTGGAGGATGGCGGTCTCCTTGCCCTTGCCGAGCACGACCTGACGCTCGTCGTATTTCACGTCTAGAACGATGATGCCGCCGGGCAAATGGTCGCCTTCCCTCACGAACCGCGCCATCATCCCCGTCCGCTCCAAACCTGCTTCCTCGTGCTTGCCCTGCCGGATGAACGCCGTCACGCGCCACTCGGCGGCAAACGCCGGCTGGCTTGCTTCCGGTTGCGGCGCTTGGGCCAAGGCTGCCGTCGCCGCCATTCCCGCGATGAACATCCACGCTTTCACAGTATCAACACTCTCAACAACTCATTACCGCATACTATGCGGCCTTGCGGCCCTGAATTCAAAATCTAAAACACCGGGCCGCGCGACCCGGCGTCACAAGCTCCGCCGCACAGCTACTTGCCCGACGGGCGGTTTCCGAACGATTCCAGCCGCATCCAAAGCACGCCCGCGACCGTGTCGTTGATTTTCGTCAGCGACTTGATCTCGTGCAGGACAGACGCGTCGCGGTCGGGAACGAAGTCACACCGCAACTCCTTCAGCGGCGTCGAGCGCAGCGGCGAGAAGTCCGTGACCTTCGTGTTGTTGCACCAGAGCACCGATAGCGGCATTCCCGCCAACGGCGACAGGCTGCTCACCGCCGTATCGTTGCAACTCAGCACTGTCAACCGCATCCCGGCCAACGGCGACAAGTCGCTCACCTGCGTCCCACCGCAACTGAGCGCGACCAACGGCATTCCTTTCAGCGGCGACAGATCGCGCACGGGGTTGTTCTGGCAATACAGCCACGTCAGCGGCAGCCCCTTCAGCGGCGACAAATCCGCCAGCAGCCCCTTCTCGTTCGCCGTCCACGGCGAGAGCGTCAGCCGCCGGAGCGACCGCAACGCGCCCACCGGCAGGATGTCCGCGACGTTCGTCGTCGAGAACGCCAGTTCCGTCACCACTCCGCGCTCCACCCGATGCGTCTCCTTGCCGTCAAAACCCGGATTGAGTTGCCGCAACTTCGCCATCACCACCGCCACCTGCTGGTCGGGCGGCAGCACGCTGATGCTCGCGAGGAACGCCGCCGTGGCCCGCTCGGCCGCCCGGCGCTGTTCGGCGAGTTGCTTCGCGGCGGCGACGTTGGCGACCTGCATGAACTCCGCCACCGGCATCCCATTGATCCGCTCCAGCATCTGCTTGTCCACCAGCAACCGCGCCGCCTCTTTGTTCGCCACCACCAGCACATCACAACGCAACTCCTTCAAAGGCACCTTCGCCAACGGCGAGAGGTCGCTCACGCCCGTGTCGCGGATGTCCAACTCGGCCAACTGCAACTCCCGTAGCGGCGAGAGGTCGCGCAACGTCCGCTTCGCCGGCGTGCCGCGGCAACTCAGCTTCCGCAGGTCCGTCAGCGCGCCCAGCGGCGAGAGGTCCGTCACGCCCGCCGACGAGAACGACAGCTCCGTGAGCGCGCCCTCTTCGATCCGGTGTGTCTCCCGGCCATCGAAGGCGGAGTTGAGTTCCTTCAACTTCGCCATCACCTGCCGCAACTGCGCCTGCGGCGGAAGATAAGCCGCCGTCTTCGTCTCGGCGGAAAGCACCGGCAGCGCGCCTGCAGCGAGCGTCAAAACCAAAACCATTGGCATCAAGTGTTTCATCATGGATGACCCGCCCGCCATTTTACCGGTCTTTCGATTCTTCGCAAGAGGCGACGTGCCCGCGCGACGCACGGACATCTCGCGTCCGCCCGGCGACTCCGCTACACTGCGCGGCCTGTGAAGACTCCGATACAACAGAACCATTCACACCGGCGGGCTTGCCGCCATCTCCGCTCCACCGACCCGGTCATGGGGCGGGTGATTGACGCCGTGGGCAACAACGCGCGGTTGAGAGTCCGCGACGAGGAACCTTTCCAATCGCTCGTTCGCGCGGTCATCAATCAACAACTGAGCGGCAAGGCCGCGGCAACCATCCTGGGCCGGTTCAAGGCGCTCTTCCCGCGATCCGAATTTCCATCGCCGGAGACCGTCATCTGCGCGCATGCCAACCGCCTCCGCTCGGCGGGCCTCTCGCAACCGAAGGTTTCTTACATCAAGGACATCGCGCGGCAGGTGACGCTTGGCGTTGTGCCGACGCTGGCCGAGTGCGAAACGCTGGCGGACCCGGAGATCGTCCGCCGGCTCACAGAAATCAAAGGCATCGGCCGCTGGACGGCGGAGATGTTCCTCATGTTCAACCTCGGCCGGCCGGATGTCCTGCCCGTCCACGACCTCGGCGTGAGGCGCGGATTCCAGCTTGCGTTCAAGAAGCGAAAACTCCCGGAGCCTGAACAACTCGACCGACACGGTGAACTCTGGCGGCCGTATCGCAGCACGGCGGCGCTCTATCTCTGGAGGTTCGTGGATTTCATCGAGAACGGCAGCAAGTGGTGAGCTTCGCCCGGAGACACACGACCATGCCCGCCTGGCAACGCAAACTCACCGTCCTCTGCGGCTTGCTGGGGCCGTTCTTCCTGACCGCCACCTGCGTGATCACCGCCCTGCCCTATCGCGGCGAGAAAGGCGAGGCGTATTCGCCCCTGAATCATTTCATCAGTGAACTCGGCATCATCGGCGTGTCAAAGTTTGCGGCGCTCTTCAACGACTGCCTGACCCTCAACGGCCTCATCATCGTCGTCTTCATGGCCGGCCTAGGACGGCACCTCCAGACAAAGACGGCCTACGTGGCCGCGGTCGCGGGTATCGCGTCGGGCATCGTCAGCAGCGTCGTCGGCCGGATTCCCATGAACGACCTGAAGCCGCATCTGGAGGCGGCGTTCTACTTCTTCTCCAGCGGCCTGCTTGCCATCGGATTGTTCAGCTTTGCCATCGCTCGCGACCGGGAGAGCCGGCTGCCCAAGTGGCTGGTCGTTCCCGGCGTGCTGGCCTTCGCGAGCTTCGCGGCGTTCCTGGCCTATCCGCTGGCCACCGGCCAGACACCCATCGAGATTGTTCGCATCAGCCGCACTGCCCGCCCCGACATCTGGGCTATCGCGATTTTTGAGTGGCTCGTGTTCGCCACCGTGACCGCTTGGATCGTGCTGGTAGCCGCTTGCATCTGGAAGAAAAGCAGGACAGACGAAACGCCTGTCCTGCTCTAGGCCAGTCCTCTGCGCCGCCGCGAAATCACTTCACCGGCACGAACTGGATGGCATCGGCGATGACGTGGCCGTTGGTGGCGTCGTTGCGGATTTCCACCCAGCCCGCCGCGACCGCGTCGAAACGGAAGACGCCGAGTTTCAACGGTTGGTTGTCCTTGAGCGGTTGGCGCTGGTTGACGACGACGGTCTTCTCGCCGTCGGCGGAGTGGATGACGACAGGGACGTTGGTGGCGCGATTTGCCAGCGGCGCGTGGATGATGCGGACTTCGTAGCGGCCGGCCTTCGACAGCTTCGGCGTAAAACGGACGCGCTTCTGGCCCTTCTCCTCGTTGCCGTCGTGGATATAGCCGTCACCGACAAACGGCCCGGCGGAAGCTCCGTGCGCCCACTCGCCGGTGATCGTCGCTTGCGTGTCGTCCACGACGATGCCCGCGAGCTTGCTGGCGTCGAGCATGGCGGCTTTGCGCGGCTCGTGCTTGGGAAAGCCGTCGTTGGTGATGATCTGGCCTTGCGCCTTGAGCTTCGCGGCGAGTTTTTCGTAGGAAACCTTCTGCGCCGTCACGCCGTCGTCCATCGCAATCGCCGCCGCCACGGCGCTGGACTGGCCCATGATCATGAAGACCGGCTCCATGCGGATGGAACCGTAGGCGATGTGCGTCGCGGAGAGGCAGACGGGGACGAAAAGGTTGTCGCACTCGGCGGCCTTCGGGACGATGGACCGATACGAGACCGGATACGGCCCGCTGACGCCGATCTCCACGTCGCCTTCGTTCTCGGCGTGGCCGCTCTTGACGAGACGCTGGCAGTTGTGGCTGTCCATGCCATAAGCGCCGAGGCCGACGCCGTCCGCCACCTTCCGCGTCCAACGGCAGTCGTGCTCGGTCATCACGTAGTCGGAGATCATCCGCCGCGCCTCGCGGACATACATCTGCGGCGGGAAGTGGTCCGTCTCGACGAACTCGTCCTTGGCGAGACCCCACTCGTTCATCTCGTCGCGCAGCTTTTGCGGCACGCGCTTGTTGGTGGCGAGGAAGTAGAGGAAGCCGCGGATGTAGTTTACGTGCTCGTTCCAGATGCGATCGCGGGTGGCGTAGTCGCCATCGGGGTAATCGTAGTTAAAGCCGATGAAGTCAGTGGAGAACGGCCCGTTGTTGTTGGTGTCAGTCTTGCCGTTGGGCATCCGCACGGGGTTCATGAGCTTGCCGACGGGCGGCAGCTTGTCCGCGGCGGCGCACGCTTCGAGATAGCGCGCGAGCAACTCGAATTTCTTCTCGTCGTAACCCGGCGGCGCGGTCCACGGGACTTTGTTGCCCTCCACCTTCGTCATGCAGAGGCGGAAGTTGTAAGCCTGCACGCAGCGGTCGCCCGCGCCCACCGCGCCGCCGTCGCCCGGCTGGATATAGGGCAGCAGCCCGCTCGACGGGTCGCCCGGCTTCACGTAGGGGTCCACCTCCACCTTGAACTGGTGATGCGGCGTCTCGGCGCGCACGCCGTTGAGCGTTTCGCCGTAGGTGGCGTTGGCCTCGCGACCGACGTGGTAGGAAACGCCAGCCTTGGCCATCAGGTCGCCCTCGTAGCTGGCGTCAATGAACATCTTGCCTGCAAACACCCAGCCGTTCTCCATCGCGATCTCCTCGATGCGCGCGCCGTTCTTCTTCACCTTCGCCAGCCGCTGGCCGAACTGGCACTCCACTTTCGCTTCGCGCATCATCTGCTTGTAGATGTCCATCGCCACGCGCGGCTCGAACGTCCACTTCGTCGGCCGGCCGGTCTTCTCGACGAGCGGGTCCTTGCCGCGCTCCTGGCCGGCGGCGTTCTTTATAACCTCCTGCGGCTTCTCCCACGTCCACGATTCCGGTTTTTCGTAGTGCCGGTGGATGCGCTCGTAAAACTCCCGCGCGATGCCGCCGATGGCCGCCTTGTTGCCGATGTCCGTCGCGCCAAGCCCGCCGGTGGTCAACCCACCGAGATGACGGCTCGGCTCCAGCAACAGCACGCTCTTGCCCTCGCGCGCCGCCGCGATGGCCGCCGCCACGCCACCGGAAGTCGCGCCGTAGATGACGATGTCGGCGCGGACCGGCCCGGCAGCGTTCGCCGGAAACCATGTTGCCTGCGCCGTAACCAACGCCATTGCGATAAGAAGTATTCTCATTGTGTCTCCATAGGGGTCATCACGCTCCGCGTGACGAAACTGTTTTGAACTTCGTCACGCGGAACGCGATGATTACTTTAGAATCTCCTCGCGCACCCTACCGTCGGTGCCTGTCATGTTAACGCCGAGCAACCGCGCAATGGTCGGCGCAAGGTCGGTAGCGTCCATGTCGGGCAGTTTCACACCAGGCCGGATGCCCGCGCCCCACGCCACGAACGTCGCCCGCATCGTCTTTTGCCCCGGATTGTAGCCGTGGGTGCCTTTGACGCCACCGCCGACAGGCACCACCACCGCGTCGCCCGCCGCGCTGTCGGAGAAAGCGTAGCCTTCCTTCGCCCCAAGCACCAGGTCTCCCATGCGCGAGTCCTTGTCCGGCATGACGAGGCCGAACTTCGCATAGTCCTTCGGCTCAATCACAACCTCGATTCCCTCGACATCACGGAACTCCCCGGCGAGCTTCGCCACCGTCTCCGCGCGGCGTTCCTTGTCCATCACGTAGATGAACGTGCTGCCGCCCTGTCCCAACGCCGTCGCTTGGCGCGAAGCGATCTTGCCGCCTTCCATCTTGATCAGGCCGGCCTGCTTGAGCTTCACGTTCGGCCGGATTTCCTTCGTGTAGGGATTGAAACCGTGGTCGGAGACGACGATGAACGTCACGCGGCCGGGGAACGCCGCCTCCGCTGCCGCCAAAATGTCGCGCACGCGGTCGTCCTCGTAGCGGCACACCCAATACGCCTCCGGCGACTTCGGCCCATGCGCGTGCTGGACGTGGTCGGCTTCGATCAAGTGGACCATCAGCAGGTTGGGCAGGTGATTGCGGATCACGTGGTCTGCCATCCGCGCATACATCCAGTCGCGCGGCGGGCCGCCGGTCGCGGCCTTGCACCACGTCTCCTGCATCCAAAACGGGATGTTCTCCCTTCGCATCTCAGCGAGCCACGACGGCGTCGAGTATTTCTGGAACTGATCGTCGGGGAACATATCCGGCACGGTCCAGTTGAGCGTCCTGGCGTTGCGGCTCGCGGGCCAGCAAACCGCAGCCGTCTTCAAACCAGCTCGATTCACCACATCGTATAGCGTCGGCACCTTCACAATCTCATCCTTGTCGAACAACGGGTCGGGAAGAAACGACACGCTCTTGCCGGCCTCGCGGTCCCAATACGAGTTGCCGATAACACCATGCCTCCCCGCCCAGCAACCGGTAGCCATCGTCGTGTGCGTCGGCCAAGTCACGGACGGCATCGCGCATTTCATGCCAACAGCGCGTGCACCCTCGCGGGCGAGCCGTTTAATCGTCGGCATATCCGCTTTCGGGTCATCGAGGTAATAAGCCGCCAGGCCGTCCACGCTGATGAGCACCACAAGACGATCCTCAACCGGGGCGAGCGCAGCACTAGGCGGCACCTTGGTCTTCGGGGCGGTTGCACAACCAGCAAGCAGAACAGCGCATAGCGCAACCAACAGGGATTTCAGCAATTGAGAGCGAGTCATGTCGTGCTATCCTTTTGAAGCGAACTTTCGGCAACGCGAGGCAGATTAGCGGACGCCCGGATGATTACAAGAGTTCAATTGAGACAGCAAAATGACGTTGACAGCAGCGACTGTTCGCGGCGTCATTCAGCCATGCCAGCCTACAATCTCCCCACACTGAACCGGCGGGCGTTTGTCCAATCACTCGCAATCCTCCCTCTAGCCGGCTTTTCAATCGGCCGCGCTGCGGAGGAAAAGCTGCCGCCGTGCCGCGCCATCACGCGCGGGCCGAAGTTCCATTGGCGGGCCTACTACGACAAACTGCTATTCGACCCGGCGAACCGCCTCGTGGTCTGCAACGAAGTGGACTTCGAGGGCCGCTCGCCGACAGCGGACGACGTGATCCGCGTCGGCATGGTGGACACCCAGGACGGCGACAAGTGGACCGAACTCGGCACGTCACGCGCCTGGAACTGGCAGCAGGGCTGCATGATGCAATGGGTGCCCGGCAGCAAGAGCGAGGTGGCTTGGAACGACCGCGAGGGCGATCACTTCGTCAGCTACGTCCTCGACGTGAAGAGCGGCAAAAAGCGCACGCTGCCACACCCGTTCTACGCCCTCAGTCCCAACGGACGATGGGGCGTCGCGCCGGATTTCCGCCGGCTCAACGACACGCGGCCCGGCTACGGCTACACCGGCATTCCCGACCCGAACTTCAACGTGCTCGCGCCCGACAACGCCGGCATCTGGCGGCTCGATATGCGCACCGGCAAACAGAAGCTGATCCTCTCGTTCGCCGAGGTTGCGAAGATTCCGTTCACGGGCCAGCCCGAACTGGCGTTCACGCCGGAGTCGAAACACTGGTTCAACCATCTGCTCGTCAACACCGACGGCACGCGGTTCTTCTTCCTGCACCGCTGGACGATTCCACCGAAGAAAGGCTTCTTCACGCGCGCGTTCACGGCCCGGCCCGACGGCAGCGACCTATACCAACTTATCCCGAACGGCAAGGTTTCGCACTTCGTCTGGCGCGACGCGAAGCACATCACCGCTTACGCGGGCCATCCGCCGACCAATGAATGGAAGTTCTGCATCTTCGAGGACAAAACCCAAAACGTCGAGGTCATCGGCGAAGGCGTGCTCAACAAGGGCGACGGCCACATTACGCACGTGCCTTGCACACGCAACCAGTGGGTCCTCAACGACACCTATCCCGACAAAAACCGCTGTCAGAACGTCCACCTGTTCCACATCCCGACCAAACGCCGTGTGGAACTCGGCCATTTCCTCTCGCCGAAGGAATACAGCGGCGAGTGGCGTTGCGACACGCATCCGTGTTGCAGCCGCGACGGGAAGAAGGTCATCCTCGACTCGCCGCACAACGGCGGGCGCCAGGTTTATATGATTGATATCGCCAAGATTGTCGGTTGAAGACTGCGGAGAAACTCCATGAATCCAAAACACTTCGTCAAGCTTGCGGCACTTTGTGTCGCGGTCATCGTTGCGGCTAGTCCAGCCAGCGCCCAACAAAAAGCACCGGCAGCAAAAGCTCCCGCGCCGAAGCCGCCCGTCTTCAAAGCCGGCTTCGCCGAGCGCGACATCACACCCGACATCGGCATGGAAGCGCCCGGCGGCTACGGCAAGAGCTACCACCGCGGCTTCCACGACCCGTGCAAGGTCCGCGCTGCCGTTTTCGACGACGGCAAGAAGCGCGTCGCGCTCGTCGGGATGGACATGCTGTTCGTCACGCGCGCGTTCACGAAAGAGGTGCGCGCGGAGATCGAGAAGAAATGCGGCATCAAGCCGGAATGCGTGCTTATCGGCGCGTCACACTCGCATTCGTCGGGGCCGATGGGCATGAGCGAGCCGGGTGATTTCGACAACGCTTCGGAGTTGGTCAAGGACCTGGTCAACAACAAGGGCATCGTCTCCAATCCCGGCTACACACAACTCCTCAAGCGGCAGGTTGTCGAGGCCGTCGCGTTCGCCAACGACACGCGCGCCGACGCCAAGCTCGCCGTTGGCTTCGGCCACGAGGACAAGGTCGCCTTCAACCGCCGCCTCCGCATGAAGAACGGCCAGAGCTGGTCGCATCCCGGCGCAGGCAATCCCGACATCCTCGACTACGCCGGCCCGACTGATCCACAGGTCGGCGTCATCGGTGTGTGGGACATGAAGGACAACCTGCTCGGCGTGGTGGTGAACTACTCCTGCCACGCGACGACTTCGCCCGGCGGCATCTCGGCGAACTGGATTTGGGCGATGGAGCAGACGTTGCGCGGCGCGACCGGCAATGCGGCGCTACCAGTGGTCTTTATGGCGGGAGCCTGCGGCGACGTGACGCAGGTGGACAACCTAGCGAAGTTCCAGAATCCCGTCGGCGAGGAATGGTGCCGGATCGTCGGCGGCCGTATCGGCGCCGAGGCGTTCAAGACGCTGCTGCTCATCCGCCGTGGCGCGGGCAGCGAGATTCCGCTCGATACGCGGCAACGAGTCTGGAACATCAAACGTCGCGCGCCGTCGCCCGAGAAGGTGAAGAAGGCGCTGGAACTCGTGCAGAAGACGCCGAAGGAAGTCGGCGCGACCGAGTGGACCTTCGCGAAGGAGACGGTCGTGCTCGACGCGCTGATGAAGTCGCGGCCGGAGGTGGAGATCGAGGTGCAGGCTGTGCAGGTCGGCCCGGCGGTGTTCGTCACCAACATGGCGGAGTATTTCGTCCAGTTCGGCCTCGATATCAAAAAGGGCAGCAAGTTCCCATTCACGTTCCCGGTCGAACTGGCCAACGGCATCTGCGGCTACGTGCCGACCGAGGAGGCGCTAGGCCCGCACGGCGGCGGCTATGAGACCCGCCTGACCGCCTACAGCAACCTTGAAGTCAGTGGCGGTCGCCAGATGGCTAATACCGGCATCGAACTTGCCAACCAGATGAAGCCTGGCCCTGTGCCGCAGCCACCGCCCGTGGTGCCGGGCAATAAAGCACCATGGACTTACGGCAACCTCCCGCCGGAATTGGAATAGCCCCATGCCCATCTATATCCCGCCGATTACACGACGGCAGTTCCTGAGAAGCTCGATTGCCGCCGGCGTGAGCCTCTTGTTGCCGCGCCGCCTCTGGGCCGATGAGAAACCGGCCGACCCGAACACTTGGGCGCTGCTCTCCGACACTCACATCGCCGCCGACCGCACGAAGGTGGCGCGCGAGGCGAATCTGGCCGAGAATCTCGAAACCGCCGTGCGCGAAGTCATCGCCCTGCCGCAACGGCCCGGCGCTGCGCTCATCACGGGCGACTGCGCGTTCCTCAAAGGCGAGAAAGGCGACTACGTCACTTTCGCGTCCCTGGCGCAGCCGATCCGTTCCGCTCAGATTCCGCTCCATCTCGTGCCGGGCAATCACGACGACCGCAATCATCTGCGCGGGGCATTCAGTGAGGCAAAGGCGACGCGCCGGCCGAGCGCCGACCGCTGCATCGCGATGGTCCGCTCGCCGCACGCGAACTGGTTCCTGCTCGACTCACTTGATCAGACCAATGCCACGCCCGGCGTTCTCGGCGAAACGCAACTCAAGTGGCTCGCTGAAACCCTCGACGCCAATCCCGACAAGCCGGCGATTGTCGCCGCGCACCACAATCCCGACAACCGCGAGAAGCCGAGCGGCTTGATTGACACGGCGAAGCTGCTGGAAGTGATCCTGCCGCGCAAGCAGGTGAAAGCTTACATCTACGGCCACACGCATGTCTGGAAGGCGGCGCGGCATGACAGCGGCATCCACTTCATCAACCTGCCGCCAACCGCCTACGTCTTCGCCAAAGGCATGCCCGCCGGCTGGGTGCTCGCGACGTTAAAGCCCGACGGCGCGCAGCTCCGGTTCAACTGCATTGACCGCGCCCACGCGCAGCACGGCCAGACAGTCGAGTTGAAGTGGCGAGCGTAGTCGGGTCGTTCAGCGCCGTCTTACACCAGCGTCCAGCCCTTCCGATACGGGCGGCGGATGAGGGCGGCGGCTTCGGAGCAATTCGTGACCTTGAGGGCGGCGGTGTCCCATTCGAGCTTCTTGCCGAGACGGTAGGCGACGTTGCCGAGGTGGTTGGCTTCGGTGAGCGCGCCAGAGTATTCAAAGTTGCACGTCGTGGGCTTGCCGGTCTTGCAGGCGTCAATCCACTCGGCGTGATGGCCGAGCGACTTCGGGATGAACGGCTCGGGGCGTTTGAAGTCCTTGAACTTCTCCTCCGGCAGCAGCATGTGCTTGCCGTAGTCGGATAGCACCATGCCTTTGTCGCCGACGAACAACACGGCGCTCTTCCACTGCGGAATCTTGCCTTCGGTGTATTGCGGCGGCTTCATCTGGCCCTGATACCACGTCAACTTCACCGGCGGCATGTCGCCGCGCGCGCCGTAGGTGTAGGTGGCGCTCATCGTGGCGGGCGCGATCTCCGGGTGCGGCGCCGGGCCGGCGGCCTCGATGGTCAGCGGCGCGTCGAGCTTCAGCGCCCAGAACGGCAGGTCGTTCCAATGGCTGCCGAGGTCGCTCATCGTGCCATTGCCGAAGTCCCACCAGCGATACCACTTTGATCCGGGGATGTAGATGGAATTGAACGGCCGGAATGGCGCGGGGCCGATCCAAAGGTCCCAGTTCAGGCCCGCGGGCACCGGCTCCTCTTCCTTCGGCCGCTCCAAACAAACCACCCGATCGCCGTATTTCTTCGCGTCGTCTTCGCTCTGCCGGCCCCACGTGCGGTCCACCCAGACGTGCGCCTCGCGCACCGGGCCGATGGCACCGCTCTGGATCAACTCGACGACGCGGCGGTAGTTGTCGCCGGCGTGGATCTGCGTGCCCATCTGCGTGGCGACCTTGAGGCCGCGCAGCGTCTGGCGAATCTGGCGGCACTCATAGACATCGTGTGTGAGCGGCTTCTCGCAATAGACGTGCTTCTTGCGCTTCAGCGCGCGCATGACCACCGACGCGTGCGTGTGCTCGGTGGTGCTGCACACGACGGCGTCAAAGCTCTTCGCGTCGTCAAACAGCTTGCGGAAGTCATTGTATTTCTTCGCTTGCGTGAACTTCTGAACCGCCTTCTCGATGTTCGGTTCAAACACATCGCAGAGGGCGACGATGTTCTCGGTCTTGCCAACCTCGGCCATGTTGCCGCCACCGCGCCCACCGCAACCGACGACGGCGACGTTGAGTTTGTTGTTGAGGTTCTGTCCGCGCAGCAACGCCGGCGCGCCCAGCACGGTCGCCCCGGCGGCGAGCGCGGAGGATCGGAGGAAGTTGCGGCGGGAAACGAGAGAGGCGTAGAGAGGAGCTTTCATAGCTGCCTCTCTACGCCATCGCAGGCGCTTCAGACAAGCAGATTCTCATTATACTATTGGCTCCCAGCCTTTGCGATACTCCGGCCGGCGCCA
>Ga0233425_10009042_pt1 | contig 12858 bp, 8 predicted proteins | sample Watercolumn_Towu_2_FD_181712 | JGI IMG/M metagenome (GOLD analysis project Ga0233425, IMG submission 181712) | Freshwater microbial communities from Lake Towuti, South Sulawesi, Indonesia - Watercolumn_Towuti2014_140_MG | ecosystem: Environmental > Aquatic > Freshwater > Lake | place: Indonesia...
GTCCGGGTGGGAACGGATAGTAAACATCCGGACCATCCTGCGGGGCATAGCCCCGGAGCATTTTCCACCACCGCATACCGCCGATGGAATATGTTCGCGGACGAGGATCTGAAAGTGCAGAGCCTGAGGAAAAGTATGCAAACCCGGTCATCGGCAGGTTTTTCTTACCATAGACTCGTTTGAAGTTGTAGACAGCCGAATCTGTTGGATTGCCAGGTACCACAGGCCCGGCCATGAAATCCCATCCCGATGCTGGAGGCGGAAGCCTGAACTCGGCATATTCCGGGTCTGTCGGCCTGCCGTTGTACACAAAGCCAAGACTCTTCGTTGTGTCGCATCCCACAACGTCATCACCGGACTCGCCAAGATCCGGATCGGACCATTGACAGACGTACATACTGTCGATATAGAACGATCCCCTCGTGCCTGCATCGTCGATCACCACCCCCCCCTTGTTGATGAGTCGATAGCGCCTGAAATAGCAATTGCCCATCGCATCCGTTCGCTTGTATCCCCACAACGTCACCTGGCACTCGAGCCCCATCGGCTCGCAGCCGTAAAGTGCGGTTGTCAGCGATCGGTTGAGGTCATTGTAGGCGGTCCAGAGAACCTGATCCGCGGGCAGATTCACATCGGCTCCGGCAACTCCCGGCTCGTCGTATCGTCCGCTGATCAGGCTGTCGGCCGTGAAGAGCGGACCTGCGGTGGGATCATAGTTGAATTGCCTGGGCTTCTGATAACCTGGCACGCCGTTGCGCTCGACGTACGGAGCGCCCTTGTCAACCGGCCACTCGTCCCAGTCTCTTGCATATTGGAGTTTGACCCTCGCAATCTGATCGGGCGTCGCCGCTGAAGGCGAGATCTCATTTGACTCACCGGCATCTCGCCTGGATTCGTCATCCGACATGCTGTTCCAGTCTCGACGGATCCGATAGATTCGGACAGCGGGAAGATTCTGATCTGCCGCGACGGCAGTTGCACCAGATCCTACAATCCACCCAGCCTGATTGCCGTGATTGTACTCGTTTCCACCTATCCTGATCGGCTGGCCCTGGCCGCCGGGTCTGGTTCGTGCAGCATCCTGATAGACCTTGCCACCCCACATCAGGCCGTCTTCGTACATCGCGCTGCCGGTACCACGGGGGTAGAAGAATCCGTCGCCTGTTCTGGACGGCGGGAAGCTTCCATTCCCGTTCGCTCCGAACCAGGAGGCGACGTTGTTGACGTTTAAAAGCTGATAAATCGGCGTGCCGGTGGTTTTCCCCAGTTGCCTGGTTTTCTTGCCCTTTTCGTCCTGCGGCTCATCCGCCCGTGCAATCAACAATGCACAGACCATTGAGCTCAAGAGAGCGACGGCAAGAAGTCGGAATAATAGATTCCTCATTGTGTTACTCCTTATTCGATTGACAATACATTGCATCTTCAGCCCGACTACCTCGAGGGCTCTCTCATTGGAGTTCAAGCTTCACACCGACACGGATTTCACGCGGGCTGCCGTAGACATCATTGCCACCTGTCCGCCAGGCGTAGGCGTACCGGTTATCGATGTTGACCGCCTGATAGAATTCGGTATATCGCGGAATTTCCTGAGCCGAGACCGACAACGGGCTCCTGAGCCATCCGTCATCGGAAGGCGTGCCCGTGTTGGGGAACACATTGATGACTTGCTTGGTGTTCAACAGGTTCAGCACGTTCACGTAGAGCTCAAACGTCATGTTGTTCAGGTAGAACACCTTGCTCGCGCTCAGGTCGATGTTGAAGACCCAGGGTGTCGTCGAGCTATTAACCGGCTCGACGGGATTCCTGGTGCGCGGATCAGTGAGCGGACGTACCCCCACATCCCACACACTGGCTTGTCCGAGCACCTGAGGCTCAAGAATCTGCGTATAATTGTGTCCGCTGTTGAACGAGAGGACCATGTTCAATCCCAATCCCTCAAGGATACTCCCGCCGTCGCCACGTGCCCACCGGTAGTCCAGGAATATGGTGCCGCGATGAGTCTGATTGTAGTCGAACGGATATATGAAGTTCGGGAACCGGGCTGTTCCATCATCGCTCACTGCCACTCTTGACGACGCCGGGGTCGATGCTGAACCACGGCCGTCCTGCAGTGTATAGTTCACTCTGGCCGAGAGCCTTTTGGTACGCCGCAGTTCGAGCGTCATCTCGAGACCTTTGATCGTGCTGAAATCCGAATTCTGATACGATGCGAACATCGGCACACCGCTCGTGTTCAGGATTCGTTTGATCTGGATTTGATCCCGCACATCTTTGTAGAATCCGGTGACCGTCAATGCAAAATTGTCGCTGACGGTCTGGCGAATGCCCATCTCGTACTGGGTGGTACGCTCCGGCCGCACAAAAATGCCGGCGCCAAGCGGGTTTTCACTGAGCACGTATCCCACGCGCGACAACGGGCTGAGACGATCCGCAAGTGAATTACTCCCTGCGTACAGCCTGTTGAGCGGTGGAAGCTGGGCGTACTTGCCATACATCGCATAAAAGACCGTCAGGTCTGTGACCGGAAAGGAGAAGCTCACGCGAGGCAGGATCAACGACATCGGTGCAGAGTCCTTCAGCTGAGCTTCAGGATTCGCGAAGTAATCGATGTTGTTGTTCCATTCGGGATTGGTGTAATTGTCGATCGTCTGAACGTTCTGATCGAAGTACTCATAGCGCGCACCGATATTCAGAATGAGGTCACGAAATTCCATCTTGTTTTGGATATAGGCAGAGGCGAATACCGGCTTCCTCGGCCCGTCAATGCCTGAATCATTCTCGTTCCCCCAGATGTCGTAGCCATAGTAATCGATACCCCCCGCAGTCGCATACCGGACATCTCGTTCCAACCTCAGGGCAGGATTTGCCGCGATCGCTGCGTCGCTGTAGAGATTCATGTTGCGTGCGACGAACTCATTGAATCCTGAGATTGAGCCGCCCAGTCGGGCGTCACCAACGGCGTAGCTTCTCATCACCCATGACTCGAGTCGGCCTCCACCCTTAAGCTCCCACGATGGGGTAAGTTGTGATGTCAGATCGACGGTTATTCCGAGCGAACGTTGATAGCTTTTGGAAAAGCTGTTGTTGACACTCCACTCGTGATTGAACATGAAGTTATTGATCACGCTGTATGGTCGCGGACCAACCCAGCGGCTTCTGTAGAATCCAGTCGAGTCACCAATAAGCCTCCCCACCCTTCTGGCTGCAACACTGTCCGAATACTCCTGCCAGTTGTCACCGAAGTCGGGATCGTAGGTCTTACTGTTCCGCTGATAGTACGACAGGCCCACTTCATAGTAGGTTGTCTGATTCAGAACGTGGGTCAGTCTCAGGTTCGCAAATCCCGATTTCGTTGTTGTCATGAATGGAGTCTGGCGGAAATAGTTGTCAAGCGCAGACGTTGCGGAACCTCCGGACCATTCATGGCGGTTCGGGTTTTCGTTGAATGTGTAGCTTCCCGTGGCGCGGATCTTGAACGGATTGAGATTGAAGAGGAGCGTACCCTGGATATCGTCTGACTCTTTCCAGTTCTTGGGCAGGGCTCCCTCTTTGAACTCAACGGGCCCCGGAAGCGGAATCCCTTCGCCGTATGAGTAATAGGAATCCGTCACGAGGCTGTCGAATCTGAAAGGTGTAAAGAACATCTTCGTGCGATTTCGGACAAAGTTGTGCTGCCCCGCAATGAAGAATGTCGCTTGAGAGAGAAACGGGATCGGTCCGCTGATTGTCGCAACGGCGTTGCGGAATCCCCAGGCGGTCGTACCCAGGAACTTACTTCCGGGCTTCGCGAAATCATCCGTCTGATAGTCGGCTGTGAACTTGTACTGCGTGCCGCCCGTTCGCACGGTCGTCCGGGCAATTCCGGAACTCGCGCCGCCAAACTCCGCCGTGTATCCGCCGGATTGCAGCTGGATTTCTTCGATCGCTTCCTGGATAACCGACACACCCTGACGTGAATCCTCGGCAAACATCGGATTGGTGACGGAAGCGCCGTCAATAAAGAAAGCAACTTCGCCCACGCGGCCGCCCCGGATGTACAGATTGCCGTTCTGTTGAACGACGCCTGCGCTCAGGGCGACGATACTGTTGACGCCGCGATACGGCATGCTCTTGATCTCGTCCTGCGACGTCATCCGGACGGTGTTCGTCGTATTGCGCTGAATGAGGGGGCGTTCTGCAATAATTTCCATCCCCTCTACCTGGACCGAGGAACTCGCGATCTTGACGTCGACGTTCGTGGTCAGGCCCGAGCTGATGACAATATTCGAAACCGTGACCGTGGTGTAGCCGATGTAGGATACCTTCAACGCGCAGACGCCCGGAGGAACGCTCATGATGACAAACTCTCCGTTGATGTCAGTCGAGGCACCCATTGTCGATCCCTCAATCTGAACATTGGCGCTGACGAGGGCTTCCCCAGTTTCTCGATCTGTGACTTTGCCTCGCAACTTGCCATCCTGACCGCTCGACAATGCGGGAATGAGGATGAGCAGCGCCATGACTAGTAATGACCTAATGTGCATAACCTACCTCCATGGATAGTGGTGTGTTTCAAGAAGCATGGACGTCAATCTCTTCGCGCAGGCACTTCGACCACTGAGAAATGGTCCGGCCTCCCGGGATACGTAGACCTCATCTCAAAAATCCTCTTGGCGCCTCTTTGCGGTCTTCGCGGTTAGAATATTACCGCCAAGAACGCCAAGAATCGCAAAGGCGTCAACTCACCCATGGGAAGAGTGCGTTTTTGAGATAGGTCTTAGTAACAATGTGCTTCTGTCGGGCCCCAAACATCTGGCACCCGAACATACGATCACCTCCTTACAGGGGCACGAAGGAATCAGGATCAATAACACTGGCTTCCTTCGTTTTCATGGATCTGATCCTCCCGCTCTCGGGTTCTCCTTTTGGAACGCACGCCCAATCTATCAGTACTTTCACCCCAAACTCAAAAACATGTACACGACCGGTCCGTCGAAGGTGACGAGCGGCGCCAACGCAAAGGTCGTTGAGTCTTGGATGATCCCGCCGTTTGCATCTTCGTTGCGATCAGCCCATAAAGGGAGACGCGACCGCGAAGAGCGAACTGGCCTGACCCACACTGGTTGGCTTGCCGAGACGCATTCTCCATATCTCCTGAGTCGACTCCGCGAACCCCAACGTTCGGAGCAGCTCTACAGCGGCGGTGTTCGATTCCAGAACCTCTATGTAAAGCCTTTCGCCCTTCGCCTCGGACGCCAGAGACTCGAGCAAATCTGCAGGACAGTCGACATCCGAAGATACCACCCAGGGTCCGACCGCGATCCCATTGCTGCCTCTCCGGGCCATAATGAACCCTCCCATTTTTCCGTTCGCCTCGAGTACCTTGCAGTATTTCGCCGACACGGCAAGTCGTTGCCCAAGCAATGCAAGTCGGTTCGCACGGAACGCATGCCTGTCCAGACCGAGGACCTCTGTCAGGTCGGTGGGATGAAGACCCCTGACATGCCAATGCGATCGCCCGTACACCTTTCCGTCAAAACCGACAATCCTGGCCACCTTCACGAAGCCAGCACGCTCATAACTCTTCACAGATGTATGCGGTACTTCCGCGTAGAAATTGTCGACCTCAAAGCTCTTGAGGTATTTCACAGCCCGCTCCAGCAAATCCATTTCAAGCTGGCGTGGGTTGCGCGCGTGGTCCACCACCATCGCGCCCAGAAAGCCTGACGTCGCATACGAACGGGCAACGCAGAATCCGACCGGATGGAGCCTTTCCAACGCGATCCAACACCCTCTCGGATCGGAGGCAAGGAAGCTTTCAAGTTCTTCTGCGCTCTCGGTAATTCTCCCTGAAGCGCGGGCACACTCGGCGGCAAAGGCAAGATCTGAGCGTCGCATTTCGCGCAACAGCGTTTGTCTACGAGCACTCATCGTTGATTGGAATTGCATATGGAGACGCATCTCCGGATCCCGACCTATCTCGTGATTCAACCGCAAGGTATCGCTTGAAGGCCGTTGTGCAGAGAGAAAAAGGATTGCCGGGGCGGCGAAGGGGACAAACGGCGCACGTGAATGGACGAAAGGGAGGGAATGCCTGTCAGACCGAAAGCCTGAGGAATTCCTCGATGCGCCTGTGAAAGCGGCGGCTGGAAAAGATTTTAGAGTTATCCTTCATCAGGATGGCATAGCTCCCTTTGAGGAAGCATCTGAATTCTCTGACCGATTTCGTATTGATAATCGTAGACCGATGCACCTGGAGGAAGACGTTCCCATCAAGCATCGATCCAAGATGATTCAGAGTTGATTTCAAGAGGTATTTGGCCGTGCCAACATGCAGGATGACATAGTTTCCGCTGGCCTCGATCCAATCGATGGTGTTGGTTTCCACGATCACGATCTTGTCCCCGATCTTGACGGCGACACGCTCGAGTGAGCCGGACTTTGGAGCGGTAGTTTTTCTTTCGAGATGATTCAGCATCGCGTTGAGACGGAGATTCAGATCATCCACTGTCTTCCGCCGAACCTCTTCTGTAATCCGGCGGAACACCTCATGCATCCGTTCTCTGTCCAAAGGTTTGAGAATGTAGTCGATCGCGTGCGCGCGGAAGGCTTCGAGCGCATACCGGTCATACGCAGTCACAAACACGACATACGGCATCAAATCCGGCCGCACCCGTTCAACGAGCCTGAGACCGTCAAGTTCCGGCATTTCGATATCGAGGAACATTGCATCGGGCCGCAGCTCCTCAATCGCGCCGAGAGCCTCCACCCCATTGCTGCATTCCCCCACGACCTCAATTCCAGAGTGATCACCGGCGATTCTGCGCAGCCCTTCCCTGGCGAGGGGCTCGTCATCAACGATCAGCAATCGAACATTTCCGGAGAGTGGTTTTCTCTCCCGCTGAGTATTCATCACGCGATCCCGTATTCGTGGTACGGAAGACTCACTGTGGTAACCGTTCCCTTCGAGTGATTTCGCTCTATCTCCACGCTTGCCGAATTGCCGTACAGATATGCAAGCCGTTTCCTTGTATTCGCAAGTCCGATTCCACAACTGCTCCCCGTACGGTTCGGCTCTTCAGACAATCCGGGACCATCATCCTGCACACGGATCACCAGGTTTCCATCATGTCTTGAAGCATTGATGCTGATGCATCCCCCTGTTTGCCGTCTGGCGATTCCGTGCCTGATTGCATTCTCGACCAAGGGCTGCAACGTGAACCATGGCACGTGTGCACCCAGAATGTCAGGATCGATCGTAAAGGAGACATCGATCCTCTCGCAGTACCGCATCTGTTGTATCTCAATGTAGCCGCGCAAGAGGTCCACTTCGTGCTTCAGCGTCACCTCGTCTGTCCGCGACGCCTCAAGTACCTGACGCAACAGATCGCTCAGGAGGACAATCATCCGTTGTGCCTTCTCGGGATCCTGCGTCGTCAGGATTGAAATCGTGTTCAGGGTGTTGAAAAGAAAGTGAGGGTGCATTTGTGCCTTTAGCGCCCAGAGCTGAGTGCGCGCCAGATCCGCTTTGGCTTGCGCAGTGAGCATCGCACGCTGTTGTACACGCTGAAAAAGGACAAGGATCGATCCAAACAGCACCGTGCACCCGCTTCCCAAGATCATCAGAGTCGCGAACGATTGATGAAGTGTATAGAACATGAGTTCGTTCATACGCTGCGGTTCTTCCGAAAAATGAATTCCAAACGGTCTATTTTCGAAGAGGCTGAAAATGAGGACACGAGCTGTTTCCTCCGTCAAATGTCAGCTGCGTCTGCACAGAGCCATTCCGGCTCATCGTCCAAACGGTCTGGTGACTGCCTGTCATGAGCGAGCCGACATCGGTGCTCAGGAGGATGGTTGAACCATCCGGCGAAAACTCGGAAAAGATGACATGCCCTGGCGTTCCGGACGTGATTTTTGTCTGCTTCGTCCCGTCGAGGTTCATCTCGAACAGGTCGTATTTTCCGGCGCGATGCGACATGAAAACGATTCTGGAATTTCCAGGGGCAAATACCGGCGCCACCATAAAGTCGGTTGCAGCAACAAGGCGGCAATTCGCCCCATCGGCATCCATCAGGAGAACCCGATTGTTGTCTGTCCTCCAATCATAGGAAGAGAACAAGATCCGCGCGCCGTCCGAAGAAATGGATGGCTTCAACCTGATGTACTCACTCAACCTTCCTTTTCCGGCGAACGGAGGATAGATATGGCAGGATTGTTCTTCTGTAAGACATATCTTGCCACTTCCGTCCCGATTCATCACATAGAGATCGAAATCATAGCTGCCGATGCCAGCGGAATTATCGTCCGTCGAGCAATAGAGGATCTTCAGACCGTCAGGCGTAAACTGCGGTGCGTGATCGATACGTCCACTCTCCGTGAGCCTCGTCTGATTGGCACCATCAGAGTCCATGATGTAGATTTCGCTGTTTCCATCCCTCGTTGATACAAACACGATTTTGGAACCATCCGGACTGTAGGAGGCGAAGTTATCATCTCCTCTGGAGTTCGAGAGATTCTTCAGATTACTCCCATCGGCATTCACCGAATAGATTGCATCTGAACTGTCCATGGTCGTGGCAACTGCCAGAATCGTTGCCCCGTCAGGCGAAAAAATCGGGTGAATGTAGTCGTTCAGATCGTGAGTGATTCTGGTCCGCTGGCTTCCATCGCTCCTGATGATATAGATCTGCCGGAGCGGGAATGTCTGCTCGTCCGAGACATAGACGATGCGATCAGGGAACGATGGCGTGGTTCCGGATTCGATTTTCAGAGGGCCGACAGCCACCGGTGCCTTCTCGCAAGCCCATGAGCCGGCAAGAACAGTTGCCACAACTATCGCGACCACGGTGCCGCCAGCCTTCACGACATTTCTCCCGGCTGCGATTGCGGCCTCGGTGATGGAATTGTCTCTCGTCAAGATGCCCTCTGCGATACTTGCGCCATATGGGCCAGCCTTCCATGGAATCACGACTTCAGAACGTGCCTACGGTATAGACTTCCACGGGATGCGCCTGGAGCATGAGTACTGTTTCTCAATTTCACAGATATTGCAGGGTTTTTTCCCATAGGAACTTTTTCTCAGAAATCCCGTCCTTCTTTTAGGCACCGTCTTGCAGACTTGCACGCTCATTCGACAACTTCCGCGACACGACCATGGGTCACATTCTCGTTTTTGCCAACATCCTGGTCATCACAGTCGGATTCATCGCAATGTACCAGGGTATTCAGGTCTACCGAAGTTACCGGTTTCCCGCTGTGCGCTCCTTTGTTATCCTGATGGCGCTTGCAAACAGCATCAATCTGATTCTTCTACTGATGCAATACTTCCTTCGGAACCTCACATCGTTGACTCCCGACGGAAGATTCATTCTGGTGATGGTCGTGCAGGGCTCGATCGGGTACATCCTTTCAGGAATCGCGGTGGGGTATTTCGGGTCGATCGTTTGGGAACTCTCCGGTCTGTCCCGCGCGCCTCGCTGGTCAGTCTATACGTACGCAACGCTCATGTCGATCCATGTAACAGGCATTGCAGTCGGATGCTACCGGTTCTTTGAACTAGGAGATAGGGTCTTCCTGCGGACTGTTTTTGGAGCTTACACCACGACGTTTATCATCATCAATGCGATCCTGGTTCTTCTCCTCTTCATTCTCTCCACGACTCATCAAACTCAGAGTCGACGCGCTCTGGCAATGCGTTTCGGCATTCTCTTCGGGGCAATCTCAGTTTCGCAAATCATCTCGCAGTTCGTGCCTCCACTTTGGGAAATCGCCATGGCCCTTCTCGAAGAAACCGCACAGAACGTTGCGTTCCTACTTTTCACCAGGTCATTTATCGCATCCTTCTATGGACCCATCGGGAATGGTATCGATCATAGTCTCAATCGTCTCTGCGAAGAGTATAGGATCTCTTCACGTGAACGGGACCTTCTGAAAATGATCGTGAGTGGCAAAAGCAACAAAGAGATCGAGCAGGAACTTTTCATATCACCCCACACTGTCAAGAATCACATCTACAGCATTTTCCAGAAGACCGGAATTAAGAGCCGGGGGCAACTCGTGGGTTTGGTGCTTCAAAGGACCGACGGCACACACACCGCAATCGATTCATAGTCCCCTTCGGCAACATCTGTCAGCAGTCCGAACCAGCTTGCTTCCGCTCTGCAATTGATACCTGTACCGGAAATCGGGTCTCCCACCTCCTTGCTATTGTGCCATGTTTTGCGCATCGTCCCAGCGTAGCCATCTCGCCATGTAAAGATATCTGCAGTTTCTAATCAGTGGACAAAACGACCATGAAACGCTTTCTCGCTCTCGTGCTCTTCGTCGCTACATTCGTTGTCGACACTCCACTGTCAGCACAGCCTATCGATGCACGCGTGACCATGTATCACGGCCGGCCGACGATCTTCCTGAACGGAAAGCCAATCGCGCCAATGATCTACGCCCTCACAGATGTCCCGGGGGGAAGGATGTCATGGGAGGAAGTGCCCCAGCACAACATCCGAAACTTCTGTAACCAGGGATTCCGACTGTTTCAGCTGGACCTCGCGTTGGAGCAGATCTGGAAGGAAGACGGCACATTCGATATCTCTCTCGCACGCAGGCAAGTGGCAGGTGTCACCGCCGTGTGCCCGGACGCTGCAGTGATATTCCGGTTTCACGTCACAGCTCCAAAATGGTGGATGCTCCGCCATCCGGAGGAGTGGGTTAGCTACGCGGACGTCGACAAGTACTATGATGAGGATCCGAACGGATTTCCAAGAATCATTGAGGACGACAACTTCCCGGTGCGGCGAATCAGCATGGCATCCGACGTGTGGAAGCAAGAGGCGGCCAGGCGACTCGAACAATTCCTCCGCGAACTTGCATCAAGCCAGGAAGGGAACTCGGTGGCGGGAATCCAGGTCGCAGACGGCATTTACGGCGAGTGGCACAACTGGGGCTTCTTCCGCAACGAGCCCGATGTGAGCGAACCGATGACGCGTGAGTATCGGCTCTGGCTCATAAAGAAATATGGCAATGATAGAGCGTTGCAGCGCGCATGGGGACAAAAAAATGTTTCGCTCGCCTCCGCATCGGCTCCCGGGATGGCTGAGCGTGAAACCGCGGCCGGAGTGTTCCGCGATCCCTCGCGGGAGCAGGCGGTGATCGACTTCTACGAGTGTATGCACGAGTGTGTAGCCGACAACATTCTCTTCTATGCGGGGATCGTGAAAAAGACCTGGCCCCGACCGGTCATCGTCGGGACGTTTTACGGATACTACTTCTCCACGTTCAGCCGGCAGGCCGCCGGAGGGCATCTGGATCTTCAACGCGTCCTCGCCTCGCCGGACATCGACTATCTGTCGGGTCCTCAGGCATACGAGCCTGAAGCGTTGAAACTCGGTGAGCCGTATCGATCACGGAGCCTTGTCGAGTCCGTCAGACTCCACGGAAAACTCTGGCTCGACGAGATGGACAATGAGCCTACGATTCCGATAGTACGGGACAGGCTCCACGATGTGCTCCTCAGGAACGCGGTCGCAAACGCTCGCCGCAATGTGCTCTTCAGTGCGACGAAAGGAATGGGTCTCTGGTTCTACGACTTCGGCGTCGGCAGCGTAGATTTGGACGGCTGGCGCTACAACCATCGCGGTTCCCGAGGAAACTGGGACCATCCCTCAGTGATGGCCGACATCGGGGCCATGAGGGACCTTGTGCAAAAGCGCTTGAATAGCGAATACAGATCCGAAGCGGACGTGCTGCTTGTGTACGACGCGAAGAGTTTTTTCACCACCGGAAGCCTCCGCCGGTCCGATCCTGTTTCCAATACGCTTGTCGACTATGTTTCGCTCGCGGCTTACAGAAGCGGTGTCATTTTCGATCCTATTCACATCGACGACCTCCCCCGCGTTGACCTTTCACGTTACAAGACCGTTGTCTTCGGCAATGTATTCGTACTCGACAAGAAGCAGAAGGAATACATCCACACCAACGTGGCTTCGGGCGGGCGGCATCTGATATGGTTCTATGCGCCAGGCTATTCTGACGGAGCCAGACTCAGCGCGGAGTTTATCGACGACGTGACCGGCATTCGGCTCTCACCCATCACTCTGAATTCAATCCCCGAAATACTCATTCCCGGCCTTGCCGACAGTACCATTCGCTATCGCGGAGCTGATTCTCTGCTCACGCCGCTCTTTGCGGTAACGGATCAGAAGGCGGAAGTCCTTGGGACGTATGCAGGAACGAGTCATGCCTCGGTCGCGAAGAAAGCGGGTCGCGATTTCACATCGTGGTACATCGCGCTCCCATCAAAGCAGCCCGAGCCGCTTCGATCGATCCTTCGTCAGACAGGGGCGCATGTGTACACAACTAACGGTGAGATCGTGTACGGCGGGAGCGGTATGCTCGTCGTGCACACCGCGAAAAGCGGCACTCACAGCGTGAAGCTGCGGAATGGCACTGTTCGTTCTTTTGATTTGCCAGAGGGGGCCTCAACACTCGTTTTGGATCCGCATTCCGGAAACGAGCTACTCCCCCTCCACTGAATGCCCTCCGGGCTTGTTCCACGGCGGCTGGAGGCGGCAGAGGCAAACGTCTACTGTCACTCCTTTGACTTCCCCGCTGGATCCTGTGCAGGCCAGAGTGCCGATAAGATCATCTCACGGATCAGGACGAACTCTTTCGGCAGGCGATTAAACAACCGAAGGAACAGTTCTTCGTGCTCCAGGAGCTCCCGCAGCCATAAGGAGCGGTCGACCCTCTGCAGCTCGTTGAAAACCTCCGGCGTCATCGTGTCAAGACCGTGCCAATCGAGATCCTCGAAATGCGGCTTCCACCCCAGCGGGCTCTCATATCCCGTCGCCCCCGGACCTGTCCTGGTCACAATCCATT
>Ga0233425_10009043_pt1 | contig 12856 bp, 15 predicted proteins | sample Watercolumn_Towu_2_FD_181712 | JGI IMG/M metagenome (GOLD analysis project Ga0233425, IMG submission 181712) | Freshwater microbial communities from Lake Towuti, South Sulawesi, Indonesia - Watercolumn_Towuti2014_140_MG | ecosystem: Environmental > Aquatic > Freshwater > Lake | place...
AAAATTGAAAGAAAATTGTTTTGCTTTGCTCGCCGAAATTCGGCGGGCGGAAACGCTGGGGCGGGATTAAAAGTCAAAATCGGGATTTTCGTCAAAAAAGGTTCGGATTTTGTCCAAAGGGTACCGCCAATTTTCAAAATTCGGATTTTGGACGATTGTTGCCTCGCCCCGCCAAAGGCGGGGCTCGGCTTCAGCAAGGATTTTGAAAGGGTTTTTGAAATCCAAAAACAATTTCTGCCCGCTCAAACGGAAGTTCGCCGTGCGAAACACGGATAAAATGAAATTTTATAAACCAATCTTTTTTTCTTTCGTCCGCCCGCTGGCGGACGAAAGGCAAAGCGATAATTTCAAATATTTTGACTGCCTAATAACAAAAACAATATGACACAAGAAAATAATCAAACCAAAAAGTTTTTCATCTACGCCCGCAAGTCAACGGACAGCGAAGACAGGCAAGTTCGCAGTATTGCCGACCAGTTAGCCGAATTGCGAGAATTGGCGAAAAAGGAAAACATTGATGTTGTTGATACTTTAGTGGAAAAACAAACTGCGAAAAAGCCCGGTCGGCCTGTCTTCGCTGAAATGTTAAAGAAAATTGAAGCGGGCGAAGCCGAGGGAATTTTAGCGTGGCACCCTGACAGGTTAGCACGCAATTCCGTTGACGGTGGGCAGATTATTTATCTTGTAGATACCGGAATTATCAAAGAGCTAAAATTCCCAACTTTTTGGTTTGATCCGACACCGCAAGGAAAATTCATGCTTTCAATCGCTTTCGGGCAGTCAAAATATTACATTGATAATCTTTCGGAAAATATCAAAAGAGGACATCGCCAGAAATTGAAAAATGGACTATGGCCTCAAATGGCTCCGCTTGGCTATCTCAACAACCGAGAGACAAAACAAATCTATGTGGATAAAGAAAAATCGCCTTTGATTAAAAAGGCATTTGAGGCCTACGCAAGCGGAAAATATACACTTAAAGAACTCCGAAAGATTATCAATGAACTCGGCTTGAAGGGACGGCGAGGTTCTCTGCTTTCCGTTTCAAATTTTCAGTATTTACTCCAAAATCCTTTTTACTACGGCTTAATCCGCTACAACGGAGAATATTTTGAAGGAAAGCACGAACCGATTATTATAAAGAAACTTTTTGACGAAGTGCAAGAAGTGATGAAACAAAAAAGCAAACCGCAAAAGGTTGATGAGATGAAATTTTTTCTTTATCGTGGATTTTTCCATTGCGGCGAATGTGGCTTTACTATAACCGCCGATAAAAAGATAAAGCCGAGTGGCAAATCATACACTTATTACTACTGCACCAAAAAAAATCCTAACCACATTTGCTCGCAAAATGTTTTTACGAGAGAAGAAAAAATTTCATCTCAAATCAACGAAGCCATACAAAAAGTTTCTTTGCCCGATGGTTGGGCTGATAAAATGCTTACGGAATTGGAAAATGATAAAAACGAGAAAGCCCAATCATCTCGCTTTTTTGCTCAAAAAATTCAAGACGAAATCAAAGCGATTGACGAGAAGCTGGAAAAATTGATGAACGCCTATCTTGAAAATGCTTTATCGCTTGCCGAATACCGAGAAGCCAAAAACAAACTCGTCAATCAAAAACAACTTTTGAAAGAAAAACTGACGGCTTTTGAGCAAAAAAGCAATAATCGGTTCGAACTCGCCGCCCGATTTATAAATACCGTAAAACAAGCCGAAATTATCGCTTTGCAAGAAAATCCCGAACAGGGTCGGGATTTTCTAAAAAAGATTGGTTCGAACTTCCGTTTGAGCGGGCAGAAATTGTTTTTGGATTTCAAAAACCCTTTCAAAATCCTTGCTGAAGCCGAGCCCCGCCTTTGGCGGGGCGAGGCAACAATCGTCCAAAATCCGAATTTTGAAAATTGGCGGAAAGGGCGGGATTCGAACCCGCGGTACCATTTCTGGTACACAGTCTTTCCAGGACTGCCGTTTAAACCACTCACGCACCTTTCCACTCGCTGTATTTTTCCGTGATCCTTGGGTTTGCCGACCCGAATATTCGCAGGTATCTTAGCACAGCACTACTATTATACAAGTATATATTTTTACCGCTCTTTGGAATATGCGGCTCAATACCGAATTTCCAAAAAATATCGGCAACAGAACTCAAGAGTTTTGGCGAGCCGCTTGAAAAACAAAGTCCTATATTCCTGTATACAGTGCCTCGTACGGTATGCCGATGAACATATAAACAGCCATCCGTATCCATCAGTCCCCTTACAAATGCTCTTTCATATCTCTTCGTTCCGGCAATCCATTCTGGTATATCAAAATTTTGTAAAATTTTATTTCCCCGCACTGCCCCCTTAACTACCAAAAAATCGACCAGGGAGATGCTTGAAGAAACAATTTGTAATGCCTTTCTCGTTTTCCTTTTCCGAACAATTGCGTCAATATGAAATAGACTGCGAATCGAAGACACGATATATTGTGCATACTCTTTATCTTTTTCTGAGTTAAGAGTGATAACTATCTGCCAGGGATTATTAATGCCTCCATCGCCGAATTCTATGCCCATGAATTCCGCAAGCGCAACAGAATTGCGCGGGAACATGATAGATTTTCGGTGACTCTTTTTGGGATATCGGAGAGAATAAATCTCCATAAGAATCCCTTACCTCAACCCTCCCGTCTGCTCCAGGGCGGCGATGCGTTCCTCAATCGGCGGATGCGTGGAGAAGAGCCGTGCGAGCCACGGAGTTTTGCGCCCAGCGGCTCTGTCGGCGCCGAAGGGGTTTTCAAAGAAAAGATGCGCGGTGGCATTAGTGGCGGAGCGGAGAGTCCCGGAATACCCGCCTATTTTGCGGAGAGCGGACGCCAGACCCTCCGGGTAGCGCGTCAGGAGCGCACCCGACGCATCGGCCAGAAACTCGCGCCTGCGGGAGATACCGAGGCGTATGAGCATGGCAAAAAGCGGCGCCAGAAGCGAGAGTATGATGCCGATGATGATCAAGACACCCCCCGAGCCGCCCTCATCCCCATCGCGGCGGCGGCCCATGCCGCCCAGCCATAGCGAGCGCAGAAACATATCGGAGATGATGGAAACAAAGCCCGCCAGCACCACGGCGATGGTGGAGACGAGCATATCGCGGTTGCCGATGTGGGAGAGCTCGTGCGCGAGAACACCCTCCAGCTCCGAGCGATCCAGCATCTGCAAGAGGCCCGTGGTCGCCACGACGACGGCGTGGCGCGGATTGCGACCGGTGGCAAAAGCGTTGGGCGCGGGGTCGCGGATGATATAGAACTTGGGCATGGGCAGACCCGCCGCGATGGTGAGATTTTCCAGGACGCGGTAAATCTCGGGCCGGGACGCCATGTCCACCGGCTCGGCGCGATGGAGAGCGAGCACGAGCGAGTCTGAAAACCAGTATCCGGCGACATTCATCGCGATGCTGAAAATCACCGCCATATACAAAATGCCGGGGTTGCCGTAAATCTGACTGAAGACCCATCCGATGCCGATGACCGCGCCGAAAAACCCGGCCATCAGGAGCCATGTTTTGCGGATATTGGCGGACTGGTGCGTATAGAGCGTTGCCATGAAAGTCATCCAATTATAGCACACATACGGCGGGAAACAAGGTTTTGATTCCCCTCCGTCATTCGTGTTATGGTGGATTTCATCGTTCTTTCTCTCTTCGCATCTCTTTCCCCAATACGGGACAGAAAGGATCACGCCATGATATGCCAAGGCGCAGAACCGCAACAATCACGCGGCCCAAAAACAGCGAATCGCCATGCACACGCCGGGACGGAAGAACCGGACGACGTTGATTATGCGCAGGACAACGGACTTCCCGCGGCGACAGACCCCGCAGGATGGAATGGGCGAAGACGGACGATCATATATTGTCCCCCATTCCGCGAGACATTTGCGCGGATGAGCCGTCAGCACCGACGGCAGACACGCGCAGGATTGGAGAGATTTTCCCGTATGGGGATTGCGTACAAATCCGCAAAAATAGAAACGATCCAGACCAACAGAGGCTGGGTGGCGCACATTCCCGCGGATGTGTACCGCTATCAGTGCGCCCGCTTGTCAGCTTTTTTGCGCTTTGCCTACAATCTGGTAGGAGATGATGAGCTTATCGTCTACAATGCAGCCAAAAAGGCAAGCAGATAATGCCCTGCAAAAGCCGCGGCCGCATCCAAAAGGATGCGGCTATTTTGCGCCGATGTCGGCGTAGTATGCCCAGGCGCGGAAACGGGTCGGGGTCAGAACTTTACGGCGACGGGGTTTTCGGCAGGCGATCCGTCCGGCAGATCAAAGAGTTCTTTGCGTGTGAAGCCGAACATGCCCGCGATGATATTGGAGGGAAATGTCTCCAGCGCGATGTTGTAATCGCGGACATTGCCGTTGTAAAACCGCCTGCTGGACTGGATTTTATTTTCGGTGTCGGCAAGCTCGCGCTGAAGCTCCAGGAAATTGACATTGGCTTTCAGATCGGGATAACTCTCGGCCACCGCAAAGAGAGTTTTGAGCGTCCCGGCAAGCATATTCTCGGCCTCCGCCCTGCCCGTGCTCGCCGCCCCCATGGCGGCCGTCCGCGCGCGGGTAACGCTCTCCAGCACCCCCTTCTCGTGCCCCGCGTATCCTTTGACCGCCTCCACGACGTTGGGTATCAGATCGTAGCGGCGTTTGAGCTGTACTTCAATATCCGCCCATGCTTCTTCTGCGCGGTTTTTCCGACGCACGAGGCCGTTGTAGATGCCGACAAAAACAACCGCCGCAAGCGCCACCGCCCCGCCGATGACATAAAAAATAGTGTTCATGGATATATGATACGCTTTATGCGCGCCGCGCGCAAGACGGACGCGCGCGATACTACGCTATGCAACAAAGAAATGCCCGGCGATACCCACGCCATATGCGATCACGGCGGCGGAGCCGCCGATGACGAGCATCTCCAGTCCGCACCACAGCCACGAGCGGCGGGAAAAGAGACTCCGCAGGGCGCCGACTATAAAGAGTGCTACACCAGTGCTGACAATCGCGATGCCAAAGGGCGCCTGCGTGCCGAGAAAAACATACGGCAGGAGCGGGATGCTTCCGGCGACCACAAACGAGGCGAATGTCAGGACGCCGCTGTGCAGGGGCGAATCGCCGCCCGGTTTTTGCATACCCAGCTCGTCGTGCATCATCATATCCACCCACATGGTCTGATTGGCGGTTACCAGCCGGACCATGTCCTCCAGATCCCCACCCTCGTAGCCTTTGCGCACCAGAATGTCGCGTATCTCCTGGCGTTCGTCATCGGGCATCTCGCGGACTTCGCGGTGTTCTTCGGCTTCTTCTTTGGCGTAAAAATCTTCCTCCGATTTGCTACCCAGATAGTCGCCGCTGGCCATGGCAAACCCGTCGGCCAGGAGATTGGCGATGCCGACGATAAGGATGGTCAGCGGGGACAGCGCGCCGCCGACTGTCGCGGCCACGACGGCAAACGTGGTGACAATGCCGTCATTGGCGGCATACACCACGTCTTTGATGTGGCGTCCCAGGCGTACATGCCTCTCGCGTTCTATGGCGTTGGTCATGGATGAGGCGGTTATCGCGCGCGCCATCCTGGCTCGGACAGCGGATCGCCGCGCTCCACGGCGGCAAGCGCCACCCGCAGATACCCGACGATATTTTCGGGGAGAGCATTGAGCGGAAACCACGCGACCTCATCGCATTTTTCCGGCTCCCTATTGCGCGGCTCGCCCCGCCACGCGCGCGCTTCAAAGAAAAAGTCCGCGCGCTCCCCCGTCGCATCATGTGCGGGGCGATACATGGTGTGCACCAGGCGCAGATTCTCCCTCTCTATACCGATGCCGACCTCCTCCATGACCTCGCGCATGACGGCATCGGTCAGGGATTCGCCGCGCTCCACGTGGCCCGACGGGACCATGTATTTGCCGTCCTCGTATCCCGTATTGACCCGCCGCGTCAAAAGCAGTTTTCCGTCTTTTTTGAAAAACAGGTACACCGCGGGCGTTGCTTTGTAGCGTTCATGAGCCATATCAGATAAAGCGGGTGATAAAAAACATAAATGCGGCGCCCGCGACGGTAAGCCACACCAGCTTCATGGAGCTGTGGGTGCTGTGCGCCTCGGGCAGAAGATCGCTGGCGCCGATGTAAAGGAGAAATCCCGCAAAAGACGCCAGATAGAGCATCAGCCACCGGTCGGGAATGACAAACAAAAACGTGGACGCCGCCCCCAGCACGGGCGCCACCGCGTCGGCGATCAGCAGACGTATGCTCCGCCCCGGCGTATTGCGGTGGAGCAACATGATGCTCACCGTATTGAGTCCGTCCGAAAAATCATGCGCAATGACGGCCAGCGAGATCAGGATGCCGGTATGCACACTCACATGAAATCCCAGCCCGATGCCGATACCGTCCAGAAAACTGTGTATCACCAGACCCGACGCGCCGACAAGGCCCGCGACCGGGTGCTTGTGGGCCGCATACTCACTCTCGTGGACATTGTGGACGATGGCGAATTTCTCCAGGATATGGACCGCAAGAAACCCGCCCACCAGGACGACGAGCGCGGGGGTGATGTCCCGTCCGGATTCGTACGCGAGGGAAAATATCTCCGGGATCACCTCAAAAAACGTGATCCCCAGAAGCACGCCTGCCGTAAAACTGATGATGTAGTGGAGATTGTCCCGATACTTGAGGCCGAATAGTCCGCCCAGCATAGTGGACGCAAACGTGCTCAAGACAAAAATAAATACTTCCATATGTTCTTTTTATACGCCGTCAGGCGGCACGCCCGTACCGGTCAGCGCGGCGCGGATGCGCCGCGCATCCGCTCAAAAGACGCAGTGTCAAAAAATCTCCTCGCGAGCGCCGTGCACAACGCCAGGACAAACGATCCTGCCATCAGCGCGGCCCACGCCGCCAGCATGGTGAGTCCCATGCGCCGCTCCCTCTGCTCGGACTCGCGCATGGAGCGGCCCACCAGGACAAAACCGGCGCGCGGAGCAGTATCACCCTCCGCGGCTTTGGCCTCCCGCCAGGGCCGCACGACAATGGTACTGCGCACGCCCGGACGCGGCTCCCAGCTGATCCGGTCCTCACCCGCGCTTTGGGCATACGCAAACACGCCTTCCGGCGGCGTCGGTACCTCCCCGTCCAGCAGTACGGACGACGCAAGCGGCTTGATGTCCTCACTGTAAACCACGACATAGGGCGCCAAGCTCTCCGCCATGTCTATTTTCTCACCAGCCACCAAGGTGTCGGGAGACACGCCCCGCGCCAGGAAGCGCGCCGCGTCTTCGGCCATCTGAATCTGGGGATCATTGAGCAACTGGCGGTAATTCTGATGGACGACGACATAGACCGTCCCGCACAATCCGGTAATTACAAAGGCGTGTGGGAGCCACGCCGCAAACATCCGCATCATCAGACGCATAGAGTAAACGACAAGTGTATAATGATGGCACACCGGCAAGACATCCGTCCGGAAATCCGCCGCCGCGCCTCCATACTACCCCATATTGCGATTCTTGTCGCGTCCGAACCGCCAGATACCCATCACCGCCGCGGCGATGGCGGCGACACCTCCCATAACCAGTCCCCATCTCGGCCCTGCATACTCTCCTATCCAGCCGACGATCGGGCCGCCTATGGGCGTGGATCCCAGAAGTGCTACGGTCCACAGCGCCATAACCCGCCCGCGCATATCGGGCCTGCTTTCCAACTGCAGGAGGATATTCCCCATAGAAAGAAAATTGATGGAAAAAAATCCGACCAGCACCATAGCGGCCATCGCCATCTCAAACGTCGGCGCGGCGGCGGCGACCAGCATCAGCACGCCGAAAAGCAGTGCCGCGTTCAGGAGCATGGAGGGCGTATGGCGGCGGCGGTGAGCCGTGTACAGACCCCCCGCCGCCGACCCGGCGCCCATAGCCGACATCAGCGCCGCGTATCCGGTAGCGCCCCGGTGAAAAGTAAACTCGGCGATCAGCGGCAGGGTGACGATAAACTCAAAAGAAAGCGTGCCTACAATCGCCATCATCAGCAAGGTGTCGCGCACCAGGGGCGTGGACGCGATATAGCGAAACCCCTCGCGCAGGCGTCCGGCGCCCGTGCGATGGCGCAGCGTTGGGAAAAGCTCGTGCGGGCGCATCAGCCACAGCGCAAAAAGCACCGCGATGTAGGACGCCGCATTGATGAGAAAACACGCCGCCAGACCCGCGGTGGCGATGAGCACCCCGCCCAGCGCGGGACCCGCGACGCGCGCGATATTGACCTGGGTAGAGTTGAGCGACACCGCGTTGGGAAAGTGATCCTCTTCCACCATCTCCAGGATAAAGGTCTGGCGCGTGGGATTATCCACGGCGTTGACCAGCCCCAGGAGAAAAGCCAGCACGCCGACCATCCACAACTGCGCCATGTCCGCGGCCACCAGCACGCCCAGGACAAGCGCCAGAATCCCCGAGACGGACTGCGTCACAAAAAGAATCCGCCGCTTGGAAAAACGGTCCGCGATCACACCGCCCCATACGCCGAACAGAAGAATCGGCAAAAACTGCATCGCCGTGATGACGCCCAGAGCGGTGCCGGAGCCGGTGAGTTTGAGCACAAGCCACGACTGGGCGACCGTCTGCATCCATGTGCCGGACAGCGAAATCGCCTGGCCGAAAAAATACAGCCGGTAATTGCGGACTGAAAGCGACGAGAACGTCCGCCGCCCGATTTTGACGATGTGCTGTATCATATGAATAATCCGATAATACCCTCAAAAAAACGCCGGGCGCGAGACGCGCCGTGCATTCCCTTTATACCACAAAATATACAATCTGTCTATGTGGCCCGCGAATCTCGCCCCCGCGTGGCACGAGTGTGGAAGACGTCCTCATGATAGCACACCTCACTTCTCCATATCCAGAACCTCGTCAATACGGATGCGGGCGACAAAATCCTCCGCGTGACTGACCAATATCATGGCGCCCTCATACCGGTTGAGAGCCTCGGCGATTACCGGTATGTGCCTGAAATTGATGTGGTTGGTCGGCTCGTCCAGGATCAAAAGCCCCGGCTTCTGGAGTACCAGGCGCGCAAACGCCACGAGGCCCTTCTGCCCCTCGGACAGATTGCCGATCCTGGTGCGGATGACGTCCGCGGTGATGAGAAATCCCGCGGCCACCGAGCGCATCTCCTCCTCAACCCTGCGCTCCATGACCTCCATGAGCGCCTCGTACGCCGTGTGTTCAAAATTGAGCGTGGAGAAATCCTGCCGATAGTACCCCACCCGCACTCCCGGCGCTATCGCCGTCCCCGCGCCGCGGCCCGAGACGATTGCCTCCAGGAGGGTGGACTTGCCGATGCCGTTGGGGCCGCGCACGAGCATGTGCGTGTTGCGCCGCAGGGCGATGGCGGTCTGGCGCGCGGCGGGTTTGTGGTTTTTGATCACCGAAAACGATGTGATGGAGACGATATCGCCCGTCAGATCCTGCTGGTGCGGGATGGCAAACGGCCGGATCGTCCTGTCCTCGCGGCGCACGTCCACCATGGCCTCCTCCAGCTCGGCGGCCTTCTCGCGCATGCGGGTCGCCACCAGCCGCATCTGGCCGCCTTTTTTGGCGAATTTGTTGGACTGGTCTTTTTTCTCCTGGATGGTTTTCTGCAGGCGCGCGTTCTCCCGCCGCTCTTTGGCAATACGGGCGGCAATCTGATCCACCACGTCAAAATAATTTCCGACGTACTGCTCCACCTGCCGCGTAAACGCGTCCAGATACAGGACGCCGTGGGTGAACGCATTGAGAAAATCCGCATCGTGCGAGATGACGATGCAGGTTTTTTTGTAGTCAATGAGAAAACGCGTCAGATGCTCTATCCCCGCGCGGTCCAGATTGTTGGTCGGCTCGTCCAGGAGCAGGAGGTCCGGCTCGCGGATGAGAGCGGAGGCGAGCAGGAGACGCGCTTGCTGGCCGCCGGAGAATGATTTGACGATCCGGTCGTGGGGCGCGCGGAGATTGACGACGTCCAGCACCGTATCAATGCGGGGGTCAATGTCGTAGATTTTTTTGTCAAAACAACGGGCAAAAAAATCCCGCACCGTCAGCTCCGCCAGATCGCGCGGGACGACCTGCCGGGCGGTGGCGATGGTAAGGTCGGGCGGGATATGAATGGCGCCGTCTTCGGGCTTGAGAGCGCCCGTGATAAGTTCAAACAGCGTGGTTTTCCCCGCGCCGTTCTGTCCCATGACGGTGAGTTTGGCGCCGCGCCGCACGGAAAAAGACGCCTCATGCAGGATGGGCTTTTGGGGGCCGTATTCAAACGACACCCGGTCAAATCTCACGACGACGTCATGCCCGGACACGCCCCACAGCGTACCTTATTTCGGACAAAATAAAAAGCCGGGGCATCTGCAGGACGGGTTTTCAGGAGAGGCCAGCGCCCGTGCGCCTCAACGCGCGGCGGCGCGCCGCATAATCAGGTATGGCACGGCTCACCAGAGCCCAGAATTTCTTTGAGTGATCAAATGCCGCGAGATGGCACAGCTCATGGACAATGATATAGTCGGCCAGCGGCGGCGGCAGGAGCGCGATTTTGTAATTGAAATTGAGGTTGCCCCCGCGCGAACAGCTCCCCCACAGCGTCCGCTGATTTTTGATGGTGATTGCGCTGAACCGCAGTCCGTATATCCCGTTGAAATGCGCGATACGCGCGTGCGCCAGCACGCGCGCGCTTTCGCGGTGGCGGAGGAAATCCCCGTGCCCGCCGCCGGGCGCCACATCCCGCGGCTCACGCCGGAAACGCTCGCGGTTCTTGCGTATCCACGACGCCTTATCGCGCACAAAACGCTCCGCCGTGGCGACAGACGTGCCACGCGGCAGGACAACCACCACCGCGCCGTCGCGGTAGACAACGATCCGCAGTCGCCGCGCGCGCACGCTCCGGCGGATCCGGTATCCGATATCAGCGCCCGCCGTGTCCATCATTGGATCGATCGTCAGGTCGCGGATGACGGGGCGCATGATCCCCCCCCGTACGCAGGCGCTCCACGCCGTGCCGGGAGAACTCATCGTCATACGCGTCCATGAGAACGGATATTTTGGTATGCCACTCTTCCTGACTCATGGCCCCGATCTCGGCGTCGGTGTGGCGCTCAAATATGTCCCTGCGCGCCATCTCCTCGGCCAGCGCGTCCCAGAACGCATCATCGTCATATTCGTGATGGAGCCGGTGGACGCCCGTACCCTCCTCAAAAAGACGCGTCGGATACCAGTGGTCGCCCGACTCGTCATGGTCCGCGTACTTGCCCAACCCGAAAAGGGACGCCAGAGAAAATACATAATCCGCGATGTCTTCGTACTCGCCCAGGCGGTCGTCCTCTGCGCGGTGCGCATTTGCCATCCATCTGCCCAGATATACCGCCTTGATCAGTGCGCGGTACTGCTCGCGCGTAAAGGGGATATTTTTGACTCCGTCCGTCATATGGATAGTGATTTCCGGTCCTGGATTTTGCCAAGTATCTTCCTGACTTTTTCCATGCTGTCCCAGTCATGGATGGAAATAGGAAGAACCCGTGGATTGATTTTTTTGAGCTCCCGCAATTTCTTTTTGAGATCTTTGGGCGATACGGCATCCCCCTTGCTCAAAAACACATATTCAAATTTCCCAGCCAGCTCGCGGCTGTATGTCTTGAGCTCATTTTTGACCGTCTTGTAATCCCGCACCGGATGCTCCGACTCTGCGGAGACGAGATGGAATAAAATGCGCGTCCGCTCTATGTGCCGGAGAAAACGGATGCCCAGACCCTTACCTGACGACGCGCCCTCTATGAGACCAGGTATGTCCGCCAGGATCAGATCGTAATGCGCCCCCAGATTGGGCTCCAGAGTGGTAAAAGGATAATTGGCGACTTTGCTCCTGGCGCGGGTAAGCTCATTGAGCAGGGACGATTTGCCCGCGTTGGGCAGGCCTACGAGGCCTACGTCGGCGATCAGCTTGAGCTCCAGGCGCAGGGTAAATCGCTCGCCGGGTTTTCCCTCTTCGTACTCGCGCGGCGTCGTATTGACCGACGACCGGAAATGAAAATTGCCGCGCCCGCCGACGCCGCCCCGCGCCAGCGGTATCCGCTCGCCCACCGAGAGCATCTCCCGGGTCATACCCGTCTCAACCGCGTGGATGACGGTGCCCACGGGTATTTTGACGATACGGTCGGCCCCGTCCGGGCCGTCGCGGAACTGCGCCTGTCCGTCGCCGCCGTCCGGCGCTTTGACATCCTTTTCAAAACGGAACTTGCTCAAAGCATTGAGATCGGAGACACCTTGTGCATATACGCTCCCGCCGCGCCCGCCGCTCCCCCCCGCCGGCCCCAGACTCATCAGATTTTTATTGAAAGCGACGGCACCCCTGCCGCCGTCTCCGGCCGCCGTCTTGATCGTGATCTCATCAATCAGCATAGAGCGAAATTAAGTCAGATTGTGCCGGAAAGACATCCAATCCATCAGCCGCTTGCGGTGAAGCGCTACAGACCACCCACCCCCGCGCTTGAAAAGCGCGGGGTGCGCGGCGCGAAATCTCTCCAGTATTTCAGATGAGGCGCGCGGATATCCCGCGGGAAGAGTCCGGTTGTAAATCTCCAAAAACGCCGCGCGGGTCGTCAGCGTATGAGCAAGTATATATTCCTCCTGCTTTGTTTTCATGCAATCATGATACAACAAAACAGGAGAAAAATCAAGGATATCCGGTAATGTGCAAGCACATATGGCGGTTTTCCAGAATTGGCATAGATTCTGGATATGTGTACCGCCATGACGAAAACAATCAAAGAGGAACGGCTCCGCTGGGTACTTCCCATCGTACAAAAAGAGA
>Ga0233425_10009044_pt1 | contig 12855 bp, 15 predicted proteins | sample Watercolumn_Towu_2_FD_181712 | JGI IMG/M metagenome (GOLD analysis project Ga0233425, IMG submission 181712) | Freshwater microbial communities from Lake Towuti, South Sulawesi, Indonesia - Watercolumn_Towuti2014_140_MG | ecosystem: Environmental > Aquatic > Freshwater > Lake | place...
AAATGTCGTGCCGAACAGAATTGGCTTCCAGCCGCCGCTGGGTGTGGCGGGGGCTTCCAGCCGCCGCTGGGTGTCAGCAGGATTCGGCAGGGGCAAGATGCCCCTGCCACGACTTCAGTCACGGTGGATGTGCAATACCGTGGCTGGCGGAAAGCCGTTGAAGTACGTCGAAGAGGCATGGGTGTAGGCACCCATATTTTCGCTGTAGAGCATTTCGCCCAGTTCCAGGTCCTCGGGAAGATGCTCCGCCAGCGATACGGTATCCAGCGCATCGCAGGTCGGTCCAAATACCGAACAGATCTGTTTTGGGCCATCACGAAAGGCCCGCAGATGGTACTGGATATGGTCGAAAATCACGCCGGAAAAGGTGTGATAGACGCCATCGTTGATGTAGTAGCAGAGTTTGCCATCGCGCACAGCTTTGCCGATGATCTCCGCGACCAGCGTGGCACAGGTCGCAACCAGAAACCGGCCCGGTTCGGCCAGAATCTCCATCTCCTTGGGGAACAGCCGTTTGAATTCGGCGTTGAGAATCTTGGCGAGGTGCCGGAAAGACTGCACATTTTCATCGTACGGGGCGGGGAAGCCGCCACCGATGTCCAGGATTTTCACCTGCTTGTAGCCCCGATCCCATGCCTCGTGGAAGATCCCGGCCACCAGCTGCAGTGCCTGGACATAATTCGTCGGATTGGTGCACTGGCTGCCGACATGGAAGCTCAAGCCTTCGACGACCAGTCCCGCATCAAAGGCGGTCGCGATCAGGTCGACCGCCTCGCCGGAATTCGCTCCGAATTTCGACGAAAGTTCCACCACCGAACCGGTGTTGGGAACCTTGACCCGCAAAACCAGTCCCGCCTGCGGTGCATGGCGTTTGAGCTTGCGTACCTCTTCCCGATTGTCGTAGGTCACCAGCGGCCGGTACTGGTTCAGTGCTTCCAGGGTCTGCGGCGTCTTGATCGGATTGGCATAGACGATTTTGTCCCAGATAAAGTCTTGCCGCTCCTTGGCCGGCAAATCCTTGATGTTCTCATGAACCAGCATGAACTCGGCCAGGCTGGCGACGTCGAAGCTGGCCCCTTCCTCGAACAGAGTCTTCACGATCAACGGATCCGCATTCGCCTTGACCGCGTAGTAGGCCTGCACGCGGGGTAGATATTTCTTGAACGTGGCGTAGTTGTTTCGCAGGATCTTGTGATCCACGACGAACAACGGCGTTCCGTGCTTTTTTGCCAGGTTCTGCAGCTTCTTCGGTGACATCAATTCAATTTCCTTTCAGTCCCGGTCGGCCACCAGGAAATTCTTGAACTGCCATGGGTCGGTCCGGTCGAGGTGCGGTTCGCTGTGCGGACCGAAATATCGGCCGACATGGCTGAGCGGCGTCCAGGGCGACGGAATCGAGACGAATTCGCCCAGGTACGGCTTGGAGATATTCAAGACATGCTCGTGCGGCAGATCATCCGGCACCAACACTCCCCGACCACGGTTTTCCAACATCCAGGTCGCCGCGGCGACCACGGAAATCGCGACCTGCATGGTCGTGGCGTTCTGATGCGGCACCAGCCGGCGGGATTCCTCGATCGTAAGAATGCTGCCCGTCCACCAGCTCTGATAATGGTGTCCCATCAGCAGCGCTCCAAGAATGTCGGCACCATGTGTGATCTCATCGGACATGATGCGGAGCTTGGGCTGCAACTGGTAGTCGTAGCCCCGCATCTCGTTCAAGGACACAATGGCCGCGTCACACGGACAGTAGGCATAATGGACGGTCGGACGGTAGACCGCCTTGCTCCCATCCCAGACCGTCAGTCGATCGGAAATCGTGAACGACTCGCCGTGGCGCACCACCATCCCGCGAATGTTATAGTGCGGCACCCAGGAACGGACCCAGGTGTTGATGCCCATCCGCGCCAGGCAGATCTGGTTGCGGGGCCCTTCCGCATGTTCATAAGCGAACGGCGGTAGCTCTTTCTCGTGTGTACCCCAACCCATTTCCGCCGTCGTCGTCCCCTCCTCCCGGAACCCTTCGATGCTCCAGGTATTGACGAATTCGTCGACTTCCTTGGGGACGTTGGAGATCTGAGTGTCCCGTTCGCTGCAATGGATGACTTTCACACCCAGCTTCATCGCCAGCAGATTGAACTGCTGCTCGGCTGAAAATCGGCGGATTTCTTCGCCTTGCTCCCCGCGCAACAATCCGTCCTCGTCCATTCGCGCGGCAATATCCAGCAACGCCTGCTTGGTGAAATGCGAGATTAGCCCCGGATTTGCCCCGTGCTCCAGGACCGCGGTGGCCCCCGGCCGGTCCCAGCGCGAGATCATCCTCCGCACGTTCATGTGCCGCCAGTACAGGGTGCGTTGCGTGGGGTGTTTTTCCTCGCCGCCCTCGTACGGATCCCAGACTTCCACCGACGTGTTCAGGTACATCACGCTATGGTCATGGCACCATTGAAGAATCTCGCAACAGTCAATATTCCAGGCCAGGTCGACCAACAGATCGCCCGCCTTGAGGTGTTGACCCAACAAGGTCGCCATGTTGTCCGGGGTCACCTTGTCGCGTACCCATTTGACCCCCTGCTGTACCCAGGGATGCAGGTCGGCGCTGCGGTCCTCGAAATCGATGATCGTAATGTTGCTGAGCGGCATGCGCAGATGCTTGAGCAGGATCGGCAACGTGCAATGCGCAACTGCACCATATCCGACGAACAGCAGGCGACCGGAAAACTCGACCATCGGCATCTCCTTTGGCAATCTATCGGGGAAGGGGGCATTTTGGAGAATCAGCAGGCCGCGGACAAGGGTACGCCATTCGGCACGTGAATTCGCAGACCGGTCGGCTTCGCGACATGCTGATTGCCGAATTCAGTTCGCCGGCCACAACGATTTGCCAGAATTTTCCCCGGAACCTCATGAACTATCTGCTGTTCGGGGGCGTACTTTTCCCTGGCGCTTGCGTCTTGACCCAAGTTGAGCCCAGCTTCTCCGGCCCATGCCGCAGTTAGGAATTACCAACCGACTTTCGCGATGGCTCCCGGCCGTTCTGGTCGTTGGCGGCATCGGTCTGTTGCCTTCGGCTCTGTTGGCAGCCTGCGGGGACCAGACTTGGGTGCGCGACGGCTCGGGTAGATTATTGCAGCTTGGCAGGACGCCGCACGGTCCGCCGCCCACGTCCGTGACGCTGTCCAGCGACGGAATATCGGCTAGCGGGCCCGACAGTCGCAGCCACACGCTTCCTTGTAACGGCCCCGAATGCCACGGCCGTCCCGCTACGCCGTCCGTTCCTTCCTCCGCCTACATCGATTTCTTCGGTCGCGATTTTCTGCCCGCGGCCATCGTCGATCCGCCTCCGGCCGTGGCCGGACGCATGCTTCGACTCGCATCCCAGCCACTCGTCGAAATTCTTCGACCCGACGAAATATTCGAACCGCCGAAATAGGCCCGCCGGGCAGCTCACAACGAGCATGTGCCGGTGCGATTCTTGTCTGGCTCGAGCCGTTGGCGTGAACGCCCCGGGGACGCGTGTGTCCCTGTTTTGCTTGTTGAATCGATCTGGTCGTTGCCTGAACGGCGCGGATCGACGCCGGCAAGCGAAACCAGGCGTTCATCGTGGCGGCCGCGGAATCGAGGACGCCCCGCGCGGACTTGCCGTGAAATCGGCAAGCTCCATCCCGCGGATCCACGGACCGTCCCTGGGGCTGGACCCATCGGAATCGCATCGTCTGCCAATGCAAATCCCCCGCAGGGATGCTGCCTGGCATTCCGCCTGGATACTTTTCGATTGTCTTTAACCTGCAGTCTTTACCCGGCTGCTGGTCCGATTTTCCGTTACTCGAGATCCGGCTGTCTGGAATCATTTGGTTTTCATTTTCCGAATCGGCCCAAGTCATCATTTCCTATCTATTCATGATCTGTTCATCCGTGAAGGAGTTGAAGCATGCAAAGAAGTAATCGTCGCGGTTTCACGCTCGTGGAACTGCTGGTTGTGATCGCCATTATCGGAATCCTGGTCGCACTGCTGCTGCCCGCCGTGCAGGCGGCGCGTGGAGCGGCCCGGCGCGCCCATTGCATGAATAACTTGAAACAGTTTGGAATCGCCATGCATAACTATCACGACACGATGCAATCGCTGCCGCCCGGCAACACCCGCTCGACCTCGTTTTCAGCACATGCCCTGCTGCTGCCATACATGGAAGAGGCCAAACTGCGCGATTTGATTGACACCACGGTGCCATGGAGTCACGCGAAGAATGCTGTCGCACGAGCGACCAAAGTCAATATCTTCCTCTGCCCGGCCGATCCCCAGCAGATTCTGCCGACGGGCTGGGCGGGTACGAATTATCGAGCCAATCGCGGTTCAGGAATCCTGAACGGCATGGCTCCGACCGATCCTTCCGATCCTAATTTCGGTATGCCCGATCCCAACGGCCCGTTTTTGCCGTTTGTCGGCGTTCGATTTGGCGACATTCTCGACGGCCTGTCGTATACGGCCGCGTTCAGCGAACACGATAAGGGCGATTTCGACAACGGCATCGCCAGCCCTACCGACACGTTCTGGCCCAAGACCTACCCCCAAACTCCCGACGAAGCCGTACAGATGTGCGAGGCGATCAATTGGCGGGATCTGCAATACCAGCGAGTGTCCGATGTCGGCGCACCATGGCTGCAGGGTTATCACTCCACCGCGATCTATCATCATGTATCGCTGCCGAATCGCCGTTCGTGCATGTTTCCGCCGGGGAGAATCGCCACGACAGCCCAGAGCCAGCATACAAACGGCGTGAATGTTCTGAAATGTGACGGATCGGTTAGCTTCATCACCAACAACATCGAGATCCAGGCCTGGCGGGCGATCGGCTCCAAGGATCAAGGGGAATCGGTCGTCAGCGACTATTAGTTCCCTCGTTTCACAAGGCGTTGATTGCCGGCGATTTTCGCTCGACCAACCGACTGCTGGGCCGGCGGCATTTCTTCGCAAATGCCGCCGGTCACCAGCGGTTGGCGTTGACCGATGACCGACGCCGACCGATTGTTCGGTCGGCAATTCTGACAGGAGCAAGAGAATGAAGAGAAGCATTTGCCGTATCGGCCCTTCCGTGGTGTTGGCACTGCTGGGCCTCGCCGGCATCCTGGGATGTTCGCGTAGTTTCGTGCCAGCGGAGGTCGCCGGGCCCGACCAGGCGATGGAAGTGCTGCGTGCGGTGCTGGAAGACTGGAAGAACGGCCAAACATTGGCAGCGATGAAACTCAAGGTTCCCAGCGTCCACGCCGTCGATGATGACTGGCAGGCCGGCCTTGCCTTGCAGGCGTTTGAGTTGCACCCAGGACCCGAAGCGGGCGGCAGCGCCGCCCGAATTTCGGCCACACTGCAGTTCGCGGCGCCGAACGGCTCCGTGCGGCGGACAGCACGGTATCTGGTTACGCTGCAGCCGACGATCTCGGTTGTTCGCCAGGACGACGACGAGTAACCAAAATCAGCGTTTCGAGAACTGCACGCCGCGGCGAGCGCCACGCAGGCCGTACTTCTTGCGTTCTTTCATGCGTGAATCCCGCGTCAGAAATCCGTTGTCGCGCAGCGGCTGGAACGACTCTTCGCTGAACCCGCAGAGGGCTCGGGCAATCCCCATCTTGCATGCCTGCGCTTGACCGTTCGGCCCGCCGCCAGTGCAGCGAATCGACAGGTCGACGGCATTCCGCTGCCCGACAAATTCCAGGGTGTCCGTGATCTGGCGTTGTTCCTTCTCGGTCTTGAAGTACTCGTCATAGACCCGGCCGTTGACCAGGATTTTCCCCGATCCGGCCCGCAGACGCACGCGCGCGACGGCGGTCTTCCGACGCCCGACACCCAGCAAATCCCCGGTAACTTTGTCTTTCTTGATCTGCATCTTACTTGGCTCCCAGCACTTTCAGTTCCGGTTGCTGCGCCTGGTGATTATGTTCGGCGCCGGCAAATATTTTCAATTTCGACAACATCTGCCGCCCCAGCTTGGACTTGGGCAACATGCGACGCACCGCCTCGCGCAAAATGGTCTCCGGCTGCTCCGCCAGACGTTTTTCGGCACTGGCAAAACGCTGTCGCGTGTAACCGGTGAACCAGGCATATTGCTTCTGCTGCCATTTTCGACCGGTGAAGCGAACTTTGGCCGCGTTAGTAACAACGACAAAATCACCCGTGTCGGTATGCGGGGTGTAGGTGGGTCGGTGCTTGCCCATCAAGATCGTCGCGATTTCGGTCGCCAATCGGCCCACAATCTGATCCGAGGCGTCCACGAGCCACCATTTCTTAGGTAACTCACCCGGCTTTGCCAGGAAACTCTTCGTGCCAGCCAACGCTCGTCCCTCCCGCAAACCATGTCCAGTTGCAAATTTTGGAAACCAAGAGTTTAGCGAGTCAGGGCGGGCGCTTCAAGGCTTCGTCGGACCCTTGCGCCGGTATCGGATGGGATGGGTCCTTTCCAAACCGTCTGGTTTCTGATTGGATTGGCCCTGATCGGCCGATTTCCACGACGGCAGCCGGGGCATTTTCAGGGAGATTTTGGATGAAAATCGGCATATTGCGAGAGACATTTCCCGGTGAACGTCGCGTGGCACTTGTCCCGTCTTCGCTGCCGCCGTTGACAAAGTCGGGTTTCCAAATTGTCGTGGAGTCGCGGGCCGGTGAATCGGCCGGGTTTCCTGACCGGGCGTACCAGGAAAAAGGGGCTCAAATCGTCGCGCGCCCAGAAGCCGCCGCTGCCGACCTGGTGGCAACCGTCCGCAACGCCGGAGCGAACATCCAGGCGGCCGAACCGATCCCGACTCGATCGGGTCAGGTCCAGATTGGTCTTTGCGACCCGCTCAGCGAACCGAAAGCGGTTGCGGCGATCGCCCCGAGCGGCATCACGCTCTTTGCCCTGGAGATGATCCCGCGAATCACTCGAGCTCAATCAATGGATGTGCTCTCGTCCCAGGCAACGGTGGCTGGCTATCGTGCGGTCCTGCTGGCCGCCAAGCACCTGCCGCGCATGTTTCCGATGTTGATGACGGCCGCCGGGACGATTACCGCGGCCAGAGTGCTCGTGATCGGCGCCGGCGTCGCCGGACTGCAGGCGATCGCGATCGCGCGCAAACTCGGGGCCGTCGTGCATGCGTACGACGTGCGCCCCGCTTGCCGCGAACAGGTCGAGAGTCTGGGCGGGAAATTCGTCGAGTTGCCGATCGAAAACGCCGCCGCCGAGGATAAGGGCGGGTACGCGCGAGCGATGGACGAATCGTTCTATCGGCGGCAACGGGAACTGCTCGGGGATGTTGTCGCCACCAACGATGTTGCTATTTCCACCGCTCTGGTGCCGGGCAGGAAATCGCCGCTGCTGATCACCGCGGATGCCGTGCGGCGTATGGCCCCCGGCTCCGTCGTCGTCGATCTGGCAGCGGAACGAGGCGGCAACTGCGAACTTTCAAAACCCGACCAGGTCGTCGTCGAGAACGGCGTCACCATCCTGGGTCCCACCAACCTCGCCTCGGGAAACCCCTACCATGCCAGCCTGATGTTCTCGAACAACCTCACGAAGTTCCTGCAGAACCTGGCACCCAAAGGCGAACTGGTCATCAATCTCGAGGACGAGATCATCCGCGACACGCTGCTGACCCAACAGGGCCAGATCGTCCACTCCCGAATACGCGACCTGCTCAACCCCCCGGCTCCGACGTCCACGGTATCGCAGACGTCGTAATTCCATTCTGTCACCGCGCCCCAGGGCAACGCCGGCAACGCCCCAGGAACATTTCACTGCGGCGTGGCTTCCGATTCGTCACCATCGATCGTTTTCAGATGCTGGCCGGCACGAAACAGACTCCAGCCTAGTGCGATGACCATCAGGCAGATCACCGTGCCCAGGAACAGCCAGTTGTTGAGCAGTCTGCGCAGGGAGGCGCCAGCTTCCGGCCCGTATCCGGCGTTCTTTGTTTCCGCGCCCAAAGTCGCCATCACCGGCTGGAAGTCCTCCCGGCGCAGAGCGCCAAGCACCACCGCCGTCTCGTACTTGGGAGCCGGCGCCAACTCGGAACCGTAAAACACGCGATAGACCCGGGATTTCTGAGCCAGGAACACGACGCGATAGACCGTGCCCTCGGCCTTGACGTCCGAGATCTCCAGCGGCGGGTTGTCTTCATTGTGGATCACGATCCGATACTGTTCCTCGCGCCGCTCCGCGAAGTCGATCCTCAGCTGCTGGCGGCGATAATCGCGAAAGCCAACGTTGGAGAGCGTGGCGGAACCGATTTCCCGCCAATCGGTTTTTGCCCCTTGTACAACTGGCACTTCGACGGCTACCCGACGATAAAAGTTGCGCGACGGCGTTGCCAAGGTGAAGCTGCTGATCGGTTCGCGCCGCGTTCGAATCGTGAGAATCGTCTGCTTCTTCGACGACTCTTCTTTGCTTTCAAAGCTGGCAACCGGATAAGATGTGGTCTTGCCCTTTCGTACGCGTTGCTGTGTAACCGTGCGCGAAGCCTCGATCCGGTCGATTCGAAAATCGCGGCGCTCGATCATTGTCCGCTCGGTCGATTCGTCCTCTTGCCCCTTGCGGAATGTGCGCGTCAGTTCCTTGTACGGCGATTGCTTCTCATCCGTGACGTCCCCGACGATCAGTTTGAATTCGCGGTAGTTGTTGGACGGCAACTTGATTTCGCGATTGCTTATGTCCATGAAACGCGAGTAGTCAAAGATCAGGCTGTTGGATACGAGTCGCTTCCAGTCGGCTCCATCGTCGGATCCGAACACCTGCACCGGCCGTCCGAAAATGGATGGATGCACGATCGAGAGTCCGGCCCTCCGATCGCTTTCGGGACGATCGTTACGCGGTCACCGTACGCTGCGAGATTCGCACGCAGATGCTCATGAAACTCCGGCTCGCATGAGATCACCCGGCCCGCGCCGCGGTCCAGGCAGGCGCGCGTGAACGATCCTACGTGGGCTCCCACGTCTACGATCACGCGGAACAGCATCGACTTTTCGCAGAGCACATGTCGACTGAGTATCGGGTCAAGACGGAAGGCCGTGGTCGGACCGTCGATGAGTGGAAGCAACGTCCCGAGCGCGGCGACAACCATTGGCTCGACTGCATGGTGGGTTGCGCGGTGGGGGCGGCGCTATAGGGAGTCTTGCTGGCAGGAACCGGAAACCAACGCGAACCAGGCAAACGAGAGGGGATCAGCTTCAGCGAAATGCAGCGGAGGCGACGGGGATGAAGACCAAGGAGGAAAACACTCCCCAGCGTGGAATCGAATGTCCCCGCTGCGGTTGCCGACATTTCGAGGTGACGAACACCGAACCGATGCGCGGCGGTCGCATTCGTCGACGGAAGTTACCACACTCCGAGATTCCGATTGCTACCGGTAGCACGATTTACAGAAAACGCTCGCGTCCAACAACACGAGTGAAAAAGGTGTGATAGAAAAAACAAGGACAACCAAACCAGGCGACGCGGGCGACTGATCATCGCCAGCGAGACCAATACCAAAAGGCCGTGCGGGGCCGCATCCTCGCGCGGCCTTTTTCGTTGGATCGCCTGGACTGGTTGCGGAGCAGGGTGGGGAAGCGGCATCCTGCGAGGTCCATACCCTCGAGACCGCCGGTTCGAGTCCGGCCCCTGCCTCTGGAAGGAGAGTTCGATGGCCGACGAGCTTGACGACACGATTCGCCAGAACGCCCAAGGACCTGCCAAGGCAGCGGGCGACGCCGGCAGCGTGGAGCAGCACAAGCTCACGGAACAGATCGAAGCCGACAAATACCTCGCTTCCAAAGAAGCGGCGAAGTCGAAGCGCCGCGGACTGCAATTCAACGAGCTCGTTCCCCCTGGGTCCGACTAGACGTGTTCACTTGGCTGACCAACCTGTTCGCCGCACGGCCTGCTCGTTCAGCCGCCCCTCGGGCGCTGCGCATGGTGCGGGCCCGCTACGACGCGACGGTGACCAACGAGGATAATCGTCGGCATTGGGCGAACGCTGATCGACTGTTGGCCAACAGCGCGAATAGCGCCGAAGTCCGTCGCATTCTGCGGAACCGCTCGCGCTACGAAGTCGCCAACAACAGTTACGCCCGCGGGATCGTTCTCACACTCGCCCATGACGTGGTGGGAACTGGTACCCGTCTGCAGATGCTGAAGGCGGACGCCGAGGCCAACCGGCGAATCGAGCAAGAGTTCTCGCGCTGGGCCAAGGCCTCGATAGACCTTGGCTAGGTTGCTCAAAACTTCTACTTGATCCTCCTCCAACCCCTGTGATTTCTCCAATATTGCAAGCGCACGCTTGTAGTGACGCTCCGCCTCCGGGTATTTTGCTCGAGCTCGGTATACGTCTGCGAGGTCGGTAAGTATCGTGGACACAACGAGATGATCGGCTGGTAATGTCATCTCCGAAATTTCGAGCGAGCTAATCATTAGTGGCTCCGCCTCGGCAAACCTATTCAGTTTCGCGTACGTCGTGCCCATATTAAAACGAATTTGCGCAAGGTCATAGTTTGACTCTCCAACTGACTTTGATAAGATTGCGATCGCGCGCTTGAGCGGCACTTCGGCCTTTTCATAGTTTTCTTGGTCCATGTAGTTCATGGCCAAGTTATTGAGGGGCGCGGCCAGCGGCGCGGCGGGTTGTCGTGAATTCTAGGGCCGTCGCCCAGTCGAATTCGTTCGTGTTTGCCATGTTCGTTCTCCGGTTTAATGGTTCGTGCGTAATCCCGTTTTGGGTGACACACACTGAGCCATGGAAAACGGGGGACATCAAGCGCTGCGGGAGAGAATTACTGCGGAATTTTGCAGGCTTCAGAACTGCGATAGAATTAGGCTCTACGAAATCGTAGGGATTTGCGATTCATGTTCAATTCCGATTCCCCCAACAACGCCTCCAATCGGTCCCAACCCGAAGAGTGCGATGTCGAACTGGCGTATCGCATCGAGCTATTTGGTCGCATGTTGGTTCTCAACGAGATCATCGACCAGGCGACTCTCGATCAGGCAAAACGACAATGGAACGTCGATAAAACAAAGTCGCTGGGAGAGAAACTCGTCGAGTGCGGCGCCGTCGAGAATGAAGATCGTCGCGTCGTCGAAATGCTGGTCGACCGTCACATTGCAAAACATGGATTCGTGGCTGCTAAGTGTCCACCGTCGATCGGTGATGAACCGACTGCCGACGCAACGCACGGTTCCCCATACTCGACTGTCACCTACGTACCCAAAAGGCCAGGCGCTCTTGTGGACGGAACGACTTTCGGTGATTACGAACTCATAAGTCCTATCGCCAAAGGTGGAATGGGAATCGTGTACAAGGCCAGGCAAGTCCGGCTTAATCGATTTGTGGCTTTGAAGCGGATCCTTGCAGGTGAATTCCCGGATGAAGAACAGATCAAACGCTTCTACGCCGAAGCCGAAGCGGCGGGAAAACTCGACCACCCTGGAATAGTGCCAGTGCACGAAGTTGGTTTTGCAAATGGGCAACATTTCTATTCAATGGCGTTTATCGATGGACGGAGCTTAAACGACTTGGTCAAAACCGACGGACCGCTTCAGCCTCGATTGGCGTCGCAATTGATCAAGGCAACGGCGGAGGCAATACAGTACGCCCATGAAAAGGGTATCGTGCACCGAGACATCAAGCCAGCGAACATACTTCTCGACGCAGAGCAGCAACCACGAGTCACAGATTTTGGGCTTGCAAAGCGCATTCATGTCGCCAGCGATCTAACGGCTACGGGACAAGTCGTCGGGACGCCCACTTACATGTCGCCTGAGCAAGCACGTGGAAAATCGGAGCAAGTTGGTTGCGAGTCGGATGTGTATTCTCTTGGTGCCACGCTGTATTATCTGCTGATCGGCAGACCACCTTTTCAATCAACGTCACAGGCCGAAACGTTGCGCCAAGTTGTCGAGACGGAGCCGACCCCACCGCGTCGTCTCGATCCGTCAATCCCACGCGACTTAGAAACGATTTGTTTGAAATGCTTGAGAAAGGAACCCGAAAAGCGATACACCGCTGCTGCCGCACTCGCTCAAGACCTTGAAAACTGGCTCAACAACAAGCCGATCGCGGCAAGGCGAGTTTCTCGAATCGAAAGGGCGTGGCTATGGTGCAAACGGCGACCGGTGATTGCGTTCTTGATTGCAGTGTTAACTGTCATTTCGGTTTCAGCATTCGCCGTCGTCTGGGAGATCCGTGAGCGAACATATGCTGCAGGACTTATTGAAGCTATTGGTCAAGCCGACGTTGACCAACTTCCCGACCTATTGATGAAACTTGACATCTACAGACGTAGGGTCGAGCCGTCATTGATTGCGATTCGGGAGAGTGAGCCGAAGTCCGCTGACGATCGTCGAATGCAGTTACATGCTCGATTAGCAACAGTGTCGTATGATAAGAGTCAGGTGCCAATACTTTTCGACGAGTTACTTTCGAACCACATCTCGTATGTGGGGATTATTCGAGATCAACTTGAGTCGCACCGCGACATGATTGTCGAATTGCTCCGGGAGCTTTTTCGTGATGAAACAGAACCAGTCGATCGTCGATTTCGCGCCGGAATTGTATTGGTCAAGTACGTTGCCATCAGCGATTCGGAACTTTGGACTACCGACGCGTTTGCATTTCTTGCCCAACAACTTGTACTTGCAAATTCCGAACATCAACCACGATTACGCCAGTACTTGCGGACAATTCAGGACAGCATGCAAATGGATTTATCGCGGATTTTTGCCGATCCCATGTTTTGCCTCTGATGGAACTGGAATTTGCCTTTGACGGCGTTAGCATAACGTTGTCTAAGGGAGGATTCCATGAATCGGAGAAAGTTTTCGAACGAATTCAAGGCCACAGTTGTCCGGCGGCACC
>Ga0233425_10009045_pt1 | contig 12854 bp, 8 predicted proteins | sample Watercolumn_Towu_2_FD_181712 | JGI IMG/M metagenome (GOLD analysis project Ga0233425, IMG submission 181712) | Freshwater microbial communities from Lake Towuti, South Sulawesi, Indonesia - Watercolumn_Towuti2014_140_MG | ecosystem: Environmental > Aquatic > Freshwater > Lake | place: Indonesia...
CTCAACATGATGAACCGCCTGTATTTCGATATCTACCGCCTGGGGCAGGTGCGCGATGCTATAGAGGAGTCGGAGCCGATTATCCGCCATGCCGATATGCTGAGCTTCGATATTACCGCTATCAAGCATAGCGATGCGCCTGCCAATCCCAATGCTTCACCCAACGGCTTTTATTCGGAGGAGGCCTGCCAGATGATGCGCTACGCGGGCATGAATGATAAGCTCTCGTCGGTCGGCCTTTACGAGATCAACCCCGATTATGATACCAACGGCAAGACATCGAACCTCGCGGCGCAGATGATCTGGTGCTTTATGGACGGCTTCTATAACCGCAAGCAGGATTTTCCGTCGCGCACCAGCAGCGATTATGTGAAATTTCATGTGGTGCTGCAGGACGAAAAATACGAGATCAACTTCTTCAAAAGCCGCAAGAGCGACCGCTGGTGGATGGAGATCCCTTATCCTCCCACCAAAGGCCTTAAATTCGAAAGGCATACCTTATTGCCATGCTCCTACAAGGATTACGAAATGGCCGTGAACAACGAGATTCCGGACCGCTGGTGGCAGACCTATCAGAAGCTGGCCTGATCGCAGGCTCTTGTGGAACCCGGCTTTTTCCTTATTTTTACCGAAACCCTTCTTTGAATCCATACTTTCAAGAACTAGAATTTCTATGGGTATCCGGCTCCTGTTTAGCATACTAGGTTTCTTTACGCTTACGCTCAAGGCCCAGGAAGGTTTTACGCATTATACACCCGGTCAGGGCCTGCCGAGCTCCGAAGTGTATGACGTGATCTGCGACCGGAAAGGCTTCGTTTGGATCTCCACGGATCGCGGGGTTTCGCGCTTCAACGGCTACACTTTCGAAAATTTTTATACCTCCGATGGGCTTACCGATAATGTGATCATCGAGATGTTCGAGGATAAGCAGAACCGAATCTGGTTTTCGGCAAACTCCGGTAATATCTGTTATTACGATTATACGGATGCGCGTATTCATTCCTACGCCTATAATGATACCCTTCAGAAACATCTGCATTCGGTAGTGGTCTTCAAATCCATCCGGGCAGACAGTTCCGGGGCGCTGTTCGTAGGCTATCTGCATTATGGCGCTGTTTCTGTCGATAGGGAAGGCAGGCTATCTGTTATTGCACCCTACCTGCCGGAGCGCAGGAAATACCGGGTTTTTTTTCAGGAGGTGCAGGGGCAGTCTTTTGTATATTCTGTCGGTGATCCGCAGGAGGAGAAGAATGATACGGTTGAGCTGTCTGTGAACCTCCCCGGGTTTCGCTTTTCCAAAGCGCTTCCCGCCTCTCCGGGTCGTTTCCACGACGAGTATATGCAGAAACGAAAAGACGGAAGGCTTGTGTTTTACATTCCCGGATACCTGGTGGAAGCTGTTCCGGGACAAGAGCCTTTGGTGATACCGGTTGACGACGATGTCCGGAGGCTCTATGAAGACAGCCAGGGACGGCTATGGATCTGTTTTCGTTATGAAGGATTGCGCGTGTATGAGCCGGGAGAAGGCCTCAGGTCCACACATTATAGGACTTTGCTTCCGGGAAAATATGCCAATGCCATTTGCGAAGACCAGGAGCAGGGGATCTGGGCAGGGATTTACAACGATGCCTTATTCTATCGTCCAAGGATCAATATAGACGTGGAAAGACAGGAAGGCATCCCCAGCACACAGGTCGTTATGAGCATGGGAGTGAAAGGCCCTGATCTGTATATCGGCACTGGATCCAGCCGTTTGTACTGTTTACATGCCAATGGTGCTTTGGATAGCTTAACGCTTCCGTTGACTTATCAATCGGTGATCCATAGCCTGGACAGCGGCCTGATAGTGTATGGCAACCGACGCTGCTATGTTTATAAGCGCAGGATTCGTATGTTGGATGGAACAAAGGGGATTGTCAAAGTGTATTGTCTGTACGAAAACGATTCGCTCATCTATACGGGAATATCCGGCGGGCTACGTGTTTATGAAAACCGATCGCCCTATGCCTTACGCTTTCCTATACGTATATTTCCCGGCCGTTTCGAGACCATATTCAACGATCGCGGCCGTTTGCTGTTAGGAAATTCGAACGGAGTGCACGCCCTTATTGGTGATACCGTGGTGTCGTGCAACTACTGGTTTGATAGAGTAAGCCGCACCACCTCTATTCAGGCGATCAGGAATTACCTGGTTTTTTCGACCCTGGGTGAGGGCATTCGCTTTGTGCATCGCTCTACTGGGAGGCGCTTTACACTCGGCACCAGGCAAGGCTTGCTGACGAATAACATCAATGCCATGTGCGTGGATGGCGAGCGCCTGTGGGCTGCCGGCAGCTTCGGTTTAAACGAGATCCGTTTCGAAGGGGACAGCTTTCGGATCTACAGCTATACCTTGTCGAACGGCTTGAAAGTAAGCGAGATCAGGAAATTGCAGATTCATAACAAACGTTTGTGGATGATCACTCCAGGGGGGCTTTACTCATTCAAGCCTGCGGATGTAGTCAATAACCCGAGGAGCATTCCGGTGCATATTCTTTCGGCAACCAATGGAGATACGGTATACGTGGGGAATGCCCTTCTTGAAAATCAGGAAGTGCATTTTAACTCGATCTTGCGGATCCAGTATGTGGGGCTGAGCTATAAGCAGCACAGGAACGTTCATTACCGTTACCGTTTGCCGGAGAAGGATGATGACTGGACTTATACCATGAACACGGAAGTGGAATTTGCTTTTCTGGCAGAAGGGCATTATACCTTTGAGCTTAGTGCCAGCAATGAAGACGGCGAATGGAGCCCGCCGGTACGGTTTCGCTTTTTCATTGAGCCGCCTTTCTGGAGGACCTGGTGGTTCATCCTGGGGATCGGCTCGCTGGTGCTCGGTGTTATGTTTTCTGTGTTTATCCTGCGCATCCGGCGCCTCCGCGAGCAGAGCCGCATTCGCGAACAGCTGTACGATTACCGGCAGCAGGCGCTTGTGGCGCGGATGAACCCTCATTTCATTTTCAATTCGCTGAACTCCATCCATTATTTTATCTTCAATGAGGATAAGCGCGTGGCCGGAAAATACCTGACGCGCTTTGCCTCGCTCATGCGCCTGACCCTTGATTTTTCGACCCGCGATTATGTGACGCTGGAAGAGGATCTGAGTGCCCTTCGTTTATACATGGAGCTGGAAGCCTGGCGCTTCAGGGATAAGTTCACGTTCTCCCTGCATGTCGGCGAAACCATCGACGTGAAGGCGATCCGGGTGCCGCCGATGCTGGTGCAGCCTTTTGTGGAAAACGCCATCAAGCATGGCTTGCTCAACCGGATCGAAGCCGGTGGAAAGCTCGATGTGCGTTACCGCTTTGACGGTAAGAATCTGGAATGTGTGGTGGAGGACAATGGTATCGGGCGTGAGGAAGCCGAAAAACTGAAGCAGGGTGTTACGGATGGCATTCACCGTTCTGCCGGTGTGAGTATTACCCGCCAGCGTCTTGAAACAGCCTGTGAAAAGAACAGGCAGCCTTTCCTGCTCGAATACTCTGATATAATTTCTTCAACTCCATCAGAAAGCGGCACCCTGGTGCGTTTCTATATTCCTTATACTTATGATAAAGATACTGATCATTGATGATGAAGCTTTTGCCCGCGAACTTCTGAAGCAGCAGTTGGAAGAATACTGTGCCGGGACAGTCGAGGTTGTAGGGCTTGCAGGCTCGGCCATCGAAGGCCTGAAGCTGATCAACCAGATGCAGCCGCAGCTGGTGTTCCTGGATGTGGAGATGCCGATGGGGAGCGGCTTCGATTTTCTGGAGCTGGCCGGTGAACGCCGGTTCGAAGTTGTTTTTACAACCGCTTACCGGGAGTATGCACTGAAAGCCATTAAGCACAAAGCGATGGATTACCTGCTCAAGCCCATTGATTCGGACGAGCTGGTGCTGGCGGTAAACAATGCCCGGATACATTTTGAAAGCAGGAAGGCGGGCGTTCTTACACAAAATCAGAAGCTGAAGCTGCAGAGTCTCCGGGAAACCTTACTGGTGCTGATAGCCGACATCCTCTACCTCGAGGCCGATGGCCGTTATTCAAAGGTGCATCTCGCAGGCGGCATCACACACCTGGTAAGCCGAAACATCGGTGAATTTGAGGAAGAGCTCTTACCACACCGCTTTTTTCGCATCCACAAATCCCTGCTGGTCAACCTGGAGAAAGTGGTGAGCCTGCATCACGATCACGAAAACATAGAGCTGCAGGAAGGCATCATCCTTCCGGTATCGAAGCGGAGGCAAAGCTCGGTAGTGGCATTGCTGAAGAACAGGGCAGCCGATTGATAAAGATAGCTAGATGATGCAATAAAAAAATACAGACTGAAAAACGCAAATCACTTTTTTCAGTCTGTAATTAAAATCTAAGGAACTCAGTAAAAAGCTATTGAATCATTCTGCTATCTTTCACAAACTATATGTATAGAGCTACAATTGATTCGTTTAGTTCAAAATCATTTTTTTGGTGTCGATTTCCTGTTGGTTAACAATTAAGGAATAGAAATACATTCCCGCTTTTAATTCTTGTGATTTGATAACCAATTCTCCATTTCCGGAAGCCGTTATAGGATATTGTTTAAGAAGAGAGCCGTTCATATCGAACACCAGAATCGATGCGCTACTGAAATTGTCGCTGGCAATAGAATAGGTAATGACTGTTTTCTCAGTAAATGGATTGGGTTTATTCTGATAAAGCCTGCTGTTATTGGTTGATGGTAAGTTGTTTTCAGGAGCAAAGGAACTAAAACTGTTGTTCTTTTGATTCTGCAAATCCGCTATTTCCTTTTTTAGGGAGTCAATAATCATTTTTAGTTCCTGGATAGCAGACACAGTAATCGGAATGATCTGATCGTAATCCAGTAGTTTTATATCCTTCGCGTCGTCTGTTATTTTTACTTCCGGAAAATTTTTTTCAACTTCCTGCGCAATAAACCCAAATTCTTTGTGGGTTCCTTCCACCTTTTCTCCCTTATCATTGAGTTTATTGTCAATGATGCTGTAATGAACAGGTCTTAATTTCTGAATTTTCTCAAGCCCGGTTTCGATCGCTTTTATTTCTGATTTCAGTTTTCCATCTGACGATTTAAAGTAGTTGGCTGCATAAAGATCATTATAGTCTATATTGGGAGCCCAGAACGCAATTTTATCATTGTTTGCTCCAATTTCTACTCCAGGCCATCCGTTCCCCACTTTCATGCGCAATTCGTAAGCAGGAATAGCCGGATGAGTTGTGAGTAATAAATTGCCGGTTATATGGCATTTAAATTCCGGATTTGGATAATTTGTTCCCATCCCGATTCTTCCGTTTTGGTCAACTTTTAATTGTCCAAATGCAGTAACGTTTATTAATAGAGATAATGTCAAAATGATGGTGTTTTTTGAATTCATGTCATTTAGTTTTAAAGGTTAATGATTTTATTTTTAATAGTAGTTTAGTTTGCTTTTTGGATTGTTAATAACAACTATTGACGTCCAGATAGATTTGACTACCGAGCGGAACTTCAAAGTCACCATTGATTAAAATTTCAGAAGAAGCTCTGAAATATAAGCTTTGATTACTTGGAACAACATTAGAACATCCGCCCCCGCCAATAATATAACTCCCTTTTACTGTATTGGAGTGGGTTCCAAAATTATACAGGCAGGTATTTATATTATTGGAACATGCTGAATTTAATTTGTAATACTTCACATAATCAACCCGCATTTCTACAGGAAAGTCAGCGGGATTGTAAACTCCCACAGCAGGATTCAATGCAAGGTTCAAAATTATTTTTGCCGGATCGAGATTCCCTGCATTTATAGCTATTCTGATAGGGTAATCATCAACATAAAAGATCATTTTAGAGGGCGACCACTCTACAGCATATGTATGCCACTGCCGGTAATCAAAAATCGAAAACACCCTGAAATTTGATGAACAAAAAGGTTCACCGGAGTTAGTCGAATTACCTATATTTGAGGTCATGTGGTTATAATCATGAATGAATTCTTCAGATGTTGCATTAACGCAATTTTCCACTCTTTTTGGAAGCATTTCAAAAACATCAATCTCCTGGTAGTAGGTTCCATTTTGGGCCTGATCGCAAAATAGCCAGAAAGCAGGCCACAAGCCACTAGCATAGGGCAATTTATCCGGGTCTCAACATATCCGAATTTTGGTCTGTATGGAACCTTTGATTCAACCCATCCTGATGTGTATTGATAAGGAACTCCATAGGTGTTTTGGTAAGAACAGCCCCACTCATTGAGGTTTATATTAGGGCATGAATAGTTTTCCTTTATGGCTTTTAGAACCAGATTACCATTATCAATGCTGACGTTACTTGGCCTATTGGTGTACACCTGTGGCTCTCCATAACCATTGGGCGTACCCGAATAATGATCAAAGTTATTAGCGACCAGCCAAATATTCGTATTCAGGGTGTTGAAGTTGTCTTCCCATACCAACTGCCAATGGGGATCATTTGCAGGTGTTTGACCAAAACATGTTACCTGACAGAACACTAATAAGGGATAAAACATTTTTTTCAGATCGGATTTGTGTTTTCTCATATCATGATATTGAATTAGTTCTCCTACTCTTATAGCTTTTCGGATTCCGCTTTGTAATGGAACCAAAGCTAGAGCATGGTAGGAAGAACAAAAACAGCAACGTAACCAACGCGCAGGTTTTGTAAGAAGCGTACGCTTATGAATGAGTTTCAGGTAAAAATACTTACGTGTTTTTAGAAGAGGAATAACTATACGCCCCTGGTATCTTGCCGGATATCGGTTAAATCGCCTGAATTGCAGGGGGTAGAAAAGCTTCAGTACACTATAGCAAGCCGGAGGTGCTTCCTTTTCCTTTATTGATACCGGCTCTCAACGAGATTTCAAATCCGCCGCGGGCAGAGGATACGGTTTTTAATTTTGACAGGTTAATATCATAGCTGAATCCTATGGCATAACCGTTCATTTCAAGTTTGGCCAGGGCGATGAATGCATCCTGCACGCGGTAATAACCACCAAAGGAAACAGCGGAGAACTTTTTGTTGGCGGTATATTTCGATGCATTTTGCAGGATATACTGGAAGGTCATGCCGGGAGTGATCTCTTTGGCTGGTCCCTGTATAAACACAATGTAGGAAGGTTTGAGAACAAGGTTGGTGTTTTTAACGCCCAGCGCCGCATCGCCGTGAAAAATAAATTTTGCATCCAGCCTGTTCGAATTACCACTGTAGGAATAAGCGGGCTGGTGCGGGTGGAATACAGATACTCCCACCGTGACTTGCCGCGCATTGTTGGCCGTCATATACATTTCCTTGCTGCCATAGCTGTATTGTATACCTGCGCCAAGATCGGCATAGCTGAATTGGGTCACGGGATTCACCTCGCCGGTCGCCATCGAGGCATCATACGATTGCCCGTTGTATTGATTCCCCCAGGTATATCCGCTGCTCCCTACACCTTTCTGTGCATAGCCTGCCATCAGGCCTGCAGAAACAAAGCTCCTGGCGTTGATGTTGATCATGCTGGATAAAGAAAGGTTCACCTGGTTGGTTTTGAAAAGCCCCTTGCCCGCATAGTCGGAAAAAAAATCCAGGCCGAGGCCGAGGTGATTTTTTTTATCTTTCAGAAGCCGCATGTCGCCGCTGAGAGCAAAGGTTTTGAACGGAGAGTTCACGCTTTGCCATTGCGATTTGTAATTGGCAATGACCCTGGCATCGAAGCGGGTTCCTGCATTGGCCGGGTTAAGCTGCAGCGGCGTTTCATCGAATTGTGAGAAATGAATATCCTGCGCCGCAAGCCGGTTCTGGTATCCGAGAAAGGCTATGCCAATAATGACGTTCAGGTTTAATAAGATGGATATAGGTTTCATCGGTGACTATGTTTAGTGTTATCTGACAATAGAAATGCTGCCGTTCTTTTGGATCCGGTTACCGCTTACAGTGGCTTTAAAGTAATAGGCAAATACCGCAGGGTCCATGAGCTTGCCTTTGAAGGTGCCGTCCCATACAAGGGAAGGATCATTTGTTTCAAACACTTTTTCTCCCCAGCGGTCGTAAATGGCAAATTCCAGCTCGGTGATGCAATTACCATAGATCTTCAATACATCATTTTGCCCGTCGTTATTAGGAGAAAAGGCCGAAGGAATGTAAAGATCCCCGCAAGGCAGCTCCACAAACACAGTCACGGTATCGGCAGCTGTACAGCCATTGGCATTTGTAGCCATTAAGGTGTAGGTTGTTGTATGTGAGGGGCCGGCCACAGGGTTCAGGCAGTTTGTGCAGCTCAGGCCCTCTGCGGGAGTCCAGGTATAGGATGTTGCCTGTGGCGATTGCCCGTTGAGCAGGGTGCTGCTGCCGGGCTGGATGGTGGCCGTTGCGCCGGCATCGAGCGGGAAACTGCCGGTGGCGCTGTTCACTGATCCGGCTGCAGTGTATGTGCAGGAAGAAGCGTCCCTGATCACAACGGAATACGTTCCCGGAGCGAGCTGCCTGATCGTAGAAGTGCTTGAGCCATTGCTCCAGCTGTAAGTATAAGTGCCGCTGCCACCGCTTGCCGTGACAGAAGCGCTGCCATGATTGCTTGTGCAGCCGGCCGCAGTTGTTGTGATCGTGCCTGTTATGGCTTGCGGCTGTGTGATGGTGATGACCGTCGTACTTGCACAGGACCCATCGGAGACCCTAACGGTATAAGTACCGGCGCTTAAATTGCCGGCGGATGCGCCCGTGCTGCTTCCCGGGCTCCACGAATAGGTGTAAGTTCCGGAGCCTCCGCTCACGCTCACCGTGGCGCTTCCTGTATTGGTTCCGAAGCAGCTCACGTTCGCCTGTGAGCTGACGGTTACCGTAGGCCCGTTGGCACTGTTGATCAGCGCAGTAATGGAGGCAGTACAGCTTTTGGAATCGGTAGTCGTGATGGTATAAAGCCCTGCGGCCAGGTTGGTTGCCGTTGCAGCTGTTCCACCCGAAGGGCTCCAGCTATAGGTATAGCCGGGTGTTCCTCCGTTGGCAGCCACCGTCGCAGCGCCGGTGCTTCCGCCGCAAGCCGAAGGTGCAGTCGCGGATACGGACAAGGTGAGTGCGGGAGGCTGGGTGATGGAAACGATGCCTGTGGCGGTGCAGCCGCCAGCATCCTGCGTCAGAATCGTATACGTTCCGGAAGAAAGGCTTGTTTGTGTCGGTCCTGATAAATTGCCTGGCATCCAGGTGTAGGTATAAGGAAGCGTTCCTCCTGTATTGTTTACGGTGGCGGTGCCTGTAGGCGTGCCGAAGCAGCGTACATTTGCCTGTGACGTAACGGAGAGCGTAGGGCCATTCGCGCTATTGATCGTTAAGGTGGTTGTTCGGCTGCAACCTTTGCTGTCCTTTACCACCACGGCATAGTTGCCGGCACTGAGCGTGTTGCTGCTGGCCGCGCTTCCTCCGGTTGGTGTCCAGCTATAGGTGTAGCCCGGCGTGCCTCCGCTTGCCGAGATCGTGGCGCTTCCGTTGGCCATGCCGCAGGTAGCGGAAGTGGTGCCTGTGAGGCTGCTGCTGAGGGCGCTGGCCGGCTGGGTAATGCTTAATGTTCCTGCCCCCGGGCATCCTGCCTGATCGGTGATATATACGGTGTACACACCCGCAGATAAAGACGATTGTGAGGCGCCGGTGAGTGTGCCGGGAGTCCAGGTATAGGTGTAAGGAGTGCTTCCGCCGCTGGCGCTAACGGTTGCCGAGCCTGTATTGGCGCCGAAGCAATTGACATTGGTTTGAGATAAGACCGAAAGGGTTAAGGTTGGACAGGAGGCCGTTGTGGTGCAGGTTGGAATGGAGGCCAGGCTGCTTACCGTGAACGTTGTGCCGCTGTTATCCATCACGCGGACAGGGAAACTGCCGGCATTATAGGTAGGTGTGTTGGTAGCCACGGTGGTCCATGTTGTGACGACAACGCCGGGACATAGGGGATTACAAAATCCAAAGGGGCATCCGCTGCAATCGGTATAAGTTGTTTGTGCCTGCCAGGTATAAGGGCTTGTGCCTCCCGACACCGTGAGCAGGTTTCCTGTGTGGCAAACGGCCAGGTTGCAGGGAGAAACCGTGATGGCCGTGGTGGCTGTGTAGCCGCAGGTTAATGAAAAGCTTACCACATGTGTTCCTGGGCCGGCCACCGAAGGGCTGAATACACCTGTCGAGCTGTTGGTAATGCCTGTGCCGCTCCAGGTGCCGTTCACGGTTTGTGTGCATGCTGCGCTCAGACCGGGATTCGCTGTCAGTGTTGTGGAGAGCGGGCTGCTGCTGCATAAAAGCCCGGGTTTGTTGATGTCAGCATAACAGCAGGTATTGGGAACAATGCTCACATCATCGATAAAGTAATAGGCATAAGGATTCTGAAAGCCGGCAGCGCTGTTGTTGCAGCCAATTGCCGTGGAAGCATTGTTGAAAAAGTTTCCGATCACGAAATACTGCTCGCCGCCGGTAGCCGTGTAGCTCCATTGCAGCCTTACCCAGTTTACAGTATCGGTGAGAGGAGTACAGGTATAGTTGAGTTGCGGGCTCACCGTTGTAATCACCGAATTATTGGAGCCACAGGGGTTGCGTTGAAACAAGGTATTTGAAAAGTAGATGCCAATGTTGTTGGATGCCCAGGCGACATTATTGGCAAGGCTCACATACATCGATACGCAATAGACCTGCCCCGCAACCAAAGGAGTTGATGTGCGCCCCTCAATATATTCCCTGTAGTTGTCATTTCCTACAGCTGTACAGCCTGAGGCAATACCGGGCGCATAGGTAATGATCCCGGCATGGCGTGTGCCTGTTCGTGAGTACTGGTAGCCCAGTGCAGAATTTGGCATATAGGTAACGGAGGGAAAGCCGAAGATACTGTTGCAGGCCGAGAAGAGGTCAGGCGATGAGCAGCTGTCTGCCCCTGAGTTGGCATCGTCCCAGTTGACAGCATCTGTTGTAAAGCCTTCCCCTCCGAAATTGCCGCAATTGCTGGAGGTGATCTCAAAGCTGGGATTCAGCACCAGGTTCTGCGCTTTGGAGAAAAGGGTGCAGAGGCACAAACAAAAAATACCAATAATGGTAATACGTGAAGCATGTCGTTTCATAGTTGATAATTGCTAAATGCCAACCACGACAGGATAGAACACCTCTTTAAAGTGCCTGCACAGGAATGTATTTCAGGAGAAGGGGGCTAACAATGTCATGATTGTATAGCAAATCTTGATATAAAAATGAATGAAGGGTAGGGGGCTACCCACCTATTTTTAATCTCTGATGTTCTACGCTTATCAGATCATTCCCCGTCGATCTTCGTGATCTCGATCTCCACCCGCCGGTCTTCACGGTCGCTTTTGCCGGTAGGGTAGTTGGCCCGCATGCCTTTATACGACAGGCGTTCGGGGCTTACGCCGTTTTGCACCAGGTAATTGTATACCGCTTTGGCACGCGCCACCGAAAGGTTTTTGATGCCCGTGTCGAAATCCATTCCGTCTTCACCGCTTCGGATGCAGCAGATATGGCCCAGGATCAGGATGTGGTATTTCTTTTTTTCGAGGAGCAGATTTTTCAGGCTCTCCAGGCTTTCGTACGATTCGGGAAGAAGGATGTGCCTCCCGCCGGCGAAGAGGATGTTTTCGAGCGTGATCTTGTCGCCTACCTTCTGATCGTCGGAGATGATAGGCTCTTTTTTGGCGGGTGTTTTGATCTCTTCCGTGGCGATCGCTGTTTCAAGCGGCTTCTGGGCAGGCGCTTTCTGCTTTAGCGAGTAGCTCACCCTGATGTCTGCCCGGCGGTTCTGGCTGCGGGCTGCCTCCGGATCGGTACCGCTGCCCGGAGCCACCTCGCCCTTTCCCTCGGCTTCTACCGGGACCCCGGGCAATGCGGAGCTGATGGCCTGTTTCACGAAGTCCGCCCGCTTGATGGATAAGCGTTTGTTGTAGGCCTCGCTGCCCCGGTCGTCGCAGTAGCTGGTGACGCTCAGCAGCGAAACCTTTACCGTGTCGAGGCTTTTCAGGAAGGTGCCGAGCTTCGCCTGTTGCCCTGCTGACAGGCCGGCCTGGTCGGTATCGAAGTACAGGCTTGCGGAAAGCGTTTGGGCCGAAGAGGAGATGACGCTAAAGACGGCAACCGGCAGAAAAATAAGTAAGCGTGGGCGCATATACAGTCGTTTTGTCTTCATAACGTCAAAACCGGATTTGGTTACAAAGATGTGCAAATCGCCCGGTTTTGAACAAAGAAAAGGGCTTTTTGTTTCTGTGGATAAACAGTACCTTTACAGCGTAAAATCTAAAGTATGAAATAGCCATCACGACTTGTCGTGGCAACACTTAATGACGATAACACGGCTATATCATATTTAAAAAAATACTAAGATCTACCTATGAATGTTCAATCCCTTTTAAAGCGCGCCGATAACCTGGAGTTCCTGACCATCGAAGAAGGCGTGTTTTTATACGAGCAGGCGCCTACATCCGAGCTGATGTTTGTAGCCAACAACATCCGCAACATCAAAAAAAACAATTCCAATAAGGTCACCTGGCAGATCGACCGGAACCTCAATACCACCAACGTCTGCATCGCCAATTGCAAGTTCTGCAACTTCTACAGGATCCCGGGCCACCAGGAAGCTTATATTACCGATATCGATACCTACAAGCGCAAGATCGAGGAAACCATCAAATACGGCGGAGACCAGCTCCTCCTGCAGGGCGGCCACCATCCCGACCTCGGTCTGAGCTTTTATGTGAATCTGTTCAGGGAATTAAAATCCCTGTTTCCGCAGATCAAGTTGCATTCCCTGGGGCCCCCGGAAATCGCCCACATTACCAAGCTCGAAAAATCGACGCACACCGAA
>Ga0233425_10009046_pt1 | contig 12852 bp, 6 predicted proteins | sample Watercolumn_Towu_2_FD_181712 | JGI IMG/M metagenome (GOLD analysis project Ga0233425, IMG submission 181712) | Freshwater microbial communities from Lake Towuti, South Sulawesi, Indonesia - Watercolumn_Towuti2014_140_MG | ecosystem: Environmental > Aquatic > Freshwater > Lake | place: Indonesia...
GCGTTAAGAGTGACGGCGACCCGTGCCGACTGGGCGCCGATCGTGCGCAAGGCGCACGACGTGGCCGAGGAACTCAAGCGGCGCGACAACGTCGTGACCCACACGGCGAACGACGTCACCTGTCTGCCGCCCGAGCCGTTCCCCGACGGCGAGACGGTCGAGATTCGCATGGTCCCCTACGGCTGCGCGAAGTTCCATGTGACGATGTTCCCGATCACCGCCCGGACTGCTCACCGCATTGTCGCGCCCAACCCGGACCCGTCGGTCGTCGCGCCGCTGTTCGTCAAGGAATCCGAGGCCGGCAAAGCGAACAAGAACCGCTCGCAGTCCGAATCCGCGGTTCTTGAAGGTGCCCATAAGTGAGACGCCGCCGACATACTCTCTTGGCACGCGACACCACACACTGACTGACCGAGACCCCAAACAACAGGAGCGATTCATGACCCCGTCTGCTCGCCTGAGCCTTCTTTGCGTCTTGCTGGTCTCCACGAGCGTTGATCGCCTTGCCGCTGCGGAGGATACGGACAAGAATGCCTGGACCGTCGTCGGCGCCGACCGCATGGACGTCGCCGTGCTGGAAAGCGACGCGCCGCTGTTCACGCTCACCAACACCCTCATCGGGCCGGAGTGGAAACACAGCCGCCTAGACCGCCTTGCCGAAGTCGAAGGCCGGGCGCGGGTCTACCGGCAGCAACAGGTCGGATTCTTTGGCCACTGGGCCGACAAGCAGCCGATGGAAGGCCGCTTCGACCTGCGGTACGAGTTGACGCAAGTCGATCCGAAGACCATCCGCGCCCGCTACACCTGCACGCCCGAGTTCGACACGGCCTTCGGCATCCCCAAGGGCCAGGGCCAGAAAAGCATCGCCATCGGGCCGGTGCTGGGGCCGACGCCCTATTTCGACGGCGGCGCCTGCCTGCTCACCTATGCCGACGGCAGGACCGAGGAGATGCCCCTGCCGCCGCCCCGGGGAAGCAAGCAGCCGGTGGCCTCCGCCGCGCTGCGGACCGCCGCGGGCGAAATGACGCGCCTGGTGTTCAACCCTCCGGCCGTGCTGCATCTCGATCACAACGAGATGCGGTGCTTCGCCCTTGGGGACGCCAAGGCCAAGACGGCGATGACCCAGGATGTGACGATCGTGCTGCCCCGTGCGGCCGCGTTCGAGCCGGCCAACCGCATCGTGGACACGTCGGGCTGGTATCCGCTGCTGGCCGACGACGTGAACGACCTCGCGCGGCCCAGCCTCTTCGGCATGGAGAACTGGCAGGAGAAGCCGGCCGGCAAGCACGGCTTCCTGCAAATGAAGGGCGACCGGTTCGAGTTCGAGGACGGCACGCCGGTGAAGTTCTGGGGCGTCAACCCGCTGAAGGTCGACCAGACGGTCAACGAGGAGTACCTCGCCCGCTCGGCCGCCATGCTCGAACGACTGGGCGTGAATCTGGTGCGGTTCCATGCCTTCGGCAAACCGAACGTGCCGAAGAAGTGGGCCCACATGCTGAAGATCCAGGACCAGCACGACGGCCTGAAGTTCGACCCGCGGCACCTGGAGTTGTTGGACTACGGTTTCGCCAAGATGAAGGAGCACGGGGTCTATAACGGCTGGTCGGTCATCTACGGCTGGTACGCCACCGAGGCCGACCGAAAGCGGCTCGTCAACTACGACGAGGCGGTGAACCTGTTCGCCGGCCATCACTGGGTCGGCAGCTTCTACGAGCAGACCGCCTTCATGTCCGACGTGCAGGACCTCGTCATCCAGTTCCACGTCAAGCTGCTGGAGCACGTGAACCCCCACACGGGCAAGCGGTATGCCGACGACCCGGCGCTGGCGTTCCTGGAGCTTCAGAACGAGGAGAACGCCTTCCTTGCCGTGCGGAACTACGAGGCCCGGTTCGCCAAGGCCCCGACCTACCGGAAGCTGATCTACCAGCGATTCGCCGACTGGCTCAAGGCGAAGTACGCCACGCGCGAGGTCCTGACCGCGGCGTGGGGCAGCTCGCTGAAGGCCGACGAGCGGCTCGACGAAGCCAACATCACGCCTTTCCCCGCCTGGTACCAAGGCAAGCCGAGCCAGCGGATTGCCGACCAGATGCACTTCATCTACACCACCCAGCGCGACTACTACGCGAAATTCGAGGCGGCCGTGCGCAAGACGGGCTACAAGGGCCAGCTCATCGGCTCGTGCTGGCAGGCCGCCGACTGGGTCGGCCACCTCTACAACGTGCTCTCGGACCGTCAGATCGGCTTCATCGACCGGCACAACTACAACAAGGCCAACCTCCAGGTGCCGGGCGCGGGGCTGCTGAGCGCGGGCTTCCAGTCGGTGCTCGACCGGCCGTTCACTTTTTCCGAATGGGCAGGCGACGCCCGCGTCGGTGAGACGCTCGACGTGCCCCTGGTGGCCATCTACGGCATGGGCTTGCAAGGATGGGACGCCTCGATGCAATTTGCCTGGGACCATCCTGGCACGCTGCCGCACAAGTCGGCCGGGGTGAACGACACGTGCAACGACTTCGGCGCGATCGCGCAGTACCCGGCGTTGGCGCGGCTGGTCCGCCGCGGCGATGTCCGCGAGGGGGCAATTGTCGGCAACCGCCGGATCAGCCTGCCGGCCCTTTGTGCGAACGGCGACGTGGGCTTTGTCGAGCAGTTCAGCCTGCTGGGCGGGGCCAACAACAAGAGCTTCGACGCCGCCGTCCCCTCGGCCGCCCTGGCCGCAGGCCGCGTGGTGCTCGAGTTCGTCGACGGCCCGGTCGAGAAGCCGGTCATCGACACAAGCGCCGCCCACATCGACGCGATGGGTAAGGTCGTCCGCTCGACGACCGGCCAGCTTGCGTGGGACCACTCGGGCCGCGGGTTCATCACCGTCGACACGCCCGGAACAAAGGCGGTCATCGGCCACAGCGGCGGGAAGACTCATGCCCTTGGCGAGGTGACCATCACGCCCAAGACACCCTTCTGCAACGTCTACGTGACAGCGCCGGGCAAGGAGGAGACGATCGCCGGGGCGAAGTCACTCTTGATCACAGCCACGGCCCGGATGGTCGACCGGGGGACGGTGTTCGACGACTTGTCGGAGCGGCCGCTGGTGGCGGCGCCGTACAAGAAGGGCCCCGTCGTGCTGGAGCCGGTCGCCGCCACGATCGAGTTGAAACGCAAAGGCCCCTGCCGCGTCTTCGCGCTGGACCACGGCGGGCGAAAGACCAGCCCGCCGGTCGAGGTGCCCGTCGAGCCGGCGGCCGACGGCTGCCGGATCGTCCTCGACGGCGCGAAGCACCACACGCCATACTACGTGGTGGAGTTCGAGACTCGCTGAGCGGCCCCTCCCCATCGCAACGTAACACGAAGGATAGGAATATGAAGGCACACACACTCGTATCGCTGGCCGTCCTGGCCATGCTGCTGTGGACCGGCACATCTCGCGGCCAAGAGGTCTCCAGCACGCCCCGGCGCGATCGAATCGCGGTCTATTACTTCGGCAACAGCCTGACCGGCTCCACCGCCCCAGAATTGCACACTGCGCTGGGGAAATCGGCCGGCAAGGAGTGGGCCTGGGACCTCATGGCGGTTGCCGGCGGCCAGCTCTGGCAGTACCGGGACCAGTTCCAGCTCGACGCCAAGCTCGAAAGCGTCGGCGACTACACGATCAATCCGGAGATCGCCAAGAATGCCCCGTACTTCGCCCAGCGATTTCTGAAGGGCCATTGGGACGCGATCGTCCTGCAGCCGTTCGCAACGAAGATGACGCTCGTGCAGAGCGAGATGTGGGGCCGGAAGTACGACGCCCCGCGCGATTTCGGCGACCTGGCGGCGGCCAAGTACCTGATCGACCTGGCCTTGACGAAGAACCCCGACTGCCGCGTGCTGATCTACCAGGACTGGCCGGGCATGCACATCGCCGACGGGTCGTTCGGCCATGCGGGCGCCGGCCTGGGCAAGACGGGCAAGGAACTGAGCCACCGGCAGATGGAGCCCATCCGCCGCTCGTTCGACTTCCCGCGCGAGTGGCTCCGCCGCTACGACCCCGACGCCGTGCCCTGGCAGGCCGGGGCCCAGTCGCGCGACTACGAGTGGCAGCTCATGGACCGGCTCATCGAGGCGTACCCCGCGCTCTGGCAGCAGGGCCGGTTGCGCATGATCCCCGTCGGCGACATCTACTACGCCCTGGACCGCAAGATGCGGGCCGGACTGGTGCCGGGCGTCGTCAACCTGGGCGAGTTCTACACCGACACGCTCCACCATCGGGCCGGCATGGCGGCCTACACCTGCGCGGCCAGCTTCTTCACCCTGCTTTTCGGCGAAAAGCCGCACGGGCTCGACACCACGCTCTACAACAACCAGGCGGCCTACGGCAAGGACTGGGGCCACGGCAGGGACCAGCACAACGACAGCGGCGAGGTGCTGGAGATCACGCCCGAGCGGGCCCGGGCCGTTCACGATACGATCTGGGAGGTGGTCCACGCCCATCCATACACCCGGTTCGCGAAGGACGGTTCGAAGGAGGCATTGGCGCGGCTTGCGGCGGGCATCCCCGCCCCGGAGCCGGTCCGCGTGCTGGAGTACGGCCGGCTGGCCGCGTGGTCCGCCATGCCCTTCTGGCAGGCCGCGCTCGACCGAACGGCCGGGAAGCACAGTGCCTGGACGAGCGCGCTGGACGTCAATCTCTGGTCGCAAACCTGGGCCTGCCAGTGGCTTGCCGGGGTATTCCGCGACAAGAAGCACCCCTACGGCTTCCGCGAATACTTCATGGAGATGGACGAGCCGTACCACGAGCCGCGCTTGCGCCACCAGGGACTTTGTCTCCAGGTGGGCGGCCCCACCGACGAGGAGATCGAAAGCTTCGTCTCGCTCACCCGGCGATTCCGCCAGCATCGCGGCGAGGCGTTCTTCCTCGGCTGCTTCGCCTGGCCGCCAATTCCCGAGGCCGCCGTTCTCAAGAAGGAGCTGAAGCTCGAACCGTGGCAGCCCATTCCCGAAGAGAAGATGCAGGCCCTGCGCAAGGGCTTCGACTACACGGCCGCCTGGAACGCCCCCAGGGCGGTCGAGGGCACGGCCGCAGGAATGAAGGCCTTCTGCGAGAAGCTCAAGCAGGCCGACCCGGAGATCGCTGGCCGATTCCGCGTCATACCCGCGGGCGCCCTGCTGGCCGCGCTCGACGCCCGGCTCAAGGCCGGCACGCTGCCAGGCATTGCCGGAGTCGGCGAATTCTACAAGGACGACCTGACCCTGCGCACGGGCCTGCCGCGCTACGCGCTGGCCGCGCTGCGCCATGCCGTGCTGCACCGCGCGGACCCGGGCAAGCTCGACGCCTCGTTCTTCAACGAGCCGAAGACCTATCCGCCCGATGCCATGGATCCCGCTCGCAAGCGAGGCCAGGGCCGGGCGAACGTCGTCGTCCGCGACGACGACTACGACAACGGCCCGCACGTGCCGATTACGCCGGAAGGGAAGAAATTCGTCGACGAGACGATCCGGGCGATGATGGCAGACTGACTCCCCATTCCAGGAGACCTCCGATGCGACAAGCAACTTGTGCGATCGTTCTGGCAGTTGCCGGCCTTTGGTCGGCCACCGGGGACGTCATTGCGGCCGATGCCCCCGAGCTGAAGATCTACTTCACCGACATGGTCGGCGGGGCCGCCACGCTGATCGTCACTTCACAGGGACAGTCCGTCCTGATCGACACGGGCTCACACGCGGGAGACGCCAGGCGGATCTTCACGGCGGCCCAGCACGCGGGCCTGCGACAGATCGACTTCCTCGTCACCACGCACTTTCACAACGACCACTTCGGCGGGATTCTCGACCTGACGAAACTGCTTCCCGTCAAGCAGTTCTACGAGAAGGGGCCGCCGCTGCCCAACGAGCGGAAGTGGATCGAGGGGCTCTACGCGCGCTACCAGGAGGCCACCGGCGGCAAGGCCCTGCTGCTGAAGGCGGGCGACGACATCCCTTTAACCAACGACCCGCAGGGCCGCACTGCGCCCGTACGCCTGCACTGCGTGGCGGCGGACGCCAAGGTCGAGGGTTTTGACGGCGAGATCGACGCCCCGGTGCCCGGCTTCACGATCCGAGGGCCCGACCGCTCGGACAACGCCCGGAGCATCGCCCTGGTGCTGGAGCACGGCAAATTCCGCTTTTTTGCCGGGGGCGACATCACGTGGAACGTCGAGCACCATCTGGCCCATCCGAAGAATCGCGTGGGCCAGGTCGATCTGTTCCAGGTGACCCACCACGGGCTGGACGCGAGCAACAACCCGATCCTGCTCAAGGCCCTCAACCCCACGGTCTGCATCGCGCTAAACGGACCGCAGAAAGGCATCGATCCGAACACCTTCCGCGAGCTGAGAGCGATTCCGGGCGTGAAGGCGATCTACCAGATGCACTACAACACGCGCTACGGCGACGAGGGCAACACGGCCATGGAATTGATCGCCAACGGCAAGACGCCTGCCAAGGGGGAGTTCATTCTCGTATCGGTCCGCACCGGCGCGTATACCGTGTCGCTGGGGACCGAGGGGCCGAAAAGGACTTACCAGGTCAAGTGACGGCGGCGAGCCGCTCGGCGCAGGTCTCTTGACCTCGCCGAGACAGCCGACCGAGCGTCTGCGGCAGCTCAGGAGACACGCAATGATTCCATTCTGCACGATTCCGGCGATCGTTGTTCTCTTCACTGCGGCGGCTCCGCCGGCGGAGGTCCGGCCCCCGGTTCATGCCGACGAGGCGGCGGTCATCCGGCAGATCATCGCCGTGGAAGGCTACGCGCCCCAGGTCGCCGAGATGCCCGGCTGGCGGTTCAGCGGCATGAAGAAGGTCCTGGCGGAACTCGGCCGGGAGGTTGATTCGCTCAAGGGCTGGCAGATCGACGTGAAGAACGACCCCCGGCCGCACCGCGGCGGCTTCTTCGCGTGCGTCTACAACCCCGACGGCCACATCCTTGCGCTCAGCGGCAACGGCCCCTGGCTGCGCAACGAGAGCCTGCGGGCACTCCGGGCCATGCCCGAGCTGCGAAGCATCCGCTGGGACCACAACGGCTTCGTGGCCAACCATCCGGAAGTCGACCTGTACGACGGCTCAGGCTTCGACGCCCTGGCCGACTCGAAGCTCGCCGACATCAAGATCGGGCTGGGCTTCAACGACAAGGGCATGGAGCAAGTGGCCAGGATCAAGGCCCTGCGCCGGTTCGAGGTCGGCCATTCGCGGGCGAGCGCGGCCGGGATCGCTTTCTTCGCCGGCCACCCCGGTCTCACGTCGTTCTCGATCGCCGAGATGGGCAGCGACCGCGTGACCGAGCAGGCGCTGGCGACCATCGCGAGGATCCCGCATCTGAGCCACATCGGCTTCCACGAGTGCTTCGTCACCTACGACCGCGGCTTCGTCCACCTCGCGCCGCTGAAGGGCCGGCTGGAGGAGATCGACCTGAGCATGAGCATTTTCGTCCCGGGCGACCTCGACCGGCTGCGCGCCGATCATCCCGGCGCGAGGATCATCACGCTTGCGCCCGCCGAGATTGTTAAGCGTCATCGCTGGATCGCCCAACGACTGGCCGAGCGGGCCAGCCTCGAGGCGGCCGCTCCGTTGAAAGCCGCGCTGGCCGGGGCCGAGCGCAATGCCAGGCCGACGGACAAGCGTTGAAGTGGCAATTGCTCTCGGGGCAACCGGAGTCACTTCGCGTTGGTCAGCCCCCGGCTCTTGATACGTTCCACAATGACTTCCCGCGGCACGACGCCGACCTGCCGCTCCCATGCCTCGTACGCGGCGAGCATTCGGTCTCGCCGCTCGGAGTGGCTCGCGGCCAGGTCGCGGGTTTCCGTGGGGTCCTCGGCCAGGTTGAACAGATCCCAGCGCCCCGTGCGCGGGCCGAAGCAGACGTCTGTCGTCCGGGTCTGGTTGTAACAGCGGACCAGCTTCCAGTCGCCCTGACGGACCGCGCTGTTGCCCATCCGCTCCCAGAAGAGCGTCTCGTTGTCGGCATGAGCCGGATCCACGAGCGCGCGGAGGAAGCTGCGCCCGGTGACGGGCAGCGCGTCGGCTGGACCCGCGACATCGATGCCTGCGGCGGCCAGGCATGTCGGCAGGATGTCTTTCACGTGGGCGTACTGCTTCGTGTTGAGCGTGCCGGCGGGAATACGCTTCGGCCAGTGAGCGATAAGCGGCGTGCAGATGCCGCCCTCGTGCGCAAAGAGCTTGAAGAAGCGGAAAGGCGTGTCGCACGTTTCGGCCCACTCCTGCCCGTAGCTGATGGAGATCGCCCACGCGCCGTTGTCGCTGAGAAAGAGGATCAGCGTGTTGTCGAGTTGGCCGCGGCGCTTCAGGGCCGCGACCAGCCGGCCGACGTTCTCGTCCATCTTCGTCAGCATGGCCGCGTAGATCTCCATGCGACGGGCCATCTTGAGCTGCTCGGGGCTGCCCGTCCACGGCTGACTCGTCGGGTCGCGCGGGGGAAGTTGTGTGTCCGCCGGCCACAGGCCAAGCTGTTTCTGCCGGGCAAAACGACGCTGGCGGATCACGTCCCACCCCTCGTCGTACCGGCCGCGATGCTTCGCGATTTCCGACTCCGGCGCATGGAACGGGGTGTGTACGGCGTTGTAGGCGACGTAGAGGAGAAACGGCCGAGTGGCGTCGCCCTGCTCGATGAACTCGATGGCCTTGGTGGTGAAGGCTTCGGTGGCGTAGAAATCGGCCGGCAGCGCGTCGGGCGGGACATGCGTGTCGCCTTCGTAGAGGGTTTTTGGCTTCCAGTAGCTGTCGGCGCCGGCGATGATGCCGAAGTAGCGGTCGAACCCGCGCTGCAGCGGCCGTTGGCCCTCGTGATAGCCGAGGTGCCACTTGCCGGTCATGTAGGTCTGATAGCCGGCCGGCCGCAGCCGCTCGGCGAGGGTCAATGCCCTTGGGTCGAGGCGGTCGCTATAGCGCGGGCTCGCGGCTGCCGTGCGGACGGCCAACGAGTGGCCGTCGATCATATCGCCCACCCCTGCTTGATGGGAGTACATGCCGCTGATGAGCGACGCCCGCGTGGGGCAGCACTGGGCGCAGTTGTAGAAGCTGCGCAGGCGCATGCCGCCTTGGGCCAGGGCGTCGAGATTCGGCGTCGGAATCTCGCTGCCGTAGCAGCCCAGGTCCGAGTAGCCCATGTCATCTGCGAGGATGATGACGACGTTTGGCTTGTTCGTTGCGACCACTTCAGGGGGCATGGCCACCAGCGTGAGCAAAAGCGAGGCGATCGTGTTCATGAAAAGACCCTCCTATTTGCCAATGTCGCGAAATGGCGGCTCTTGGACAAGGCTGGTTCCCGGGGCCGGCCGGCGATGCCTGGCTGCTCCGGACGGGAGACACCTGGGCCGATTGGCGCAAGTGTTTACCGGGCAACAGGTTCAGGGCGTATTTCGGCGGCCGATTGTCCAAAATGGCCCCAGTCGCGACATTCTCTCTTGGAGCAGACTGTGGCACCAGCGCGAGGACCGACCCCACCGTTGCCGCGCGTCTGGTCGAGCGAATGGAGGGAACTTTACCCAACATTGTGAGGGGCGATTACAATCGTAGCCAGACCGTTCGACTTGATTCCTTGGCATGTGTCAGGGGTTGAACGGCTACCTTGAAGGAGACCTGCCATGAACCCGCGCGCTCAAGCCCGTGCCACCCGTCGCGATTTCCTGCAAACCGCCGGCCGCGTGACGGCCGCTTCGGCCCTGGCCGGCGTCGCCGTGCCGCACGTGCATGCCGCCGAGGATAACACGATCCGGCTGGTACTCATCGGCTGCGGCGGGCGCGGCACGGGCGCGGCGGCCAACGCCCTGTCGGTCGAGAACGGCCCCGTGAAGCTCGTGGCTATGGCCGACGTCTTCGACACGCGGCTGAAAGCCAGCCACGCCTCGCTCAACAAGCAGTTCGGCGCACGGATGGACGTGCCCGCCGAGCGGATGTTCATCGGCTTTGACGGCTACAAGAAGGCCATGGACTGCCTGCGGCCGGGCGACGTGGCCGTCTTCACCACCCCGCCCGCCTTCCGCTGGGTCCATTTCACCTATGCGATCCAGAAGGGGCTCAACGTGTTCATGGAGAAGCCCCTCACGGTCGACGGCCCAAGCACGCGGAAGCTCCTGAAGCTGGGCGAGGAGTCGGTCAAGAAGAACCTCAAGGTGGGCGTGGGGCTGATGTCGCGCCACAGCAAGGCCCGGCAGGCGCTGCTCGAGCAAATCCAGCAGGGCGCGGCCGGCGAGGTCATCCTCATGCGCACCTACCGCATGCACGGGCCGATCGCCTCGTTCGCCTCGGGGCCCAAGCCCGAGGGCGTCGCCGAGCTGCTCTACCAGATCCAGCGGTTCCACAGCTTTCTCTGGGCCAGCGGCGGCTGCTTCAGCGATTTCAACATCCACAGCATCGACGAGTGCTGCTGGATGAAGGGCGCGTGGCCGGTCCAGGCCCAGGCGACCGGCGGACGGCATTTCCGCGGCAACAACATCGACCAGAACTTCGACAGCTACTCGGTCGAATACACGTTCGCCGACGGCACGAAATTGTTCATGATCGGCCGCTGCATCAACGGCTGCTGCAACGATTTCAACAACTACCTCCACGGCACCAAGGGCCTGGCCACGATGACGGCCTCGGGCATGTCGCCGGCCAAGTGCCGCATCTACCAGGGGCACGTCGCCGATTCGAAGAAGATCGCCTGGGACTACGGCCAGCGCGAGCCGAACCCCTACCAGCTCGAGTGGGACGTGTTGATCAACGCCATCCGCCAGGACCGGCCGCACAACGAAGTCCAGCGCGGCGCCGAGGCGAGCCTCGTCACCAGCATGGGACGCATGGCCGCCCACACGGGCCAGGTCATCACGTACGAGCAGATCCTCAACCACGAGCACGAGTTCGCCCCCGACGTGGACAAGCTGGCCATGGACTCGCCCGCTCCGGTGCCGGCCGGTCCCGACGGCAAGTATCCCGTCCCGCAACCGGGGATCACGACGCGCAGGGAATATTGAAGAGATGTCGGAAGGTCGCAGGCTCACGGCGAGGCGCCAAACCATGAGCAAGAGAACAAAGACTGTGATCATGCTTTCAATGAAAGAGAATACGGTTCCTGCCGGCGAGTCGCCTCGCAGTCGCAAACTGTTGGGACAACGGCACTTGCGATCAGGATGAAGATGGATCTGTCCAAATCATGGGAATTCAAGACATTGCATTGTTGATGGATCGGGCTTCACGATTTGACGCTATGTCGAGGGCCTGCTCCAGAAATCCGAGAACGACGCCGCCGATCGGTACGACCCAATCGTCGGTCCACCGGTACATCCGTCGCACGTACAAGAAAGAGTACGAAGTCGCATGAGGAACGCATGGCTCGTCACGCTCATGGCCGTTGTCGGGTCGGCGGCGACCGCGCTTGCCGAGGAGGCCACGTCGCAGCCGCCCCCGGGGGCGGTACGGCCGATTCTCGATGTGCCGATTCGCCACCCTTCCGTGGCCCGCGGGCCCGAGGGAACGTTCTACCTCACCGGCACCGGCGCCAGTTCGCGAGCAGGCGGTGGCCTCGACTTCGACAACAACCCGAGCGTCCGGTTGTGGAAGTCGCGCGACTTGAAACAGTGGGACGACGCCGGGCGTGTATGGGACCTGGTCGAATGCGCCGACCGGTCGTCGCGGTGGCAGCGCGGTTACAAGATTCTGCCCAATACGCCCGACAGCCCGCGCGTCCGCGGAATCACCGCGCCGGAAATCCACTACGCTAAGAATACGTTCTGGATCACCTACTCGATCAGCGGCCAGGGGACCGGGCTGCTTCGGAGCAGTTCAGCCAAGGCCGAGGGGCCATATCAGGATCTCGGACAGATGACGGCCTTCGGCGGCGACGCATCGCTGTTTGAGGACGACGACGGGGCCGTGTACTGGGTCTTTGGCCCCGGCTGGATCGCCCGGATGAAGGACGACCTGAGCGGCCTGGCTGAGCGGCCGAGACTGATGCAGCCTGACGGAAAGGACTCGCCGGTACATGCCCCACCCATGGTCGGCTCCGGGGGCGCCTTCCTCTTCAAGCACGCTGGGAAGTACCATCTGGCGTGCGCCGACTATTTCGGCCGGCTCGGCGGCACGGCCTGTCACGACACGTTCGTGGCCACCGCGGACCACGTCTATGGTCCTTACCGCAACCGGCGATTGATGATCCCGCATGGCGGCCAGACAACGGTCTTTCAGGATACTGCCGGCCAGTGGTACGGCACGTTCTCGGGCAACGACCCGTTTGCTGTCTTGCGCGACCGGCCGGGCTTGGTTCCGTTGGCAATGGACGCCGCGACTGGGCACATCGTCAAGCAGCCCGGGGTGATTACCGAGCGAGGACCTGTTGGGCGGCTGGCGCCGATGATGGACACGTTCCTGCGCGACCCGCACATTCTACTGGCGCCGGACGGCCGCTACTACCTCACGGGCACAACTCGCAAGAAGGACCTCCGCTGCCCCGCCATTCGGCTTTGGAAATCGTCCGACTTGCAGCGATGGGAGCCGCTGGGCGACGCGCACGGAGTGGTTTGGTACTGCGACCAGGCCGATTGGACCAAGGAGGCGCAGGTCTGCCGGTTCAATCCGCGCCTGGGAAAGATGCACGACGTTTGGGCGCCAGAAATCCATTTTGTGCGCGGCAACTACTACGTGACCTTTTCGATGAGCTTCGGCGGCTGCGGACTGCTGCGGAGCACCTCAGGCAAGCCGGAGGGGCCCTACGAGTCGCTCGGGCGGCTCGAAGACAAGTGGATCGACTCGTCGTTGTTCCAGGACGACGACGGCGCAGTCTATTTCCTCTTCCAATGCACCTGGCTAGCGAAAATAAAGCCCGACATGAGCGGGCTGGCCGCGCCGCCG
>Ga0233425_10009047_pt1 | contig 12851 bp, 14 predicted proteins | sample Watercolumn_Towu_2_FD_181712 | JGI IMG/M metagenome (GOLD analysis project Ga0233425, IMG submission 181712) | Freshwater microbial communities from Lake Towuti, South Sulawesi, Indonesia - Watercolumn_Towuti2014_140_MG | ecosystem: Environmental > Aquatic > Freshwater > Lake | place...
GCAGCGCCGCCGCGACGGCCGCCGCCAACCCGAACCCTGAGCCTCTCATCCGCGTCTCCTTTCTCCGGCCGCCCCGGCAGCGCTCCCGTCGCCTCACACCATTCCGCGAAGCCGCTCCCGGCCGTGCACCTGGCGGCCGCGCGGTCACCTCTTCCTGAAGATCTGTATGCGGTGGTTTCTCGTGTCGGCAACGTAGACGGTGCCGTCGCCGTCCACGGCGACGGCGGCGGGATGCATTCCTCAAGGGACAGTGAAATTGTGTCAGAATCTCCCGGAAAGATCGAGGGCTCGTTCCTTCTCCTCCCTGGAGGCTCTCAGCGGGCGGGCCGGAGACGAATGCAGAAGGGACAGAGAAGAGGTATCCGGATCGGGAACGCAGGTCCACGGGCGATGGCGGGCGTTTTCCGTGGCGCGCGCCTCCGGCGCGCGGGGCTTTGGGCAGGCGGCGGGTGGTCCACGCCGCGCGGAGCGCGGCGCTACGGCCGGCCGGCGCTGGGGTCGAAGCACGCGATCATTCCTTGGACGATCGCACGCTCAACCTGACACGCTTCGACCCCATCCGAGCCCCCTCCGGGCGATCCGCCACAAACTCTCTGTCCCCGGTTCCCGTCCCTTTCAGGGGCACCGACGCTGTGGCCCGTCGAGCGCCGGCGCAGCAGGGCCCTGCTCGCGGACCGCCAATCCTCACCGTGCAGGCGCCAAGCCGGAATCGAGGGCCATCTGACACTATTCCCCGTACATCTCGGTGATGATCCGGCGCAGGGTCGCGGCTTCGGTGTCGGTCAGACGGCCGATGCGTTCGCCCAGCCGGGTCTTGCCAACGGTGCGAATCTGGTCCGCGGCAATCTCGACGGCCCGTTGCCCACAGCGCACCTGCAAACGGGACCGCCAGGTTGGATGCAACTGACGGGTGAGCGGGCAGACCGTAACGGTCGCCAGCCGCTCGTTGAGCGCGTCGAGGCTGACGATGACGACCGGCCGTGTTTTGGCCATCTCGGCGCCTTGTACAGAATCAAGTGCGGCCCACCGGATCTCGTAGCGCTTCACGCCGCGCCACCGGTTCGGCGCTTCGTTCCATAGCGTGCCTTTCGCTCGGCCATATGGCCGGGCGCCCACCGAGCGCTCTCGAGGCCATCTGCGGCGGCGGCGTCCCAGGCGCTCCAGTCTTCCGCCTCGACTTCCATGGCGCGGGCGGTTTCCTCCCAAGTGAGCTTGAACTGAACCGGCCCGACGGCCCGAAGCATAATGCCGTCGCTTCGCTCCTCCATCGTGACCGCATCGCCAATGCTATAACGGCGCAGGCACGTTGCCGGCAGACGCACGCCGCGCGAGTTTCCGATGCGCGCAACCTTCAGTTCGACGGTCTTCATGTAATTACAGTAGATACGGTGCGGAGGAACGACAAGCATCCACGCGTCACAGCGTCCCATCATTCCTCCCCACATGAAAGCACAACGGGCACAACGGGGGCACCGACGCTGTGGCCCGTCGGGCGCCGGCGCAGCAGGGTGTTGCGCGCGGATCGTCAATCTCAACCGCACAGGCGCCAAGCCGGAATCGAGGGCGGGTCGCCATAGGCGGAGTTCGCTTACCCACAAGGCGTTACGCTCTGACACCAACTCCCTGTCCCCATTGGCCTCCCCATTGGCCCTGTCGAAAGTGGCCGGTTCGGGGATGGGTGTCACGTGGGCACAGGTGATGCCGGCGCGAAGGTCGAGCGGCTGAAGGAACGGCGCCTCCCGACGGGCCTGACGCTCGACGAAGTCGTGGACCACACCGGCTTCGCGAGCGCCTACTACCTCTGCCGCGTCTTCAAGCGCTGGGCGCACACCACGCCCGGCCGCTACCGCGCCGAGCAGCGGCGCCGATGAGGGCCGGCCTTGTGTCGCGCAGCGGGGAGACAGCAACCCCCCAACCGGGCGTCATTTCGCAGTCCTAGCCAAGAACGAACTTCGCCCGTTCCCGCCTCAACATCTCGAAGGGCGACATGAAGCGGATATTTAGCCCGATGCAGGCATCGGGGATCTTGATCTTTCGCCGGGACGTCGAAGGAACTTCATGACTCACGACGACATGTTGTCCGGCGTGAGCATGCGCAACGAGGTAGTAGTCCGCAATCTGGAGGAACTCGCTGATGGCGCTTGCTTCGTAGCGCGCGACGGACGACGCCCATTCGCTGACTGCCGCCAGAGCGGGAAGGGTCGCTGACTCCGGGCGGAGAAAGAAGCCGGTGCCACGACTCGCCGCCCACTCAGACAACTCATCGGCGATCGCCAGGATTTCGGACTCCACCTTCTCGACACTGAAGACCTTCCCGGCCGCGTTATTGGTGGCCAGCCACTCCCAGAAGGCCGGGCAGAAATCGAGACCGTAGTGAAGGTTCTTCGCCCTTATGAAGACGTCGGCATCCAGAAGATATGCCATCACGCCACTCCCAGACTGCGGGCGAGCTCGCGGAAGGTCTCCATCTTCCTGATCCCGAGCATGCGGAAGGACTCGGTGAAGGACGCTCGGCCCTCCAACACGCTGGAAGCAACGGCGGATGCGAAGCGCTTGCTGACCCTCGCCGCCTGAGTCAGATAGAAGTTCCCGCCCGTCCCCCTGGGGATGGCCAACAGCCGCGCAAGTTCGTCGCGGTAGGCGGTCCACAGTTCGTCCTGCGTCAGATGCCCCGCGTCGTGAATCCGCCGCAGGATGACGAGCGTGCTCACCTTGAAGCATCGGGCCAAGCGAGCGACCTCTTCGCTCAATGCGAGGTCGCCGCGGTACTCCCGGCGCAAAGCGTCTAGGGGGACGAGGAACTCCGCGGCGACCCGATTGCACCACCGCTCGATCCGGCTTGTCGGAGAGCAAGCCGGCTCCACGTCGGAGAGACCGGTCTCGCCCAGCCAGATGTGGACCAGCTCGTGCGCCAGCGTGAACATCTGCGCGGACTTGGTGTCGGCTCCGTTGATGAACACGAGAGGGGCTAGTGGGTCAGAGAGCGCAAACCCGCGGAACTCCTCGGGATCGAGCTTGCGATGGTTATTGCTGCCCACCACGCCGGCGACCATAACCATGACGCCCGAATCGTCGGCCTGCTCGATAAATGCGCGCAGCGCTTCCTCCCAGGTGCGCATCCGGCGACGGGCGTCCAACTCGAACCCGAGAGCGTCTCGGATCTTGGCGGCGACGGCCACCGCATCGTCGTCCATTGCCGCCGCTCCGACGAACGGACATGCCGTTTCGCCCATGGAACGCGCATAGTCCCGGTACCACTCTTGCCGCTGCTGGCAGATGTAAATGGTCTCCAGGAGGTCCGGGCTTGGATGCCCGATGTGATCGTTGTCGGACGTTCGGAAGTCCGGGATGGGAACGCGCTCGACCGGGGGCGCTTTCAGAAAGAAGCAGCCGACCGGAGCGTGAACCGTCCTGGCAAAACGCTCGATCTGTCTAAGTGTCGGCTTGGACTCGCCGCGCTCCCACGCGGGCAATTGCGGGATGCGTTCCGCGACCTCGGCGGTATCAAGGCCGGCGCGCTCGCACGCCCAGCGCAGCAACTCCGGCTTGACTTCGACTCGCGTCATCTGGGTCCCATCTCGCGCCTTCCCTAGCAGCATACCCGCCAGGCCGGCTGTTTACCAGACCGATGCCCCGCCCGTGTCATAGAAGTCCCGCTTCCTGGAAACTGAAATGCCCCTTGCGCGTCACGACGATCTGGTCCAGGACGCGGATGCCGAGTATCTTCGCTGCCTGTGTCAGTTGCTCGTGCATCTTGAGGTCGGCGTCGCTGGGTTTGAGTTCGCCGGATGGGTGGTTGTGCGCGAAAATGACGCCGGCGGCCCGGTCGGCGATCACGTCGGCAAAGACCTCGCGCGGGTGGACCTGGCTCCGGTCAAGCAGACCTATGGTCACGGTGCGCTTCTCAATGACTTCGTTTGCGCCGTTCAGGGAGATGCAGAGAAAATGTTCCTGTTGCTTTCCGGCGATGTCGGCCAGTAGCGGAAGGGCGTCCGCAGCCGTCGTGATCTTGACGGTGTCCTTCAGAAGATGCCGCCGGGCCAGTTCAAAGGCGGCAAGGACCTGGTACGCCTTGGCCGGGCCCATGCCGTGAATGGCGGTCAGGTCCGCCTCGGCAAGCGCCGTCTTCTTCTCCTGAATGATCTTGGCGATATCCTTCGACATGGCCCGGACATCATGGCCCTGAACGCCACGGCCAAGGATGACCTGAACCAGTTCCTCGTCCGTCAAGGCATGAGCCCCTTTCGCCCCCATCTTCTCTCGCGGGCGGTCCTGTTCAGGCATGTCCTTGATCGTCTTCACGCTTTCAGTTCCCGCAAGCCGGCGGCGATCTCCCGTTGTGCTTCTTCGATGATGGCCGTCAGTTCCGCCGGGGTCCGTTTGTCGGAGAGGTCCGGGGCGTTGTCATTGTTGGCCTTGAGGTCGAAGTCCCTGGCCTTGATCGCCTCGGCGTCCACGTACCAACTCCGTTCGCTGATGCGGCGCGGGTCGTCGGCCGGCAGGCGGACGCGCTCCAGGAAGTCCCCGAAATCGGCGTAGGTCAGGGGATTGGATTTGTTCACCTTGCGGGGGGTGAAGTCGGCCTTCAGCGTCATGTCGTAGTACCAAACCCGTTGCGTGGCCCGGCCCTTGGTGAAGAAGAGAAGGTCGGTCTTCACGCCCGCGCCCGCGTTCACGAAAACGCCCTGGGGCAGACTGATGATGCACCAGAGGTCGCACTCGTCCATGAGCTTGCGCTTCGTCTGCCGGTAGGCCGCGGTCTTGGTGTGGAAGAGGACGCCCTCGTCGATCACCATGCCGCACGTACCGCCCTCGGCAAGCGAGTCTATGATGTGTTGTAGGAACAGAATCTGCGCCTTGCCGCACTTGAACGCAAACTGCGCCTGGGCGTCCTTGCCTTCCTTACTGCCGAACGGGGGGTTGGTCAGAACGTAATCGAACTGGGCGGGCGCGCCCGCGAAGAGGTCGGCATAGGTAGGCGTCCCGGTCAACGTGTTGCCATGCCAAATGCGCGGCAAGTCAATCTCGTGCAGGACCATGTTGGCCAACGTGATCGGGATCGCTTCCGGCGCGTCCTCCCGACCCCAGAATGCCTCCGTCTTCAACTCCTTCATCTGTGTCGGCGTCGGGCGCTGTTGCAGCAGGTGCTTGTACGCCTCGATGAGGAAGCCGCCGGTGCCACAGCAGGGGTCATAGACGGTCTCGTCGAGACCGGGGTTGACGACATTGACGATGAGCCGGATCACCTCGCGCGGAGTGAAGAACTGCCCGCCGTCGTTCTTCTTCTCGCCGAGACTGGGCAGCAGTCCTTCGAACGCCTGGGAGATCGGGAACATGTGCTGGGCGTCAATCGTGCCGGCGGTCAGCGTGTGCACTCGGTCCAGCACGTCGAGAAGGTTCGTCTGGCTGGCGACAACCGTCCGTTCCTTGTTGGCGAAAATCTCGCCGATGACCTTCTGCTTGGCGCTGGCCCCCGCCTTCTCCTTCAGTCCGATCAGGAACGGGAAGAGCTCCGCGTTCACGAAGGCCAGGAAACCGTTGAGTTCCGCCTTCTTCTCGGTCAACTCGTAGCGCTTCCAGCCGGCAAAGGTTCCGCCATTGGCGACGGCGTCCTTTTCGAACGGCGCGGCCCAGTCACGCCAACGATATGGCGACGGGATAGACTCCTGGTAAGACTTCTTGACCGCCAAGGCCTTGGCTTCTTCCGCTTCCTCCATCATGTCGAGGAAGCGGAGGAAGAACATCCAGGTCAATTCCGGCACGTACAGGCGCGCACCTTTGGCTTTGTCGCGGCGAAGGATGTTGCAGATCCCCTTGACCGCCTTGTCCATCCCGGCCTGGGTGGAAATCGTCTTGCCGTTGTGGTTCTTAGTCTTCGCCACGTCAGTTCTCCGAAAAATCAAATGTCTCGCGGAGGATAGCGCCGGGCAACGAAGAAACCGCTTCGAGTACGCGATCCGCGTTTGCATGCACACGGGAAGCTGCCCTCACTTGCCGTTGCATACGATCAACCACATCCCGCCGCCGAGAATCATCCTCAGGAAATGGGATCTTCATCTTCGCAATGTCGGTTTGACGTATGGATGGGAGTGCCTGGGTGTTGGCAATGTCCGCAAGATCAATCGAGTTGACCCAGCAGTGTATGAACGTCGACAAATCGGATGCCTTGGGCACCAATCCCATGATGTTGTTGTCGAAGCATGCTTCAACACCCAGTATCCGCTTCTTGTTGGTCAAGAGCGCGCCGCCCACCTTCGGGAAGACGACTGTCCCCTTCGGGTATGTCCGTGCCCCCATCTCCTTGAGCAATCCGCCGTCAACCGTGTTCTGGGCGGCGGTAATCACCGTTTCGACTGCGTTCATGTCGCTGACTTTAATGAAGGGATATGGAAGGGCCTTTCGCCCTTGCAGGTGTTTCGGGAATCCGAACCCGTTCACAGCGTCGCAGATCTCGCCCAATCGTTTCCAACACCAGCCACCGGGAAGCCCACCATCTGGGAAGGTGAACGCCCGCCGATAGACCGCCTCACTGATTGCAGATGCCGCATCGTGCTGGCGGGCTGCCGCTTGCCGCATGGACTCGACCTTGCTCAACTTCTGCTCCAGTTCGGCAGCGAGAGTCTCTCTCGCGGCTTCTTCACGGGGGACCGGAACGCAAAGGCGTTTCAGTTTCCGAATGTCGGCCCTGGGCATGCGGCCGCCCGTTGAATGCTTCACCGCGCAGCCTATGACCTGCTTCGACTGGAGAGCGGCTGCAAGAAACGCGCGGGACACACCAGCGACCGGTTTCAACGGGAGAATTTCCATACAGCATTTTCCCGGCGAGTTAGGCACGTACACCTTGTCGAGGTAGGGGCGCAGTTTTCCATAGAGGACGTGCCTTCGGTCGAAACGGAAGCACGTGCTCTCTGCCTTGGCGGGAGATTCCGAAATGAACCGGCGAGTATGCGACTCGATATTCTCCAGCCCCACAAAGGCCAGACTGTCGAAGTCCGCATCACCCGTGTGCACTTGGCCTCGCTCTTCCTCGAACAGACTGCCCAGTTCCACCCATTGCCAGTCCGGCGGTAGTTGGCGAGCAGTTGCGGTCATGCCAACAGCCTCGCCTTCGTTTCCTCAATCACGTTCTGCGGTGTGAGCGGCAGGCGGAGAAGTGCATCGAAACCGCCTTGCTGGACGACCTCGTCCACGTCGAACAGGTGATGGGTTTCCAGTTCCTCGATGCCGCCTTGCTGGAATTGCCGGGCGATCGCCAAGATCACGCCGGCGGAGCGGTCCGGGAACTGACGAAGCCAAGTCTTGTTCTTGTACCCGAAGGCGGCGACGCGTTCCGGGCGCGAGCGGGCAGGCATGCCGTAACCGAGATTGACCAGTACGTCGAAAAGGTCGCACTCCTGCTCTTCTTCGATTTCCCGGATAAGTCGGATCGCGCCTTCTCCGCCCGGCAAGGCGGTGATCAACTCCCGCCGACGGGTCGGTTGAATCCAGATGGTCCGCAAGGCGTCCACCGTTGGCGCGGTGTCTGTGAGTTGCGCCGCAAGACGCTGTTTGTAGGTCTCCAGTGGGACCAGGACTTCCTTCCCGTCCTCTTCGCAAAGGATGGAATGGCCGGCGCCGTCAATCCGGACCGTGAATTGATCCTGCGCTACGCGGATGATCTTCCGTTTCGGCACGTCGGGTTTGCCGTAGCCGGGGGTCGGGGATTCGAAGCCCTCGGCCGGTTCGTCGGCCGGGGAAGACGGCTTGGCCCGGCTCTCGAAAGGTTGGCCGAAAAGGCGGGTGGCGTTGGTGTAGTCGTATACGCGGAAGAGGAGTTTCGACCCGCGCGGCTCGCCGGTGCGCGTGCCGCGGCCCACCATCTGGTAGAACATGATCGGCGATTCGATGTACCGGAAGAAGATCACGTTGGCGCAGTTGGGGATATCCACACCGTAGCCCAGCAGGTCGACTGTGGCGGCGATGAAGTGGGAGTTCTTCGATCCTCGGAATTCGGGGATCAGTTTGTCGGCGGATGGTCGCAAATCCTGGTTGCCCGTGCACTGGAAAGCGAACCACTCCTTCGGCGTGCGCCCGTTGTCGCGGCACCATTGCTCGTACAGGTTGTTCAGTTTGATCATCACGCGGTTGGCGTGGCTGTCGCGGGCGCAGAACAGGATGGTCTTCTGGTGGGGCCCGCCGGAATCGAGCAGAAGTTGGAACAGGTCTTCGCACATGGCGTTGACCCGGTCGTCGAGCATTAGAATGCTGTCGTAGTCGGTGGCGGTGTACTTGTCTTCGATGTCGCCGGGTTTGATGGGTTTGCCCGTGAAGGGGTCCACGGCCGACCGTTCCTCGATGTCTTTGCGCGTGATCTCCTTCTTGTCCAGGTCAACGGTCCGGCGGATGATTTCGCACGCGGCGAGATAGCCGTCATCCTGGCCCGTGGTCATCTGGTACTCATAGACGGCCTTGCCGAAATACTGCTCATTGTGGGCGGTGATTTCTTCGTCCGCCTTCTTGGCGGGGCTGTCTCTCCTGCCTCCGACCACCTTTCGGGGCGTGGCGGTCAGGCCGATGTGCACGGCATCCGGGTTGTCCTTCAGAATTACACTCCACTTGCTCCATGCCGACCGGTGGCACTCGTCAATGACGATGTGACTGAAAAAGCCGGGTGGGTAGTTCTGTTTCCAGAACAGGGGTTCGTTGTCCTCCGCCGTAACATTCAGCGTCTGAAAGGTCGCCACGAGCACCTTGGCATTGCGGGCCGGATCCTCGCTGGTGACAATTTTCGCGTTATCGCCGAAAACCGCGTGCATCTTGCCCATGCCCTGCGTGCGGAGCTCATCGCGGTCGCAGACGAAGAGGGCGCGCTTGAGCGTGCCGGCCTGGGCCATTTTCCAGAGCAACTGCGCGGCCAGGACTGTCTTGCCCGTGCCGGTTGCCAGAGAGAGAAGCGCCCGATTCCCGCCGCCGGCCAGTTTCTCCAGCGTCGCCCGGATCGCCGCATCCTGGAAGTACCAGCGGGCCGCCTCGCCGCCCTTGTACGGCATGAACAACGCCTTCGCCGCGTCGGTATCGAGGGCGAGTCCCCGCAACGCCTCATAACGCGCCTTCAGTTGTGCGGGCGTCGGGAATTCAGAAAGCGGCCGATTCTCGACAATCTGCCCGGTATCCTCGCCGTACTGGGTGAAAAGGTGGCCGTTCGTGGCGAACACGAACGGCACGTTGTACTTCCGCATGTAGTCCTTCGCCTGTTGGATGCCCAGGGAGGGCAGTTTGTCCTCGGCTTTGGCCTCCATCAGGGCGATGGTCAGGGGCGACTTGCCGGCGTGGACCGGCAGGCAGAGAAGGTAATCTGACCGGCCCTTGCGTTTGCGCGGCTTCCCATCCACGATATCCGCGCCGCCCGGAGTCTTCTCTTCCCGGACAAGATCGTCCGTCCATCCGATCCCGTCCAGGACCGGATCGATCAACTCCACCCTCGTAAGATGTTCATTCCGAGGCATCTCGCCACTCCCGCGACCGAATCTGTGCGCCAGTCCCGAGACCGAGACATCCTCTCGATTCGGGGCCGTAACGCTCGTTGCACGGGTTGAGTACCTATTTCCGTACCCAGTTCATTGGGTAGTATCTATTCGTTCCATTCCAGGCACACGCGTTACCCAACAAACTACCCATTGTCATTACCGATTACCCAATACGCCCCCATATCGCGTGCTTCTCGGTTGAACGGCCGTCCACGGGACGGGGGCAAGATGCCAGAAGGCTGCGGCGGAATCGAGCCTTGGTTTGCGCGCGGCGCGGGGGGGCACGGGAAGGGTTTCGGCCGGGTCAGGGTCCGCTGGCGCGAAGCTGCTCCGGGCGGATGAGGACCTCGCTCTCGAAGTCCGGCGCGTACTTCACGCCCGCGATGTCCCCGGGACGGAAGTCGGGCGGCTCGCACTCGCGGCCGTTGCGGAAGAGCTCCACCTTGTCGTCGAGGGCAAACGTGTAGGTCTTCCCCGCCGTCCACGCGCGGACCTGCGCGAGCCGTTGCTCAGTGGCTTCGTCGAGCCGGGCGCGGTCGCCCGCCTCCTCGATGAACCGCTCGCCGAGGCCGCGCTCGGGGATGGAGACGACGGACACCGTCCCCGGCCCGACGGCCGTCACGCGTCCGACCAGCCAGCACGTGTTGAGGAAGCCCGAGCCGTAGGACGACACCGCGCGGTCCTTGAACGCCGGCCGCGTCGAAATCCACGGCACCTTGCTGCGCCCGCGCAGGGCCTTCCGCTCCGGGTCAGCCTTGCCGCCGTTCGCCAGCAGTTTGACCAGTTCGGTCTCAAGCTCGTTCGCCCACAGGACGTCGTCGCGGTAGGGTCCCTTTTCCCACGCGAACCACGCGCCGCCGTCGTGGGCCAGGCGGCCGTCGACGTCGACCAGCAGCGTGCGCGCGTCGCCGCCCTCGGCCATGCAGGCGTTGCGCGTGGTCTGCCGCATGTCGTCGAGCACCATGGGCGCGGTCACGTTGGGATAGCGCATGTAGAGCAGCTTGGCCGTGCGCGCGCGCTGTTCGAGCGTCTGCGGGTGCAGGTGCGTGACCTTGTCCGCCGCCGCGGGGCCGAAGAACTCCGGCGCGCCCATCCGCGTGTCGTGGATCGTCACGTGGACGATCAGGAACTGCGCCCGGTCGCGGTAGGCGCGGTAGATCGGCTCGAGGATCGCGAGGCAGCGGGGGAAGAAACTGTCCACGGGGTCGGCCAGGATCAGCACAACCGGCTGGCCGCGCAGCGACGACAGCCGCACCCCGTCGGCGGGCGGCGGCGGGGGCTTCCGGAGGAGCAGGAACAGGCGGTCCGCGGCGTCGGGCTTGAGATAGAACAGAACGTCGTTCTCGCGCGCGTCGGAATAGGACGGCCTCGCGAGGACATCCTCCAGCCGCGGCAGGCAGAAGTCCGGCGCGGGCTCGCCGGGCTTGAACGGCTCGCTGCGGCTCGCGCCGACGTGGAACGGCAGAATGCGCGCGCCGGTGTTCTGGATGCCGACGTAGATGGCGTAGTCGCGCAGCGCCGCGCGGTCGGCGTCGTCCAGCGGCTCGCTGCGGTAGCCCTTCGCCAGCGCGGCCTGGCCGGCGGCCGCGACACGCGCGGCGTAATCGACGAAAGCCGGGTCCTTGCTGCGCCCGCGCCAGATGCCGGTGGCCTTGAGGATCGGATCATCGCCGGGGTGCAGCGGGTCGCGTTCGGCGACATACCGGCGGTAGGCCTCGATCTCCCGCTGCGCCTCCGCGGGCAGCTTCGCCTTCTGGTCTGCGTACGTCGCCGTCTCCCACATCGCGCCGCGGAGCACATCGTCGCCAGGCGCAGCGAACGTGGTGTGCGCCACCAGGCACGCCACGGCCGCCGGCACGGCCCGGCGGAGAAATCCGGGACGAGCAACGAGCGTGTTCAAGGTGACATCAACCAGTCGTAGTGGCGGTCGTCATGTTCGAGCGGGACCCCGTGCCGCCGCGCGCAGGCCGCGATGAGGAGGTCCTGCACGGGGGCGGTACGTCCCGTCTTCCGGCCCCGGTCGGCCAGCTCGTGCGCCTGGCGCCACACGGCGTCGTCGATCGCCAGGTCGGGCAGGACCTCTTCCAGCGCCCGCAACGCTCGCCGGTCGTTTTCGCTGCCCACGCCGTTCCAGAGCTCCAGCCGCACCATCGCACACCAGGCGGCCTCGCCGGACTCCATCAGCGCGGCCACGCGCTTGCGGACGGACGCGTTTCCCGCGCGCCGCAGGGCGTGCACCCAGGAGGACGTGTCCACGAGCGTCACGGCTGCCGCCCTTTCACGCGCGCCTTCATCAAGGCCTCGTGGGAGAGCAGGGTGTCGCTGTGACCGAGCACGCGGGCCGCCGCGGCCATGCGGCGCCGGCGGTTGTACTCCGCCAGGGCGGTGACCACGGCCTCCCGCTTGGTCGTGGCGCCGGAGAACCGCATCGCATCCTCCAGCTCTCCATTGGGAATATCAATGGTCGTCTTCACGCATCCAGGATATGGCCGAAAGGAATCCCGGTCAACGGCATTCCGCCCGCCGGTCCAACGGGTCAGTCGCGCAGGGGCACGGCTCGCCGGCGGCTCGGCCTCCAGCTTCTCCCGACCATGCGCCCGCGACCTGGTTGCCGGAGACCGCGCCGGTGATGTTGACGGAGCCCCCGGATGTGCCCACAGGAATCGAGAAGCGGTTGCCGTTCATCGTCCCGGACCCCTGCCGCAGGCTGGATTGGAACGTGGCGGCGCCCGACAACGGCCGTCCATGCGGCGACTCATGCGGCCCGGCGAAAATCCGCCCGGCCGCGCGCGCGGGAACCGCCCCGACCGCCATCCCGCCTGCTCATATTCCCCGCCTCGCGTTCTGTGTCCCTATCTCTGTATGGTTTTCTCTGTAGCCGGGGTCGATGAGCCCGGCCGGCCTCATCGCGGCCGGCTACAGCGAGCGTCGCAACTCGAATGGGACCCATCGGTCTCCTTCGGACTCCTGTCGGCGGCGTCAATCCTTGGACAATGGTATGCAGGATGCACTTCTTAAAGATGACACTTTGTAAAGCGTATTATATATTGTTGTCCATGAAGACGATATCGGTTCGAGAACTGAAGGCGCACTGGGCCGAAGTCGAATCGCAGGTGCGGAATGGGGAGATCATCGAGGTCCTGAACCGGGGTCGGCCGACCGCGCGGATCGTCCAGGCCTCGCCACGCCGCGTTCTGAAGTGGGACGACCATCTGGCCGATGCGATTCGCTCCGCCGGCCGCACAGGGACCGAGGCCGTGAAGGCCGACCGGGAGGGACGGTGGTGATCTACCTCGATACGAGCGCGTTCATCAAGTTGTACTTCCTGGAGGAAGGTTCGGAGTT
>Ga0233425_10009048_pt1 | contig 12849 bp, 9 predicted proteins | sample Watercolumn_Towu_2_FD_181712 | JGI IMG/M metagenome (GOLD analysis project Ga0233425, IMG submission 181712) | Freshwater microbial communities from Lake Towuti, South Sulawesi, Indonesia - Watercolumn_Towuti2014_140_MG | ecosystem: Environmental > Aquatic > Freshwater > Lake | place: Indonesia...
CCCATTACATTCACTACGCAGTCAGCACGATGCGCGCGAGTTTATCGAGCGCTGGCACTTTCCGTTCGACACCGCGCAGGCGTTCGATGTAATTTTCCAAATTTTCCCAGTGAATCAAATCTTCCCACGCGGGATGACTGGATGTGATTTTGCTTTTGATATTGTTTTCCAACTCGCCACGCGAAGAAACACTGTAGCGTTCTTTGATGTCGGCCATGTCCCACTCGGCAAGTTGAATTTCGTGCGTGACAAAAGAAAGGACGCTTTTTCTTTCGAGTTCGTCTGTTGACATTTCCAGACGTTTAGAAATTTCCGCAAAACTCACCGCCATATTTTCTTCCTCGCGCGCGATTATATCACCGCGCCATCCTTGCTGCAAATAAAAATCTCATTGCATTACCAACGGCAAAAAAATGCGCGCGCCGCCACCCGGATATTCGAACGCGCCAATGTCGGGCGCGTTACCGGCAAATCCATCGTTGATGCCGGGAATGAACACGCCGCCGTCAATCATTCCACTGCTCGCGCTCAACGCGTAATTGCCGCTCGCCGCGTTCACAAATCCCGGCGCGATACTGCGCCCGTGCGACTCTTGCCCAGTCGCGCTGACGAACGCAGGGAGCGTCACATAATTGACGCCGTTCCATCGCGCCAGGTTTCCGAAATTTCCGTTCCACAAATTATCGTAATCCAAATTGATCGGCTGACCCGTGTTGTAATTTTCGATCGCGTACGCGGCGTTGCCGATCCATGCATTGTTGCGCGCGTAAATCAGCGACCACGCGCCGGGCGATTTAACATAGAGACCGTGATTCCCGGCAAGCGCGGCATCGGCAGTGTTGTGAAAAAGATACATCGCGCCGGATTGTCCGTACCCGCTGTTGAATTTGAACGGACTGCCGGTGTAATTGTTGTTGCCGACGCCGGTGCGATAGATCACATTGCGAATCGCATAAACCGGTCCCGTGTACACCGGCGCGAGCGAAATCCCCATCAAGACATCGTGAAGCGTGTTGCCCCAGATTCGCAGATTACTGCATTGCCCATCGGTCTCGATGCCGTCGTCGCCCGCGTTGTAAACCAGGTTGGCGTACACATCGGTCTCATTCGTTACGCCCGCGGCCGCATCGGGACACACACCCAAGCCGTCGAAATAATCGTGAAACGTATTGCGGCGAATGATGTTGCCGCGCCCGGTCGTCGGATCATAAAACCGAATTCCGCCGGACGATAAATTGATGCCCGCGTAAAACGCATCCCAGTTCCAATCAAAGATCGTGTCGTAAAATAGATTGTCTTGAATCACGTTGCGATGCGAAGCGTACTTGATCCCGATTCCCAGATCGTTGATCGCAAAAGTTGATCCTTGCACCAGGTTGTCGCTTCCGTTGAAAAAATAAATCGCTTTGGCGTAATCGCCCTGTCCATAATGCCGCAAGGTGAGATTGCTAAAGTAAATAAAATTTTGCGCGACGAAAAACGCGTGATTGTAACGCGACACGATCAGCGTCGCCGCGTTTGGATCGGCATCGCCGGCGAGTCGAAGGTAAACATCCGCGCCGCTCGCGTAAAAACCAGGAACGCCCCACACGAGATTTTGCAAATCCGCGAGCGAAGTGTACGGCATCAGCCGCGCGCCGTTCGCGGTGACGAGATGCGGATTCGCGACATTGACCGTCGCGCGGTACACACCGCCGCCTTGCGCGATCCAGGTGAAGGTCGCCGGATCGCCGCCATCGAGAATCGCGGTTTCGCCGGGATAACTTTGGATGATGATCGGCGCGCCCGCCGACCCGGATCGCGGCAAAGAAATTTCGCCTTGATGGTAGACGCCGCCGCGCAAAATCACTGCATCGCCCGCCTGCGCGAGCGCGAGCCCTTGCGCGAGCGAACAAGGCGTGAGCAGTGTGCAGGTCGTTCCGCTTCCGCCGGGACTGGTATAGTACGCGTTGATTGGCGCGGGGATAACGATTTCCGCGCGCGTGGACGCGGTGCCGGACACAGTCGTTCCATTCAGCGCGCCGCCGTCTGGGTCGGTAAAAGTTACGCGCACATCGTACGATGTGCCTGCCGTCAACCAAAACAAACTGCCAACGAAGCGCGTGCTGTTGACGCGCGTGAGTGGAAATCCCGTGCGATACGTCGCGCCGCTCGCGCGATACTCGACCGTCGCGGACATGTCATTGTCCGGATCATCGGACGCGGAAATCGTAGCGATGACGCCCATCGCGTTGAGCGTGCCGTACAATTCGAGCGACGCGGCGGCGCGCGCGCTGGGCGCGGGTGAAACCATCGCACTGATGATTAAAAGTGTGAGGACAAACAACTTATGTTTCATTTTTCCACTTTTCGCGCCGAGAAAAAAATTGGGCGAGACCATAATCCGATTATATCGGAACGGCTCGCCCGTGTCTAGCATTGGAAATTGGATGTTAGATGTTGGATGTTGGAAAACATTTCCAATTTCTAACATCCAACTTTCAATCTCCAATCCCTCAATCTCTTTTTCTCTACGCCTTCACGTACTTGTCGAACCACGCGAGCATTTTTACCCACGCGTCTTTTGCGGCGTTTGCGTTGTAACTTGCGCCGGTGTCGTTGTTGAACGCGTGTCCCGCGCCGTCGTACACAATTTTATCGAACGTCTTGTTCGCTTTTTTCAACGCGTCTTCGACCGCGGGAATACCGGCATTGATGCGCGTATCGGTGCCGCCGTACATCGCGAGAATCGCGGCTTTGACGTTCGGAATATCTTCGAGCGGCGGATTCGGTCCATAAAATGGCACCGCGGCTTTCAACTCCGGCATTTGCGTCGCGCAACGCCAGGTGATGCCGCCGCCGAAACAAAAGCCGGTCATTGCGACCTTGTCTTTCGCGACGAACGTTTGCGCTTGCATATATTTCAAGCCGGCTTGAAAATCTTCGACGAATTGCGCGGGCGGTGCGTTACCCAAGACGCCGGGAACGTTCGCGCCGACTTTTTCAGTGCCGCCATCGCGCGAAAGCAAATCTACCGCGAGCGCGGCGTAACCGACTTTGGCAAATCGGCGCGTTACATCTTTGATGTGTTCGAGCAAGCCGCGATTTTCGTGGCACACCAGGACGATGGGGAATGGTCCGTTGCCTTTGGGTTTCGCGAGATACGCGGCAATCTTGAACGTCTTACTGTCGTACTCGACCATCCTGGCTTCAATGTCCGGGTCATTCGCCATCACGGTCGCGCCCGGCGCAAACGTTGGCGCGGCGGTTGCGGTTGCCGGTTGCAACGTTGCGGTTGATGGAACGGCGGTTGGCGGAACCGCGGTGTTCGTCGGCGGCACGCGCGTTGCCGTTGGTGGAACCTGGGTCGCCGTCGGTGGGACTGCGGTTGGCGGCGGCGGCACCGGCGTTGCGGTGGGCGCGGGCGCGCACGCGGCGAGAAAACTGGTCGCAACCGACATACTGCCAAAAATTGCGGCGAGTTTTTTCAACGCGTCGCGGCGCGACAAATGTCCTTCCTGGTAATCTTCGACAAATTCGGTAACGAGATAGTTACGCAAACTGTCATCTCCGCCGGTCGTCGCGCTCGGCGGAATTGGGGGCGTTTTTACACTCACTTTTCCTCCTTTTGAAATCGGGCGTGTCTATTCAGACTCTGGCGCAGAATTTACTTTTATTTTTTACGCGCGTCAAGAGGGATGCGCTAAGAAAACATTTGAAATTTGCTAGACCTGTCAGAAACCAGGTTGCTTCACCAACATCTACTCCAATTTTTGTGCGACGGAATTTCTTTCCCACTGATCCAAGGGAACGCGGATATTTTTTATTTGTCCGTGTTCCCTTGGATCAGTGGGAAAATTTGACGACGATATTATTCAATAAACCTGGCTTTTGACAGCAAGCGCGATTTGATTTTGTGATGGGTCGCGCACAAGAATTTCATCGCCGCGTTCCTGGATCGCGAGCCCGGCGTTTTGGACGCGCGCGCTGATCGCATCGAGTTCCGCGCGATTCGGCACGCGCACGAGAAATTCGCGCAAGCCGACCGCGTCGTTGGGAAGCGGCGGCGCGCCCGCGCTCTCCCAGGTGTTCAATCCGATGTGATGATGATACCCGCCCGCGGAAACGAACAGCGCGTCGGGACCGTAGCGCATAATCAAATCGAATCCCAGGATGCCGCAATAAAATTCTTCCGCGTCCGCGATGTGCGCGACCTTGAGGTGCATGTGTCCGAGCGCGGTGCCGCGTTCGAGTCCCGACCAGGTCGCGCCATTATTTTTCAACTCGCCCAGCACGCCGCGCACGTCGAGCGGTTCGGTGCCCATTTTCAGATCGCCGCGTTCGTCGCGCCACTCGGCGCGCGGACGGTCGCGATAAATTTCGATGCCGTTGCCGTCCGGGTCGGCAAGATAGATCGCTTCGCTGACGAGATGATCCGCGAATCCTTGCAGAGCCGTTTCGGTCTCGGCAAGCTGTTTCAGCGTGTGTGCGAGCGCGACGCGCGTCGGCACGCGAATCGCAAAATGATACAACCCGGTCGCGCGATGAACGCGCCGCGCGTTCTGTAATTCATCGAGGACGAGCAAATCATCCGCGCCCGCGCCGAGCCGCGCGCCATTTTGATCGCGTTGATGCAATTTGAAACCGAGTGCGTGCTGATAAAAATTGAGCGCGCGTTGCAAATCGCTCACCGCGATTCGCACATAGCCAAGCGTCGTATCGGAATGAATCGAAGGTTGCATATTTTTCTCCGAACCGACCTTGTAGGTTTCTAAAACCTGCAAGGTCTTGTGAAAATTTTATACTTGCGCCAAAACGAAAATTCCCTGCTCACTTACAATACGCAAGCGAGCAGGGCGCGGTTTGTTAGTTGCGTGCTTTGGGGAAATGATTTATGATGGAAATTGGAAATTGGACATTGGAGGTTGGAGGTTAGATGTTGGAATCTGCGAATGTTTCATCTTCCAACTTCCAACTTCTAACTTCAAACATCCAAACTCATATACAACTCGCCCAACTCAAAACCGTGCTTGCGATAATACTCGCGCGTGCCGATTGCCGCGATGACCGCGAGGCGTTTGAACCCGGCATCGCGCGCGATTGAAATCGCGTGATCGATCAAACGCGAGCCGAGACCGCTGTGTTGCGCCGCGCCGTTTTCTGCGCTTCCGATTTCGAGCGCGTTGCCGTAAACGTGAACTTCGCGAATCATCGCGCAGTCGCGCACTTCATCGAGGATTTCATCGCGCGACGCGCGCGGTGATGGAAGCGACAAACGTAAGAACGCGGCGAGTTGGTTGCGCGGCGTGACGAAACTCAAAAAATGTTCGGTCGTCGCGTCGGTTTCGTACGCGCGCGCATCCAAACGCAAATCGTCCGGCGCGATTTTTTCGTGCCGCACTTCGCGACAACGAATGCACTGACATTGCAAACCGCGTTCGCGCATTGCGCGTTGCGCGGCGAGGCGCAAATCGGAACGTGTACAGCCGGCGGCGATGTAATCCGCGGGAATGTCGCGAATCACGCGATTCAAACGGCAGTACAGCGGCACGGCGCGTTTGCAATCCACAATCAATTCGGTGAGCTCGTCATCGCGATACGGCTGATACTCGCCGCGCGTCCAATGTTCGTATAGTTCCGTCCCTTCGATCAATCCGCACGGATAAATTTTGAGTTCGTCGGGACGATATGCCGGGTCGTTCCACAGTCGCGCGAAATCCGCGCGATCGGATTCGGGTGTCGCGCCGAGCAGGTTCGGCATCCAATGCAAATGCAATTTGAAGCCGGCGAGACGCAACAATCGCATCGCGCGTTTTTGGTCGGCGGTCGTTTCGCCGCGACGATTCAGATCGAGAATGTGGTCGTCGAGCGATTGAATCCCAAGTTGGATTTTCGTCGCGCCGAGCCAGCGCAAGCGTTTCACTTCGGCGAGCGTGATGTGGTCGGGACGCGTTTCGAGTGTGAGTCCGACCGCGCGATGTGCGGCGGTTTCATTTTTCTGTTGTGCGAGTTCAAGCGATGCCGATTCCTCGCCGTTGAGTGCGTCGAACAGCCGGCGCACAAAGCGTTCTTGATAATTCGGCGTGTATGCCGACCAGGTTCCGCCCAGCACGAGCAATTCGATTTTGTCGGTCGCGTGTCCATTGTTCTCGAACGATTGCAAACGCGCGCGCACTTGGTTGAACGGGTCGAAGCGATGTTGCGCCGCGCGTTGCACGCCGGGTTCGAGCGGCAAATAACTTTTGGGATAGCCGCTCACTTCGGGACAAAAAATACATTTGCCGGGGCAGGGCGCGGCGGCGGTCAACACGGTGAGCGGCGCGACGCCGGACGATGTACGCACCGGCTTGAGCCGCAAACGATTTAGCACCGCGCGGTCGAATGAAATGATCCCGCGCGCGGTCATTGCGCGATACGCCGCGACGATTTTATCTTGCGTAACGTGAACGGCGTCATCGTGAATGAGTCGAAGCATCAGCGCGTTGAGTTTGCTCGATGACAAATCGTACGCGTCGCGCACCGCGATAAAGAGCGCGATCAATTCTTCGCGGTGTTTATCAATGTCGAGCGGCGTCGCATGTTTTTTCTGCCACCGCGCCACGCGCTCATCTTGTTCTTTGAAATGGATATTTCTGCTCACCGTTTACTATTCACTGTTTACTATTCACTGTTTACTATTCACTGTTGACTGTTGACTGTTGACTGTTCACTGGAAACCGAATGACCCCAGAACTCGTAACCCGGCTCATCGAAATCAATCGCAAATTCTATTCGGATTTCGCGCGCGCGTTTTCCGAAACGCGTTCGTCCGGCCAATCGCGACTGGATCGGATTGTAGCGTACATCAATGACGGTGTAAAGATGCTCGACATCGGTTGCGGCAACGGTCGCCTCGCGGAACGACTGGAACGCGAGGGACGGCGCGCGCAGTACGTCGGTGTGGACGCGTCGCCGCAATTGATCGCGATTGCCTCCGCGCGCGCCGCGCGCTTGCATCGCGTCGCCGCCGAGTTTCGCGTCGCAGACATTACGACGCGCGGATGGAGCGCGTCGCTCGCCGCGCCATTCGACATCGCGGTCGCGCTCGCGGTTCTGCATCACGTTCCGAGTTTTGAATTACGATGCAACGTTCTGCGCGAGGTTCGCGCTCTGCTCAAACCGGGTTCGAAATTTGTGATGACGAATTGGCATTTCGAACGCAACGAACGTTTGCGAAAAAAAATCGTCGCATGGGAAACGCTCGGCATTGACGCGCGCGAACTCGAACCCGGCGACGCGTTGATGACCTGGGAACGCGGCGGCACCGGTTATCGTTACTGTCATCTTGTAACGCAAGCCGAAGTAAAGCAACTCGCGGAGCAAACCGGTTTTGAAATCGTCGAACAATTTTACGCGGATGCGGATTTGAATTTGTACAGCATATTGGAGAATGGAGATTGGAAATCTTGCTTTCCAATCTCTAATCTCTAAACCACGATTCACAAATTGTTTACTTTTCTTTCATCTGTCTCTAATCTCGCGATGCGATACTACGAGTAGAGATGGGGACGCTAAAGCGGAGCAGGTGATGAATATCTTAGCCCGTGCTGTGATCAAACATCGGGGCGTTCCCTGCTGAGAGGGTCAAGCCCTGTCTCCATCTCAATCTAAATTCGGTCTCCTCCTTTCCCCCGCGCGACGCGCCGTGATGATTTCATCGCGGCGCGTTGACGCGTTTATCGAGGCGCGTTATAATGCGCGCAATCCAATGACGAATGAGAAATGACAAATGGCAAATGACAAATCCCAATTACCAATTACCAATCACCAATTACCTCTGATCGTTGACGCGCACCAAGACATCGCGTGGAATAAAATCGCGCTCGGACGCGATCTGTTCGATAGCGTCGCGACGACACGCGCGCGCGAAGGCGCAGTGCCCGCGCACGGCGAAGGTTCCGCGACGGTCGGATTTCCCGAATTGATCGCGGGGAATGTGCGCGTGATTTTCGCGACGCTCTACGTCGCGCAAGCGCGCCCGGATCGCACCGCGTGGGGCAAGACGTACACGACGCCGCAAGAAGCGTACACGCAAGCGATGGAACAAGTCGCGTACTATGTGACGCTCGCGATGGATCCGCGCATCTCGCTCATCACGACGCGCGGCGATTTGGAACGCGTGATCGAATCGCGCGAGCCGCGCATCGGCTTGGTGATTCTGATGGAAGGCGCGGACCCGATCATCGCGCCGGAGCAAACCCAGGAATGGTTCGACGCGGGTGTTCGCATCGTCGGTCCGGCGTGGAGTCAGACGCGCTATTCCGGCGGCACACGCGCGCCCGGACCGCTCACCGCGCTGGGGCGCGCGTTACTGCCGCAACTCGAACGCGCCGGGATTTTGCTCGACGCGTCGCACATGGCAGAGCGCAGTTTTTTTGACGCGCTCGAATACTATAATGGCACGATCATCGCGAGCCACTCGAATTGCCGCGCGTTCGTCAACACCGACCGCCAATTGACCGACGCGATGATTCGCGAAATCATCGCGCGCGAGGGTGTGATCGGCGCGGTGTTTTACAATCGCTTTCTCAAAGACGGCTGGGACAAATCGGCGAAGAAAGAAGCGGTAACGCTCGCGGATGTGGTGTGGCATGTCAAACACATTTGCGATCTCGCGGGCAACGCGCATCACGTTGGCATCGGCACCGATTTCGACGGCGGATTCGGAATGGAATCCACGCCGCGTGAAATTGACACGGTTGCCGATCTGCAAAAAATGAGGGAAGCATTATCTGCCGCGAATTTTTCCGACGCGGCGATCGCGAATTTTCTAGGCGGCAATTGGTTGCGCGTGTTGCGGCGTGCATTGCCAGAGTGATGATCGCAGACCGCCAATCAAGTGGCGGTCAATTCTTTTGGAGACTTATGCAACCAACTTGTTCCATCGAAACGCAAAACCTGGGTCGCGTGTACAACATTCGCGACGCAAAGAAAAAAGAACGCAAAACTTTGACCGCGCTCGCCAATGTGAATTTGCAGATCGAGCGCGGCGAACTGTTCGGCTTGCTTGGTCCGAATGGCGCAGGCAAAACGACGGTGATCAAAATTCTCACGACGCTTCTCGCGCCGACCAGTGGCACGGCGCACGTCGCCGGCTTTGATGTCGCGCGCGAGCCGGAGCGCGTCCGCCCGCGCATCAACATGGTGTCCGGCGGCGAATCCTCCGGTTACGGCTTGCTGACCGTGCGCGAAAACTTGTGGATGTTTTCCCAGTTTTATGGAATTCCGACCAAACAAGCGAACAAACGTATCGAAGAATTATTAGCCATCGTCGGCTTGACGGATCGGATCAACACGAAATCGTCCGACCTCTCGACCGGCTTGCGCCAAAAAATGAACATCGTGCGCGGCTTTCTGACCGATCCGCAAGTGTTGTTTCTCGATGAACCAACCCTGGGTCTCGATGTCGGCGCGTCGCGCGATGTGCGCGCGTTCATTCGCGCTTGGGTTACCCAAGACAAATCGCGCACGTTGTTGTTGACGACGCATTACATGGTCGAGGCGGACGAGTTGTGCGACCGCGTTGCGATCATCAATCAAGGGCGCGTGCTCGCGTGCGACACGCCGGCAAACTTGAAACGGCGTTTGCAGAGCGAAGCGATTTTTCAAATTGAAACGACGCCGTTGAATGGTGTGAGTGTCAAGACGTTTGAATCGCTCGCGGGCGTGTGCCAGGTTTCACATCGCGCGGGCGATGGACACGCGACGCTCGAACTAATTCTTGAGGCGGATGACGCGGTCGGCGGCGTGATCAACATGTTAAACGCGAATCGCATTCGGCTACTCAATCTTCGCAAACGCGAGCCGACGCTCGAAGATGTGTTTGTCGAATTGGTCGGGCGAAGTATGGAAGAAGTCGAGCATAGCGAACGCCCCGGCTAATGTAGATTTTGTCAACCACACGCGCGCGATTGTCGCGAAACAATCGCGCGCATATTTTTTCACGTCTCATGCATCACGTCTCACGCGTGTTGACGCCGCGCGTGTAACAGTGGTAGAATGACGTCCGTGAATTTGGAAATCCCGCGCTCGCTCGCGCCATTTTTTCAAGAGTACACCTTCGATCATCTCGACGCGACGCGCGATGCTGACCTGGTAATCGAACGCGCGCTCGCGTACGGCAATCGCGAAGAATTGCGCTGGTTGTTCGCGCGCTATGGTCGCGCGTGCATTACGGAGTGGATCTGTCGGCTCGGCGCGCGCCGACTTTTACATCGGCAATTCGTGGCATGGAAAATGATTTTGGAAATTTCGGAGACCGATCCGATTCCCGCGCCGAGGGGCGTATGGAATCATTGACCGCGCCGCATTGGGAAGCGATTGACGCGCCGATGCGCGAGCTATTACGCGCGATTGGGCAACACGATTTCGCATCGCGATTTTACCTCGCGGGCGGCACCGCGCTCGCGTTAGCAATCGGTCATCGCCGTTCGCGCGATTTGGATTTTTTTTCGACGCAGGATGAAGTCGGGCAGAGCACGCAACGCGAAATTTTGCGCGCGTTGCCAAGTCTTTCGCCGATGGTTGTCGAACAATCGCCCGGCAATTTTGTCTTGGCGCTCCACAATGTCCTCGTTGGTTTTTTCAGTTACAGTGCGCCTTTGATCGCACCGCCGCGTCAACTCGAACAGATTGCGCTGGCGTCGCTCGCCGACATCGGCTTGATGAAACTCGATGCGTTGATCACGCGCGGCAGTCGCAAAGATTTTTACGATGTATATTTCATCGCGCGCGCAATCCCCTTGATCGAATTATTCAATTTGAGTCAGACGAAATATGAATGGGTGCGCGATTTTCCATTGCTGGTTTTGAAAAATATGATCGTCTTCGATAACGCGGATCGCGATTCGCAACCGGAATTGTTGGAGCAAATCGAATGGGACACCGTGAAAAATTTTTTTATTGCACAGGCGAAAATTTTACGCCGCGACTGGTTTGGCTTTTGAGGTAAACCCGCATGTTGCATGGAAGCGGAATGGCATGGTGGGCGTTCACGCGCCCCGATGAAGAAAAACAACCGCGCGTTACGCGCGCACTGTTGCGCCGCGTCGCGGCGTATGCGCGACCCTACGCGCCGCAAATCGCGCTCGCGCTGGTCGCGATTCTCGCCGCGACGCAAATCGCGCTGATTCCGCCGCTTTTGTTTCGCGAGTTGATTGACCACGCCTTGCCGGAAAAAGATTTCGCGCGCTTGAATTTGCTCGCGGGCGCGATGCTTGTTCTGCCGTTGGTCGAAGGATTGATTGACCTGGGACAACGCTGGCTCACCGCGCGCGTGGGCGAAGGCATCATCGCGGATTTACGCAAATCGTTGTACGCGCACATGCAAAAAATGTCGCTCCGCTTTTTCACGCACACGAAAACCGGTGAACTGATGTCGCGCCTCAACAACGATGCCGTCGGCGCGCAACGCGCAGTGAGCAATACGGTGTTGACGATCATCACGAGCGCGTTTCAAATTATTTTGACGGTGAGCATTATGCTCTCGCTCGAATGGCGTCTGACGTTGCTCGCGCTCGTCGCATCGCCGGTTTTTCTTCTGCCGTCGCGCCGCATCGGTCTCGTGTTGCGGGGCATCATCAATCAACAACTCGATCTCATCGGGCAGATGAACGCGATGATCAATGAAACCGTCAACGTGAGCGGCGCGTTGCTCGTGAAATTATTCGGGCGGCAACGCGACGAGGTCGCGCGCTTTTCCGATCGCGCGGAACGCGTCGCGGCGATTGGCGTCAAGCAAGCGTTGATCGGGCGGTGGTTCGCGCTGATGCTGGGATTTATCGCGTCGGCGGGCGTCGCGGTTGTGTGGTGGTTCGGCGGATTCCTGGTTTTGCAAAACGCGTTGACCATTGGTACGATTGTCGCGTATGCGGCGTACTTGACCAAGTTGTATCAACCGGTCGTCGGCTTGGTCAACGCGCGCGTGGATTTCGTTACGTCGCTCGTTTCGTTCGAGCGCGTCTTTGCGTTGCTCGATCTGCCGGTCGAAATCCAGGATCGCCCGCACGCGATCAATTTGGATCGCGCGCGCGGCGACATTCGGTTTGAAAATGTTTCGTTCGCGTACCTCACAGCCGAATCGCCCACTTACCAATTACCACTTACTCCAAATGGAAATGGCAATACTGATCCGTCATCACAGCGTTGGGCAGTGCGCCGCGCGAATTTCGAAATTCAAGCCGGCAAACTTGCCGCGCTCGTTGGTCCGAGTGGCGCGGGTAAAACGACGATCACGTATCTCATTCCGCGTTTGTACGATCCGACCGAAGGGCGCGTGCTGATTGATGGCAACGATCTGCGCGACCTTGCCGGTGAATCGCTTGCGCGTCAAATCGGCGTGGTTACACAAGAGACATTTTTGTTTCACGATTCGGTGCGCGCAAATTTGCTGTACGCCAAATCTGATGCGACCCAGGATGAGATCGAACGCGCGGCGCGCGCGGCAAACATTCACGATTTTATTACGAAATTGCCGCAAGGTTATGATACGATTGTGGGCGAGCGCGGCTATCGCTTGAGCGGCGGTGAAAAGCAACGCGTCGCGATCGCGCGCGTGATTCTCAAAGACCCGCGCATTTTGATTTTGGACGAGGCGACTTCGCATCTTGATTCGGAATCGGAAGCGTTGATTCAAGCCGCGCTCGAACCGTTGATGCGCGGACGCACGAGCGTCGTCATCGCGCACCGGCTCTCGACGATTTTATCCGCCGATGTGATCCTGGTTGTGGACGAAGGCGCGATTGTCGAGCAGGGCACGCACGCAGAGTTGCTCGCGCGCGATGGGTTGTACGCGCGCCTGTATCGCACGCAGTTTCGTGATAATGAAAGAAA
>Ga0233425_10009049_pt1 | contig 12847 bp, 11 predicted proteins | sample Watercolumn_Towu_2_FD_181712 | JGI IMG/M metagenome (GOLD analysis project Ga0233425, IMG submission 181712) | Freshwater microbial communities from Lake Towuti, South Sulawesi, Indonesia - Watercolumn_Towuti2014_140_MG | ecosystem: Environmental > Aquatic > Freshwater > Lake | place...
GAAGAAACCTTTAAGGGCTTGGCCCCTTGATGCCTTAAGGCAAGATGCATCAGCTCATTAACAGAGATCATCTTGTATCCGCAACCCTCACATTAACCTTGAAACCGCCTATTTTGAGACGGTTTCCTTGTGTTCGCCCTGGAGGTCTGGGGCGAACACAAGGTTCGCCCCTTTGATTAAACACCTTTTGATTGTGAACCGGTATTAGCCGGCTCGACGCCGCTATAACAACCCCTCCCTGCGCAAACGCGCCAGGACTCCCGCCGTGGAGTGGCTCCGGTCCATGGTATAAAAATGCAGCCCCGGCGCGCCGGCAGCGATCAACTCTTTGCATTGCTCAAAAGCGAAATCGATGCCGAAGGCGAGGAGCGCCTGGTTGTCGCCGGAGGGCAAGGCCGCCAATTTTTGCCTTAACTCGCCGCTGATGCTGGCCCCGCAGAGTTTGGCCAGATTTTCCATCATCTTGACGCTGAAAATCGGCATGATGCCCGGGAGAATGGGGACCGTGATCCCCAGTTGGCGGCAGTCGGCCACAAAATCGAAGTAGAAACGATTGTCGTAAAAATAATTGGTGATGATGTATTCCGCACCTTGATCCACTTTGAGCTTCAGGTGCTCCAGGTCCTTCTCCTTGCTCTCGGCCTCGATGTGGCCCTCCGGATAACCGGCCACCCCCAGACAGAAGGAATAGCGCGGGCGGATATAGGCCATCAAATCCGAGGCATGGGCGAGGCTCTCGGGGTGCGGTTTAAAATCCGGTTGCCCGTGGGGCGGATCCCCCCGGACCACCAGGACGTTATCCACTCCCAGTTCCGAATAGCTGTCCAAAACCCCCTGAATATCATCCGGGCCCAGGCCGAAACCGGCAAAATAGGCCATGACCTCCTGCTTCAGGTCGTGTTTCAGGACCTCCACCAACTGCCGGGAGCCCTCCCTGGTGGAACCCCCGGCCCCGAAGGTGACCGAGACAAAATCCGGCCCCATCATCACCAACTGGTCGATAACCTTGGTCAGCTTCTCGGCGGCCTCGGCATTCCGGGCCGGGAAAAATTCAAAGGATATGGTGGGCTTCTTTTTCTGCCACAACTCCGTCACTTTCATGGGTTTGGCTCCTGAGAATTATTTCGGGTGAACTTGGTTTATTCCGAAATCATGCCGCGCTTTGCCGCAGTCTCCCACGATTTTGGCGAACTCCGGGGCCGGGGAAGATCTCCAAAGCCTCCCTCCCAAAGTCCTGGGGCATGTTACCATGAATTTTCCGGAAAAAGTAAATTTCCTCCGGGATTGCGGCAAACCACCCTCCTCCCTCGATCGGCGGTTTCTTCAGGGAGCGGCTGTCTGACATTTACCAGCCACCGGCCACTGACAACCTTGGCATTTCCAGCGGGACGTGGGGGGCCTCAAAACAGCCAAGGAGCGTCTTCAGGAAGCGGTGGAGTGGCCCTTGAAATATGCCCGCCTCTTCAAGAAGGCGGGCATCAAGCCCCCCAAGGGCATCCTTTTATCCGGACCCCCGGGTTGCGGCAAGACCCTGCTGGCCAAGGCCCTGGCCCATGAAAGCGGGGTGAATTTCCTGTCGGTGAAAGGCCCGGCCCTGATGTCCAAGTACGTGGGCGAATCCGAGCGGGGCGTCAGGGAGATGTTCAAAACCGCCCGGCAGGCCGCGCCGTGCATCATCTTCCTGGATGAGACCGAGGCCCTGCTGCCGGCCCGGGGAACCGGGGGCTTTGACTCCCACGTGTCCGATCGGGTCCTGAGCCAGTTCCTGGCGGAACTGGACGGGATCGAGGAATTAAAGGGGGTCCTGGTGTTGGGGGCCACCAACCGCCTGGACCTGATGGACCCCGCGGTGCTGCGGCCGGGACGCTTTGACGAAATCTTGGAACTCCTGCCGGCCGACGAACAGGACCGCCGGGAGATCTTTGCCGTCCACCTGCAGGGCAAACCCCTGGCCCCGGACATCGGCGCCGAAAGCCTGGCCGCCCGCACCGAAGGATTAAGCGGTGCGGAGATCGCCTCGGTATGCAACCGGGCGGCCCTGGCTGCGGTGCGCCGGGCGGTGCAGGCGGAAATCGCCCAGGAGGGATCGGGGCAGGTGCTGATCCTCCCCTCCGACCTGGAAGAGGCCCTGCAGGAGATGCTGGGGGGACAGGGGGCTTAGAAAGCTGTCAGCGTTCAGCTATCAGCTATCAGCTATCAGCAAATATATGAGGAAAAGCGTTTCTTAAGGGACCATACCCTAAAACCGCTGTTCCTTTTTCTTTCGCTGAAAGCTGACCGCTGATAGCTGATAGCTTAGTAGCTGTCAGCCTGCAGCTTTCACCTGATAAATGGGAAAAGCCGCTCATTATCCGATTCCAAACCGTTGAACCGATACCTCATCTTTTCCTTTTGCCGAGGGCTGACCGCTGCAGGCTGACAGCTTATTAAGCCCTCCGGGTTAATGATTCTTAAGGTAACGGGGCGCCATGTCTCAGGGGTTCTATCTATTCTGCCTGGCCCGGTTGAACCGGTTGCCGTCCCTGCCCCTGGAGGGCCGGGGGCTGAATGGCAGCCCCCTGCAGGTGATTATCTTTCAGCAGCTCGCGGCGGTCTGTTGCCGGGTGCCGGTGGAGGATTTCTGCGGGCCGCAGGCGGAAGAACAGTTGGGAGACCTGACCTGGATCGGCCCCCGGGCCATCCGCCATCAGGAGGTGGTGGCCGGGGTGATGCTGCATTCTCCCGTGCTGCCAGCCCGGTTCGGCACCATCTTCTCCTCCCCGGCAAAGCTGGAAAAGGTTATGCAGCGGCACCAGGACACCATCGTCCAGTTCCTGGAGCGTGTCGCCGATCAGCAGGAATGGGCCATTAAAGGGCTGTTGGACCGGTCCCGGGCCAAAGAGAAACTGTTCTCCCTCAAGCTGGCCCGGGAGGCGGCGCGCCTGGGGGCCCTGCCCCCAGGGAGGCGTTATTTTCAGGAGCAGCGCCTGCGGACCGACTGCGACCATGAATTGACCCAGTGGTTGCGCGCGGTTTTCCGGGAGTTATGGACCGACCTGCGGGATTTTGTGGGGGAGGTGCGGGAACGCCGGTTGTTCCCCCGGGAAGTCACCGGCAGTAATAAAGACATGGTCTTTAATTGGGCCTTCCTGGTGCCTGAGAAGGCCGTACCCAGCTTCCAGACCCGGATCAGGGAGGCCAACGCCCGGCATTCCTCCGGGGGGTTGGAATTCGATTGCACCGGCCCCTGGCCGCCCTATAATTTTGCCACCAGCGGGACCGTCCTCCTGTAATTCCTCGGAGTCCAGGAATAGGAGCAACCGCCATGGATAAAAGCGCAGCTCCGTATCATAACGGCTCTGAGGGCCCGGAATCCCAGCGTTACCGGACCCTTTACGAAATGCTGCTGGAGGCGATTCCTTCCTCGGTGCTGCTCATTGACCGGGATTTGCGTATCGTCGAGGCAAATCGCAACTTTCTGGAGAAAAACCGCCGCCCCCTCCCGGACACCATCGGCCACCGCCTGGAAGAAGTATTCCCGGCCATTATTATCGACCAGATGGACTTTCCGGGACGCATCCGCCAGGTCTTCGAGCAAAGCCGGCCCACCCGGGGCGAACGCATGACCTACCGGGCCCCGGGCATCCCCCTGAGGATCTATTATTACAGCATCCTGCCGTTCTCCTGGGAGGGAAAGGTGGAGCTGGCCATGCTGCTGATGGAGGACGTCACCGAACAGGTGCGTCTGAGCGAGGAGGTGCGCCGGGTGGAGCGCCACCTGGCCTCGGTGGTGGAAAGCGCTCAGGATATCGTCCTCTCCACCGACATGGAAGGCCAGATTCTCACCTGGAACACCGCCGCGGAGCGTCTTTCCGGCTTCAGTCTCTATGAAGTCCGGGGACGGGACTTCTTCGACTTTTGCGCCGGCGGTCATCAAGGGGAGATGAACCGGGTCTTTGCCAATTTGAAGACGGGCAAGGACTTGCAAATGGGGGAATGGGATTTGCTGACCAAGAACGGCGGCCGCATTCCCGTGTCCTGGATATTTTCCCCCATGAAAGACCACCTGTCCCAGACGGCCGGAGTGGTGGCGGTGGGCCGGGACCTGACGGAACGCCGCAAATTCGAAGCGCAACTGCTCCAGTCCCAAAAATTGGCCGCCCTGGGGGTGATGGCCGGGGGTATCGCCCATGAAATCCGTAATCCCCTGGCGGTGTGCGCCTCTGCGGCCCAGTTCATCATGGAGCAGAATACCAGCCCGGAGTTTCACCAGGAGTGCGCCCAAAAGATCCATACCGGCATCCAGCGGGCGTCCATGATCATCGAAAACCTGCTGCGCTTCGCCCGCCCCTCAGTGGAGACCAACCTCAAAGAAATCCATCTGGGCTCTCTGTTTGAGGAGACCCTGTCTTTGGTCACCAACCAGGCCAGGATTCAGAAGATCGAGCTGCGGGCGCAACTGCCTCCGGAGCCCGTCTTGATCAACGGCATGGAGGGTCTGTTGCAGCAAGCCTTTTTGAACCTGCTGCTCAAAGCCATCAAGGCCATGCCCGATGGGGGGGTGTTGAGCGTAAGCCTGGGCAACACCGAGAACGAAGCCTGGGTGAGCATCAGTGACACGGGCCAAGGCATTGCCCCCGGGGATCTCAACAATATCTTTGATCCTTTTTATACCACTGCCCCTGCCGGCAAGGGGTCGGGATTGGGCCTCTCCATCTGCTATTCCATCATCAAGCAGCACTTCGGCACCATCACCGTGGACAGTGAAGAAGGCAAAGGGAGCACCTTCACCGTGCGCTTGCCCATCCTCTAGGGAAAGCAGGCGGACATGACCGATCAAAGCAATCTGATCCTCATTGTGGACGATGAGCCGTATATGTGCTGGGCCCTGGAACACCTGCTCCACAACCAGGGATTTGCCACCCGCAAAGCCCTGAGCGCCCAGGAGGCCCTGGAGCTGATGACGCGACACCGTTTCGCCCGGGCCTTTCTGGACGCCAAACTACCGGATATGGACGGCCTGGAACTGGCCCGGCGCATCCTGGAGAATCAGGGGTAGTCCTCTTCCGGGAGGGGTGGAACACCGCCCCTCCCCGAAAGAGGCCCCTGGGCATCTTTCAGGGGCGGGCAGGTTGCTGCCGGCTTACCCCAACAGGCCTGAACGCTGCAGAAAAGGAGATGCCACATGGGTCGCTTAACCGAAGAAATGACCCGGCTGTGTGGTGAGATAGTGGCTATGCGCCGGACCCGGAAGGGGTTTGTCAAGGACCTGAGGAACAACATGGCCGCCATGAAGGCCAACTTCCGCCGCCTCCATCAGGAGATGTCCCGGAAGGCCAGGGCGGAACGGCGGGCGGGAATGGTCCACCTGAAAAAGACGGTGGGCGGTATGCGGCACGCCTTTGCTGCGGATCTGGAAGGAGCGCGGCGGGCCTGGGCGGGCAAATGAGCCTGCGGTCTCATTAAAGGAGATACTTTGTATGGGACCCTTAACTGAAAGTATGACCCGATTATGTAGTGAGATTGTGGCCCTGCGGGGGGAACGCCTGCATTTCATCCGGGACCTGCGCCGGAACGTGGCCGGGATGCAGGCCCAGTTTCGTCATAGCCACTCCGAGATGGCTCGCCGGACGAAAGCGGAAAGGCAAGGCTTCGTCAAGTCCCTGGGCCACGAAGTGGCTTCCTTGCGGGCCGGCTTCCGCGGGGCCCATAAGGAGATGGCCCGGAAAACCAAGGCGGAACGCCGGGCTGCCGTGAATCACCTGAAAAAGACCGTGGGCTGGATGCGCCGGGAGTTTTCCAGCGATCTGGCCGGCGCCCGCCGCATCTGGTTCGGACCTTCCCCCGGCGAACTCCGGGCCAAGGCTGAGGCGGAACGGCGGGCCAGGGAGGCTGCCGAGCGGGACCGGCTGGCCGCGGAAGCCATGGCCAAAGAAGCCGGGGTCCAGCAGAAAGCCGCGCCCGAGGTCAAGGAAGAGGCCCGGCATCCCGGGAAAAAGAAAGGCTGATCCGCCTAAGGTCCTGGTGAGGTGCGGCAATGACCCGTGTTCAGGAAGCAAGGGAACCGGAGGGACAGGCGGGCTGCCTGGCAGAAGGCTTCGAGGATGTGACCTGTTCTTTCTGCGGCGGCCGAGGCACAGACCCCTTTGGGATCATGTCCTGGTATTCCACCTGTGTAGTTTGCAGCGGCAAGGGGAAGGTGCTGGCGCCGGAGTCTCGCCGGCGCTGCGCCCACTGCCGGGGGACCGGGGCCATCAAACGCCTCACCTGCACCACCTGCCACGGCACCGGCTTTGTCCCCGGACTTCCAGGTCCCCACCAAGTCTGTCCGGAGTGCCGGGGGTCCGGTGACGACGGCTCCATCTCGGCCATGGCCTGCCAGAGGTGCCGGGGATGGGGCGTGGTGCCGCGCAGAGCCGTTAATAAATAACTGAATAGGGGTATGCACATGACTCCCGTACATACTATATGTTGATTTAAATAGGTTATAAGAAATGATGCAAGCTTTGGTTAACGAGTTAAATGAGGCTGAGGCCAAGGCTATTGATAGCCTTTCACGTTACAAATTTGCCATGTTTGGGTATTGGGCAGGGATATGGGTGCATCTGAATCGCATTTCTGGCCAGCATAATCCTAACCCATTCAATAAATTGGTAAATGTGGCTAAAGAGATGAGAAAATCTCCCTGTGAAATTATTGGGTGAATCAACCACAATATCTAGTATATACGTGAGTGAAGTGCATACCCCCATAATAAATTATAGAAGGTCTTGTATTCTAAGCAAATTTGACTCTAACTCGCCTGGCTCCTGAACTTACGGCCCAAAAGGAAGTTCATTCGATATGCAGAGCTAATCTGTAATTTTTCCCTCCCCACCGATAAGTCTCTTGGGTGGCAAGCGATCCGCACCAAAGGTTCTATAGGTGTCTGATTTTTTTTGACTTGGCTTTCCTTGAATCTACAGGCTGCCGATATACATATTATGGACACTTGGGATCTGGCATAGGTATATCCAACTTTCTGGAATGATTGATTATTATGCCTATTTGTGATATTGTGGTCTCATAAAAGGCTTTCCAGTTCAAGCTATAGTATTTTTGTTTCAATAAAGTTGGTACAAATTAGTCATGCATCCCCCTGGTCCTGAATTGGTAAATGATTCAGAGGTCTTGCCACACACGTGCCTTGGGCTCTGATGCTGGGCAAAGAGGGCCATGAAAATGGAAGAGTCAAAAAGTAACGGGTTAAAAGCAGATGAGATCAGTGTCTCGGGAATCCATGTGGAGTGGAGACCCCAAAGAGGCACCTGTACCTTCCAGAAGAAGCCTGTGGCGATGATGTGGGTGGATACCACCCTTGCGGGGCTAATGTCCGGGGTTCAGGCCATGTTGGGAACGGAGCGTTTCCTTTTGGCCTTGCAAAGCGAAGGGCGCAAAAGCGTCGAGGCTGACTGGGAGGTAATCGCACAGTTCCCGGATTTCCGTGAGGGCTTCAAGGCCATTGCCAATATCGCGGCGGTGGCTGGTTGGGGTGAATGGCTACTGGCGTTTTTTGATGAAGATAAGAAGGAATGCAGATTTCGCATTACCGACAGTTGGGAGGGCCGCTATCAGAAAGCCTTGGGCGTGTGCTGGGGTAGCGGCATGATGGCCGGCAAAATGTCGGGGTACTGCTCTAAGCTCTTCGGGACCAACTGCTGGGCCGACCAAACCGCCTTTATCGCCAGGGGGGATGCGTTCGACGAATTTGTCGTAAGACCATCCTCACGATCCCTCGAAATAGAGATCGAGAACCTCCTCGTCTCAGATGAGGCGACGCGGGCGGATATGGCCGTCGCTTTAAAGCGGCTGGAGGAAGAAATCGCCGAACGCGAGAAGGCAGACAGGCATATCGCACGTCTGGCTACGTTTCCGCAATTAAATCCCAACCCTGTTTTGGAAATAGATTTCTCCGGGAGAATCACATTTTATAATGCTGCAACCCTTAAGGTCCTCGCACAATTGGGTTCAGCGGAAGGCATTGAAGCCTTTCTACCACAGGATATAGCAACCATTCTGAAAGAAGCCAGGCAAACGGGGCAAAATCAGTTCAGGCGTGAAGTAAAGATTGAGAACTCGTTTTTTGAAGAACATATCTCAATCCCTGAAGGCCTTAATGTTGCGCGCATTTATGCGTGGGATATTACGGCGCGCAAGCAGGCGGAGGATGAACTAAACCAGAAGCTTCGGGAGATGACTCTCCTCAACAAGATCAGCCATCTGGTCAGCAGCAGTATTTCTCTAGAGCACATGGTACATGCAACTGTTAACGGCATTGCGGAATACCTCGATACTGACTTAGTCCTTTTTTTTCTGAAAGAAGATGCAAGTCTACCGCTCCTGGTCGTGGGTCCGCAGGATTCCCGATATAAGTTTGACTCCGTGCCCGTCCACTGCATCGGTGAGTGTCTGTGTGGCTTGGCAGCGCAGGATGGACAGCCTAAATATTCCCAAGATATCTCCACCGATCCACGCTGTACTATGGTGGAGTGCAAAGAGGCGGGCTTGCAGTCTTTTGCCGCCTTGCCCCTTAAGAGTGTGGACCAGGTAATAGGCATACTCGGATTAGCCTCGGGCACTCCCCGTGACTTTGAAAAGCAGTCACAGCTTCTGGAAACTATCGCCGCGGAAATCTCTATTGGTCTAAAACATGCTCTTCTCCTGGAAGAAGCCACGAAGCGAACTGAGGAATTGTCGCAAGAAGTCGCCGAGCGCTCTCGGGCTGAGGAGGCCCTGCGGGAGAGCGAGGCTAGGCACAGGACAATCCTGCAGACGGCCATGGATGGATTCTGGCGGGTGGACCTGCAAGGCCGTTTGCTGGAAGTCAATGAAGCCTATTGCCGGATGAGTGGCTACAGCGAAGAGGAACTGCTTAGCATGAGCATTTCAGAATTGGAGGCTGCCGAGACGCCTGCCGATATAGCCGCCCACATTCAAAAAATCATGACGCAAGGCGAGGACCGCTTTGAGACCCGGCACCGTCGCAAAGATGGGAGCATTATTGAGGTTGAAATCAGCGTCCAATCTAAACCCGCAGAAAGCGGGCCACTGGTTGTCTTCTTGCGCGACATCACCGCGCGCAAGCAGGACGAAGTGAAGTTTTTGAAAGAAAAGCAAGTCTCCGAGACCATCATCGATAGCTTGCCCGGCGTCTTTTACTTCTTTGATGACCAAGGACGGTTTCTGCGGTGGAATACCAATTTCGAGCAAGTCACCGGCTACACCTCGGCAGAGTTCGTCGAACTCACCCCACTGGAGTTCTTTGCGGGCGAGGATAAAAACCTGATCGCTCAGGCCATCCAGGAAGTTTTCTTAAGAGGTGCAAATACTGCCGAAGCAGAGCTGGTTACCAAAGATGGCAGCAAAATTCCTTACTTCTTCACCGGCAGGCGCCTTGATTTGGGCGGCACCCCTTGCTTGATCGGTATGGGGATAGACATCACCGAGCGTAACCGGGCCGAGGAGTTACTGAAATTGAATGAACTGCGCCTGGAAGCCTTGGTTAAACTCAATCAGATGGCTAATGCCCCCCTTTCGGAAATCACCCACTTTGCCATGGAAGAGGCGACCCGGCTGACGGGGAGTAAGATTGGCTATGTTGCTTTTATGAATGAAGATGAGACGGTGTTGACGATGCATGCCTGGTCAAAAGCCGCCATGGCCGAATGTCGCATCGCCGATAAGCCTTTGCTCTATCCTTTGGAGACCACCGGACTCTGGGGTGAAGCGGTGCGCCAGCGCCAACCCGTCATCACCAATGACTACACCGCGGCAAACCCCTGGAAGAAGGGCTATCCGGAGGGCCACGTAAAAGTCGTCAAACATATGAATGTGCCGGTTTTTGATGGCGATAAAATAGTCATCGTTGCGGGAGTGGGCAATAAGTCCTCAGACTACAATGAGTCGGATGTCCGGCAACTTATCCTCCTCATGGAAGGGATGTGGCGCATTGTCCAGCGTAAACGTGCTGAGGATGAACTACGGGAGAGCGAAGAACGCCTGAAGTTTGTTCTTGAGGGCAGTCAACAGGGTCTTTGGGACTGGAATCTGGAGACGGGAGAGATAACCCGTAATGAGCGGTGGGCGGACTTGCTGGGCTACACTCTCCAGGAGATTGAATCCACCGCCAAGCAGGGATTGGCGCTGATCCACCCCGACGATCAAGCCGCTGTTTTGAAATCGATTCAGGATCACCTAGAAGGCCGGACGCAGGAGTACGAAAGCGAATACCGCATGCTGGCCAAGGATAAGCGGTACAAATGGATCCTGGACCGGGGCCGCATTGTGCAGTGGGATAACGAGGGCCGTCCTTTGCGAATGAGCGGCACCCATACCGATATTACCGAACGCCGGGAATTGGGGGAACAGCTTGTTAAGGCCCAGAAAATGGAGGCTGTTGGCGTCTTGGCCGGCGGAGTGGCCCATGATTTTAATAATCTGCTGACTGCCATCATGGGTTACAGCGAGCTGATGCAGATGGGCCTACCCTCAGAAAACCCCTTACCCCACTATATTGAGGAGATCGCCAAAGCTGCAAACCGGGGGGCCTCACTTACCCGCCAACTGTTAGCCTTTAGCCGGAAGCAGATTCTCCAACCCCAAGTGATTAATCTCAACGACGTAGTCCGAGACATGGACAAAATGCTGCGGCGCTTGATCGGCGAAGATATTGATCTGCGTAATTTCCTCGATCATAACCTGGGCTTGGTCAAAGCTGATCCCAGCCAAATAGAACAAATTATCATGAATCTTGCAGTAAATGCCCGGGATGCCCTGCCCCAAGGTGGGAAACTGACCATCGAAACAGCCAACGTCTTATTGGATGAGTCTTATGCTAAAAACCATGTAGAAGTTATCCCTGGCCCTTATGTGATGCTGGTAATGAGTGACGATGGCATTGGGATGGACGTTGAGACCAGGTCCCACATCTTTGAACCCTTCTTTACCACCAAAAAGGATGGTAAAGGAACCGGCCTGGGGCTGGCCACTGTCTATGGCATTGTCAAACAGAGTGGCGGCTATATCTGGGTTTATAGTGAGCCCGGGCAAGGGACAACTTTTAAAATATATCTGCCACAGGTCGAAGAGCCAAAGGACCGGATTAAAGAGGAAACCATTGAGGTTGTCTCGCCAATCTCTTTGGAACAGGCTCAAACCATTCTTGTGGTGGAGGACGATGCCGCCCTCCGGGAATTGATCTCCATAACCTTGCGTAAAGACGGATTTACGGTGTTGGCAGCTGCCCACGGCGGTGAGGCCATGCTGCTTGGTGAGGCAGAAAAGGGGCCTATTCACCTGCTGTTGACCGATGTAGTGATGCCCCAAATGAGCGGCCGCGTCCTGGCCGAACGTTTAAACCCTAATCATCCGGAGATGAAGGTCCTCTTTATGTCGGGCTATACGGAGAATGCCATCGTCCGTCATGGCATATTGTATGAAGGAATCAACTTTATCCCCAAACCCTTTAAAATCGTCTCTTTAATTCGAAAAATCCGGGAGGTTCTTGGGACCGGGGCCTCTTCTTAGTGTTTAGCTATAAAAAACAATAATTGTGTTAACTGCCCTGCCCTGCTCTGGAACTTATCAGGGTTCTGAAAACTTTCCATAACCAGACGATACCTTCAATTTTCCCCTATCCACAGATAAGTTTCCCAGGTGGCAGTGACTGTTGAAAAAGCCAAAGTCATGGTTTTTCTTCATCGTAACCTATTGATTTCCTTAGTTCAGTTTTTCGAAAAAATGGGAAGAATGGACTTTTTCGACAGTCTCGCAAGTAATCAACTATTTTCCATAATCCTGTTGGCCTGTTGTGAACATGAAAAATCTTTGCGCCCGTGTCTTCATTCGGAGAGCGTATTTAGGAGGTGATGGGAGGCACCAGAATTAACCGCCCCAGATGGCTGCTTTTACATCATCACCGAAAAATAGGAAATCTTTTCCTGCTGAAACCGGCGAGGCGTCCGGTCGGAATGACAGGAAGTCGCCTCTGAGGTGGCTGCCTCCCCCTCACTTCCTGGGGTTCAAATGACAGGAACGATGCACATGTATCCATTGATTTGGTAAATTAAAAGATAGCCGAGGAGGATATGATGGCAGCTATTACCCCAGGGCTGGTAGGGGAAGCAACACTTATAGTGGCAGAAACCCATACTGCCAGGCACATAGGCAGCGGCGGGGTTGAGGTATTGGCGACCCCAGTGATGATTTCCCTGATGGAAGATGCAGCGCGCTCCTCGGTAGACTCTATGCTTGAGCAGGGTCAGTTGAGCGTCGGGGTGAACCTCAATGTTTCCCATGTCGCGGCTACTCCTGTGGGGATGCGGGTCATCGCCAGGTCGGAATTGGTGATCGTGGAGGGACGCAGACTAACATTTAAGGTGGAAGCCTATGACGAGCGGGAAAAAATCGGCGAAGGCACCCACGTCAGAGCAATTATCAACCTCAACCGCTTCATGGCCAGGGTTGCTGACAAGGCAAAATCATAAAGAAATACACCCAGGCAGTTTTTACTAAGTTATCCCGACTGAGCGGCTTTTTTTTACTTCGACAAGTTGCTTAAGTGATCATATTATAGCTTTCTGTCCATCCCTGATGCTTTGGCAATCTGCCCCTGGAGAAACCTAATCCTTCTCCCCACAAACCCCAGGGACAGATATGCAGATCATATGTGCAGTTTTTATGGGGTCGGTGATAAGCGACGGCTTTGGCAAGTTACTAACCCTTCGGAGAAAAATTTTGTTTTCAGAAGTAAATTAGTGCTAACATACTATCGCTCAAATCAATTGGCTCCAAGAACAGAAATTTTTGTGGACTTTCCCAGGCCCAGGAG
>Ga0233425_10009050_pt1 | contig 12844 bp, 6 predicted proteins | sample Watercolumn_Towu_2_FD_181712 | JGI IMG/M metagenome (GOLD analysis project Ga0233425, IMG submission 181712) | Freshwater microbial communities from Lake Towuti, South Sulawesi, Indonesia - Watercolumn_Towuti2014_140_MG | ecosystem: Environmental > Aquatic > Freshwater > Lake | place: Indonesia...
GACGTGCATCGCCGCCGGGAACGTGACTCAACAAGGAGGCCCCGATGCTTGCGCTGCTGATCGCTCTCCTGGCTGCCTCGTCGTCCGGAGCCCTTGAGCTCCACGTCGCCACCAGTGGGAACGACGCAGATCCGGGGACGCGCGCCCGCCCCTTCGCGACCCTCCCGCGCGCTCAGCAGGCCGTTCGCGAGGCTACGGCGCGGGGACTGGCCGAGGATCTGGTGGTGCATGTGCGAGAGGGGCGATACGAGCTCTCCGAGCCTCTGCTCTTCGGCCCTGAAGACGGGGGAACCGAGACGCACTCCGTCACGTGGCGCGCAAGCGACGGGCGAGTGACCATCAGCGGTGGGCGGCGGATCGAGGGCTGGAAGGTCGGCGCGGACGGCGTGTGGGCGGCCGACTTACCGGGCGTGCGCTCAGGGGACTGGCACTTCCGCGAGTTGTTCGTGAACGGCCGCCGCGCCGTCCGGGCCCGGACGCCGAATGCCAAGGCCCAACCGAACCACTATCGCATCGCCGGCTCCGAGCAGGCGCCGGACCGCTCCGCGCACACGCTGACCCTGGCTCCGGAGTGCCTGGACGCCTGGAGCAACGTCCAGGACGCTGAGATCGTGGTCTTCGGCGAGTGGGAGATCACCCGCAAGCTCCTGGACGACGTTGAGCCGGCGACAGGCACAGTGACGCTGCTCCCGCCCCATGTCGCGCAGCACCCGGCCATCGGCCCGCGCCCAGGGATGGCCTGCTACTTCGAGAACGCGCCTGAGATGCTGGACCAGCCGGGGGAGTGGTACCTGGACCGCGGCACGGGCACGCTGGAGTACCTGCCTCTGCCGGGGGAGCGGATCGCTGATGCCGAGGTCTTCGCGCCGAGCCTCACGCGCTTGGTCGAGCTGCAGGGCACGGCTGAAGAGCCGGTCCGCAACCTGCACTTCCAGGGGCTGACCTTCGAGCACTGCGCCTGGCCCTTGCCCGAGCAGGGCCACCCCGGCGTTCAGGGCACCTTCCACACGCCGCCGCCGAGCTGGGACCAGGGCTGGACGCCCGTCGACGCAGCCTTGGTGTGGGAGTGGGCCGAAGGCTGCAGCCTCGTCGGGGGTGCGCTGACGCACCTCGGCGGCGCGGGACTCCGCCTGCGGCAGGGCTGCCGGAACAATCTGATCGAGGGCAGCACGCTGGAGGACCTCGGCGGGAATGGGATCATGGTGGGGGAGCACTACGCTGGTTGGGACTGGCAGAAGGGCATGCCCCCCTTTGAGGAGGTCGCGATCGGCAACCGAATCGCGAACAACCACCTCACCCGTTGCGGGCAGGAGTACTTCGGCGCAGTGGGCGTCTGGGTCGGCTTCGCGACGGAGACCGTAGTGGCGCACAACCTCATCCACGACCTACCCTACACGGGCGTCTCGGTCGGGTGGATGTGGGACCCGACGCCGACCGTCTGCGCGGGGAACGTGATCGAGTACAACCACATCTTCGGGGTCATGCAGCGCCTCGCGGACGGTGGGTGCATCTACACGCTCGGCTACCAGCCCGGGACGGTGCTGCGCGGCAACGTGCTTCACGGCGCGCGCTACAGCGACATGGCCCTGCAATCCTCGTACTCGAACAACGGCATCTTCTTCGACCAGGGCAGCAAGGGATTCCTGGTCGAGGGCAACATCATCTACGACACGGCGGGCGGGCCCGTCCGGTTCAACCTCTGCGAAGAGGGCTGGCACACCTGGGTCGGCAACCACTTCGGCCTGACGCTGCCGGCCGAGGGTAAGCAAGGCCGGGGGCTCCGCTGCAACGGCGCCGGCATCGACATCCCCCACACGCCGGAGCTCGACCCGCCTCAGCTCACCGCAGAGGCCTGGATCCGGCTGGAGAGCTTCCCGAGCAGCGGCGATAACCGTCGTTGGATCGTGAACAAGAACGACGATGAGTGGACCGAGGGCCACTGGGGCCTCGTGATCGGGGGGCAGCGCGTCGGCGCATACCTCAACATCGGCGGCGGACAGGAGAACACCCACGAGGTCTTCAGCGAGGGCGACGTCCTTGAACCGAACCGCTGGGAGCATCTCGCGCTGACGTACGATGGAGAGGTGCTCAGCGTCTACCACAACGGGGCGCTCGCAGCCTCGGAGCGGATCGGTAGGGAGCGCGTCCCTGGCACGACGTCGCTCAGCATCGGCAAGCGCCAGGACAACTACGTCGCCCTGACGGGCACCATCGACGAGGTCGTGCTATACAACCGGGCCCTCGCTCCGACTGAGGTGCAGGCGCGCTTCGAAGCCGGCGGCACGCCGCCCGCGGCGGACGCTTCGGTTGCAGGCCAGTGGAGCTTCGAGGAGAACGCCGGCGCCGGGGAGCTGATCGAGCGGGCCCTGGAGCAAGCGGGGCCCCAGGACCCCTACCGCGTGCGACTGCTGGAGGAAGCTGAGACGCGATGAAGCGAACCGGGCCTTGGGTGCTGCTGACGATCCTGTCTGCCTCGGCCGTGGCGTCGGCCGCGCCGCTGCAGCGCGAGGCTTACTGGTGGCTCGATGAGCTTCGGTCGGTTGCCTTCGCCGTCAGTCGGGCGCGCACCGGCGAGGTCTCGTGCTGGCCGCAGCTGACGGTCCCGGCCGGCTCCCTGCGCCTGCCTCTGCCGGAAGTGGGGGAGCGGCCCTCGGGCGCCGGATGGGGGAGCGTGACGCGCTTCCCGGTCGGCCCCCTCTTTGGCCCGTGGGAGACAGGCCCCTTCACGTTCCAGGTGTCGGCTTGCCGCGATGCGGAGCGCGCCTACCTCCGCCTCGAGTCGCCGGTTGACCTGACGGACCTGGGCTCGGCGGCCCCGGCGGCCGAGTTACTGAGCGCTGATCGGCCGTACCGGGTCGGTGACGGGCTGGCCCCCGTCGATGGAGGGTGGGAGGCCGTGCTGCCCCTCATGCCGGGGAACACGCTGACCGTGACGTTCCCGGCCGAACTCCTCCGCCGGACGGGTGGCACGGTGCCCGCTGAGCTGGCCGCGCTGGGGGTCGCGGCCCACGCGGCGCCCGTGTGGCTCAGCCCCCTCGTCGTCGAACTCGTCCCGGCAGAGACGGCGGCGCAACTGGCTGTCGACGATGGCGCCCTTGCCTACAGCCTCGGCGGCGAAGCGGGGCGCGTCCAGGCGACCCCGGCGACTGGGGGCGTGTCGACCTTCCGCTGGGACTTGGCCGTGGGCGCGCTGACGTTCCATGCCGAGGGCTTCCTGTACCGCGAGCCGGTCTCCGAGACGCTTGCGGCCGCCCGTGCCATCGCCGCCCGCTCCGGCGTGGCCCTCGCGGAGGCGGCCACGACGGGCGATCGAGCCGCCTATCGCCGCGCCCGCGAGCTGAGAGCGCAGGCCCAGCTCTCCCTGCTGTGTGCGCCGTTGCTCTTCGCCAAGCAGCACCCCTACTTCGCGGGCCACATCTACGATTCGTACTACACGTGGCATCCCGGCGGCGGGGTCTACGTCCTGGACAACCCCGCAGACCTCAGCGGAACACCGCAAGTGCGAGCAGTCGTCGATGCAGACACCCCGGCAACGTTGGGGGGCGGCGTATACCGCGACCCCGACCTCTCCTGGGACGCCTCGCGCTTGCTCTTCGCGTACAAGCCTGCCCCCGAGCAGCGGACCAGTCTCTACGAGGTCGCGCTCGACGGGACGGGCCTCCGCCAGCTGACCGACAGTGAGCAGTACGATGACATCGGCCCGGCGTACCTGCCTGACGGGCGCGTCGTCTTCACCTCGACACGCCCCCGGGCCCTCGTACCGTGCTTCAACTCTGGCGTTGACACCCTCCACGTGATGAACGCGGACGGCAGCGGCCTGCGCAGCATCTCGTCGAACAACGTCACCGAGTTCGATCCTTCGGTCACCGAGGATGGCCGCGTGCTCTACGGGCGCTGGGAGTACGTGGACAAGACGGCGCTCTACATGCAGAGCCTCTGGACTGCGCTGCCGGACGGCACGCAGGAGGAGGCGCTCTTCGCCAACAACCTCCCGATGCCGACGGCCCTCCTCGACGCCCGCGCGGTGCCTGGTAGCCGCCATGTGGTCGCCTCGCTGACGCCTCACAACGGCCAGGCCGTCGGCGCGATCGGGATGATCGACCCGCAGCTCGGGAAGAACAACCTCGCGGCCATCTGCAACCTCACCCCCGAATACCCGACCCGCATGGACCAGGGCCTCACGGTCGGGCCTTGCGATCCCTGGCCGCTCTCCGGGCAGGACGTGCTCATCGCCAACAACGCCGTCGGCGGGCACGGAATCATCGAGCTGATCGACCAGGATGGGAACCGGGAGCTCGTGTACACCGACCCGGCCATCTCCTGCTATGCGCCCATGCCCCTCGCCCCCCGCCCGCGTCCGCCGATCATCCCCGACGGCGGGGGAGGCGAAGAGTGGGGGCGCTTCCTCGTGGTAGACGTCTATCGGGGCCTCACCGGCGTGGAACGTGGCACAGTGAAGCGACTGCGCGTCCTCGAGGAGACGGCCCGCACGAGCGGCATCCCGCCGGGCGGGCGCTGGTGGAACCAAGCCTTCCTGGTGAGTTGGCAAGGGTCGTACGTGGTGAAGAGCTTCCTGGGCACGGTGCCGGTGCACGAGGACGGCTCGGCGTACTTCGAGGCGCCCCCGGGGGTTGCCTTGTACCTGGAAGCCCTCGACGGTGAGGGCCGCGAAGTCCAGCGGATGCGCACGATGGTCCAGGCGGCGTCCGGGACCACCCGCTCGTGCATCGGCTGCCATGAGAGCAAGAGCGACGCTCCTCCGGCGGCAGGGTCCATCCCGCTGGCGCTGCGGCAGCCGCCGGCCCGTCCCGAGCCTGAAGCCTGGGGCAGCGGGCACCTGGACTACCCAACGATGGTCCAACCCGTGCTCGACCGCCACTGCGTCAGCTGCCACGGTGGCGAACAGGGTATCGACGCGGGGATCGACCTCTCCGGCGGCTGGACCTGGGCGTTCAACCTGAGCTACGAGACGCTGCTGAAGCATGACCTCGCCGGGTTCATGCGCTGCAACAACGCCGATGTCTCGTCCTCGGACATCCTCCCGCCGCGCACGATAGGCTCGGGCGCTTCGAAGCTCGGCGGCTTGCTGCTCAGCGGTCACGACGGCCGGCTTCCGTCGCTCACCCGGGCCGAGCGCGATCTGCTGATGGCCTGGATGGACGGCAACAGCAACTACTACGGGACCTGGGACTACAGCGAGCACGCGACGTGTGAGGCCATCCTGGGGGCCGGTGAGCGGTTGGCTCAGCAGATGGGGGAGATGGGCTGCACGTCGTGCCATGCGCCGGGGCACATCGGCAGTGACTGGGTCAACCTGCAGCGGCCGGAGTGGAGCCGCATCCTCCGGGCCCCGCTGTCGGCTCAAGCCGGCGGACTCGCCCTCGACTGGTGCCGCGACCGTCCGGCGAGAGCCGGGCTGCCGCTCGTGGATCAGCGCTACCTCCCGCCCGACCGCTTCCATCCGCAGCCACTGCTGCGCTTGGACCTGTCGGGCGTGCCGCAGCCGACGTTCACCTCCACCGACGATCCACGCTATCAGTCGCTGTTGAGGACGGTGCGCCGAGCGGCAGTGGAGGCCCTCGGTGCGCCGCGCGTCGACATGCCTGGCGCCCGGGCCGTCGGCGGGGCCTGCCGCCGGCAGACCCTTGTCCCGCTGCCTGAGGCACCGCCTGCCCTGACTGCGTCCGTTCTGGCGGACGGCGCAGTGGAGCTAGCCTGGCGTCCGAGCAGCTCGACCGTCGGTCTGGCCTTCGAACTGCACCGGAGCCCGACGGCGGACTTTGCCCCGAGCGACGCCACCCGCCTCGTCGACTACGCGCCCCTGCGGTTTCTGGACTACGGTGCGGACGAAGGGGCTTGGCACTACGCGCTGTTGGCGGTGTCCGGCCAGGGGCGGTCTGCGCCCTCCCGAGCGTCAGTCACCGTGCCCCCGTTGCCGCCTCCCGAGGCGCCAGTCGGTCTTGCCGCGACGCCAGCCCCCGGGGAGGTCGCCCTGGCCTGGGAGCCTCTGCCGCTGCCGGGAATGCGGTATCAGGTGATGCGCTCACGCCAGGGCACTGAGGACTGGGCGGCCCTCACCGACGCGCCGCTGGCCGCCGCCTCGCTCAGCGACGGATCAGCCGAGCCCGGTGTGCGGTACTCCTACCGGGTTCAGGCCGTCGACCGCCGCGGCCGCACGGGCGAGCCCTCGGCTTCCGTTGTGGCCGCCGCTCTCCCCGAGACTCGCGAGGCCGTGTTCACCGCCGACTTCGGCTCCGGGCCCGCCGCGCAACTGGCAAGCGGCGAGGAAGCGACCGGACGACTCTACGGCGCCGCACAGGTGGAGGCGGGCGCGCTTAACCTGCGCTCCGGGGGACACGTCACTTACGACCACCGACCCGAGTTCGACCTGCGAAGCAAGCTGTCGGTGGAGTTCTGGGCCTACCTCGATGACCCCGGCCAGATGCCGGTATTCGTGAGTTGTGGCTCCTGGCCGACGGTCGGCTGGTTCATGCAGAAGCTCGGTGGCGCCTGGCGGTGGCACGTGGGAGGTGTGGACTGCGACGGCGGCGCGCCCGCCGTCGGCCGCTGGATGCACGTCGTTGGGACGTGGGACGGCCTGCGCTCGCGCGTGTACCAGGATGGGCGGGAGGTAGCCAACGTGGCCTGCCGCCCGAACCGTACCCCGTGGCCGGGGGCGCTGCATGTGGGGCAGTACAGCGCAGCTCCGGGTCCGCCGTATCAGGTGGCCGGGCGGCTGCGCGGATTGCGGGTCTACCAGCGTGCACTCGCCGCCGAGGAGGTCGCCAAGCACTCCCAGGTAGGCGTAGACGCCAACTGAGGGCGGGCACGCGCGCTCTCGTCCCTCTACCCGGGGCTGGATGGCTCTCGTGCAGTGCCTGGCCCGCCGGCCTTCACTTCGGGGTGCGCGCTGCGCTTGACTTGGCCGGAGGAACGCGGGTATACTCATCAGGACGGGCGCTTCTTGTCGTTGGGGCCAAGCGAGGTGATCTACTTGTCGGGTCGCCGGATGGTCATCGTAGGCGGCGCCGCGGTGGTCGCGTGTGCGGCGTTGGTGGCTGTGTTCGTGACGGTCAACGTCGCCCAAGGGCCCGCGCCGGGCGCGATGCCCGGAGCGCCGGGAGGAGCGGGAGCACCCGGAGGAGCGATGCCCGGGGGCATGCCCGGCGCCATGCCGGGCGGCATGCCAGGTGGAGACATGGGCGGCATGCCCGGGGCGATGGGCGGAGGCGGCGGTGGCGGAGGGGCGATTGCCGTGCAGGAGGTCGCGGCCCCTGAGCATCTCCTGATGACCTACGACGAGTTCGCGGCCAAAGAGGGCGTGCCTCGGGTGCCCATCCCGAAGGCGTACATGCTCGACGATGCGGGCGAGCCGAAGCAGCTGACGCGGAATGAGTGGCACCAGCTCAACCGCATCTACCAGGAAGGCCGCATCGAGGCGAAGGTGGAGAAGGGCCGCATCGGCGGCGACATGGCCGATCAGGTGCGGGCCGAGGTTGACCACATCGAGCGCGAGAACGCCGAGATCCGCGCGCTGTACGAATGGGCGGTGAACCACTGCTTCAGCGCGAAGATCAGCCAGCCGGTGCTGCAGACCGTGCGCGGGAGCAGCCCCGACACCGCCACCGTCCGCCTCCACGTTGTGTTGCAGTCCACGAAGGACTTCCCCTCGCGCGCCGCCAAGCGGCTGCTCCCGTTCAGTCGTCCGGGCATGCCGTGGCGCGACACCGCGAACCCCGGCCCCCGGATCGGCTCGGCGGCGGGGCGCGCTCGGATGGACATTGTCACCCGCGAGGGTGGCTACACGCGGCCGGTGAAGCTCTACCTCGACACCGAGGCCATCGGCCTCTGGAATGAACTGTGGGGCGGCACCGACCTGCGCATCACCCTCCTCGACACCGCCGGCAAGACCGTCACCGAGCAGACCCAGGCTGCCCCGTTCGATGGCGGCATCTGCCAGCAGATGCTGTTCCCGACGCAGTGCTGGCCGACGCGTCAGGTCCATGAGATGCCGGACATCAGTCCGTGGGGCACCAAGCTGAAGATGCTCAGCGGCGCCTCGGCCGATCTCTTCGACCTGAAGGGCTGGCTCATCGGGGGCACTGGCGGCCTGACCTTCAGCATGCCGGTGGGCACGCTCGCGACCCTCGATGGCGTGCAAGTCGACCTCCTCCCCGCGGAAGGCCTCAAGGAAGTCATGCTGAGGAAGATCGGCGGGTAACGGCGGGTCGCGAACCTGGGGACACAGACACGAACGATCGCCGGCCGCTCCTATTCGGGGCGGCCGTCGTGCTTCTGCGGGATGGCCGCCAAGGGTCTGTGGGCGGCGGCCGTAGCGAGGGGCGGTGGGCGGGGTCGATGCAGCGGCGTAGGGCGCGGAGGTTACGGAGGTCGGCTTCCAGGGAGGCCTCCGGGGTCTCCATCACCATCGGCAGGTCGCGGAGGCGGGGGTGGTTCAGGATCACCTCGAACCCCGCGCTGCCGATCTGGCCTTGGCCGATGTGCCAGTGGCGGTCGACGCCCGAGGCGAAGGGCACCCTCGAGTCGTTCACGTGCAGCAAGCGGAGGCGGTCGAGGCCGAAGGCGGCGTCGGCCTCGGCAAGGGCCGCATCCAGGCCCTCCCGCTGATGCCACGCGTACCCCGCGGCGAAGCTGTGGGCGGTGTCGAGGCACACGGCGAGGCGGTCTGGGTAGGCCGACCGCCCGACGATGTCGCCGATCTGCTCGTACCGGCTCCCCGCGGCGCTGCCCATCCCCGCCGAGTTCTCCAGAAGCAGGAGCGCGGGAACCTGGGCGCTCTCCAGGGCCGCATCGACCCCGGACGCGATCCGGGCGAGGCACCAGTCCAGGGGGCGCTCGTTGCCGGCTTTCGGACTGCCGAGATGAGTCACGACGCCCGCCGCGCCGAGGAGATCGGCGTGGCGCAGGTCGCGAGCCAACCGCCGAATGCTCCGCCGCCAGAGAGCTCCATCGGTCGAGGCGAGGTTCAGCAGGTAGTTGGCATGGACGAAGACAGGGCAGATGTCGTGCTCGGCGACGGCCGCCCGCCACTCCGCCGCCTCGAGCACGCGGGGCTGCAGCGACCTCCACTGGACCGGCGCCCCTACGAAAACCTGCAGGGTCTCGCAGCGGCGCTCCCTCGCCCGGCGGAGGGTCCTCTGCCAGCCGCCCGCCGTCGGTACATGGAACCCGATCCGCATCGGGAAACTCCTCGGTGGAGGGAGGCGTTGGGGTTGCCGAGTCGGAACCTGTTGCATAGAACACCCCCGACGCTGACGTGCCTTCAGGAGGGTGCAGTATGAGGCTTCTCTACCTGGACTGCTTTGCCGGAATCGCCGGCGACATGCTGCTGGGCGCCCTGATCGACGCGGGTGTGAACCCCGATGACGTGCGTGCGCGGCTGGCGGCGCTGCCGATTCGGGGTTGGGAGCTGAGGACGGAGCGGGTGAGCCGGAAGGGCATCTGTGCGACGAAGGTCACGGTTGAGGCGGCGGCCGGGGCTGACGTTCCGGAGCGGCTGAGCTTCGAGGAGATCGTGGCGGCGATCCAGGCGGGCGGGCTGAGCGAGCGCGCCACGGAGCGGTCGCTGGCGGTGCTGCGCGCGATTGCGGAGGCCGAAGCGCGGGTCCACGGTGTGCCGGTGGAGGAGGTGCACTTCCACGAGGTGGGGGGGATCGACACGCTGGTCGACGTGACCGGGGCCGCGGTGGGGCTGGAACTGCTCGACATCGAGCGCGTGGTCTCGGCACCGCTGCCGGTGTCGCACGGCTTCGTGGAGTGCGCGCACGGGAAGCTGCCGGTTCCCGCGCCGGCGGTCGCAGAGCTCATGCGGAGCGTTGCGACGGTTTCGCTCGACCTCGACGGGGAGACGGTCACCCCGACCGGCGCCGCGATCGCCGTGAGCTTCGCGGAGAGCTTCGGTCCGCCGCCGCCGATGACGGTCGAGGCCGTGGGCTACGGCGCGGGTACGAGCGAGTGGGCGGATGTGCCGAACGTGCTGCGGGTGTTCGTCGGGGAGACGCAGGCGGAGGGCGCGACTGAGGCACGCGAGGTCACGGTGCTGGAGGCGAACCTGGACGACATGCCCCCCGAGCACTTCGCCTTGGCGCTGGAGCGCTGCCTGGAGGCTGGGGCGCTGGATGTGTGGTTCACGCCGATCCAGATGAAGAAGAGCCGGCCGGCGGTCATGCTCTCGGTCCTCGCGGAGCCCGAGGACGCAGAGCGAATCGCGGAGGTCATCTTCGAGAACACGACGACCTTCGGCCTGCGGCAGGGGCGGATGTCGCGGAGGTGCCTCCCCCGGCGGCACGAGACCGTGGCGACGCCCTACGGGCCCATCCGGGTGAAGATCGCCACGCTGCCGAGCGGCCGGGAGACGGTCTCGCCGGAATACGAGGATTGCCTGGAGGCGGCGCGGCGCGAGGGCGTTGGCGTGCGGCACGTGTATGACGCGGCGGTGCGAGGACGGATCGGCTGAGGCGCGCAGGTAGCCTGCGCGCCTCAGCACCCGTCAGGCTTGGCAGGTCAGGCGTCTGCGTCGCCGCCGATCTTCTCGGCCCTGTAGCCGCCCTTGGCCTTGTCGTAGAGCCAGATGGCCCCGAAGACGACGATCAGGACGATGCACACCGCCGCCACGTAGCGAAAGGCGTAGGGCGCCCCTGTCGTGCGCGCCGCCTCAAGTTGCTCCGCGGCGCCCGGCACCTTCTTCCCGACGTCCTCGATGAGCTGCTGCAGCTGCACCCCCGCGCCCAGCGCCCTCTGCGTGTAGTCGTCATAGATGCGCCCCATCCAGGGCAGTACGAAGTAGATGGACAGGTTGCCGGCGGTGCCCATCAGCCCCATCAGGAGCGCGCCGCCCTTCGGGAATCGCTCGGAAGTGACCCCAAGCATGGTGGGCCACATGTAGCAGACGCCTGCACCCCACACCGTCGCGGCGACCATCGCCGGCACGGGCGACTTGGCGACGCTCAGGAGCAGCAGTCCGACGCCGGCCAGCACCGAGGAGACCCACATCAGGCCGACGGGAGAGAGCCGGTGCGCCAAGGGGCCCGCGAAGTGCCGCAGGACGAACATCAGACCGCTGACATACACCAGCAACAGGATGCCCTTGAACCCCACGGTCTTCGTCAGCGTCGCGTCGACCCACTGTCCGGGGCCGAGTTCGCTGGCGGCGGTGAGGAACATCATCAGGAACCAGATAACGAACAGCGGCTTCAGCGCCTGGCTCCACATCTCGCCCGCGGACACCCTATGTGCCGCACGCTCCGTGGGCGGGAACCTCGTGGCCGCCACCATGATGCCGTAGACCACCGAGGGCAGTATGACCACCCCAAAGCGCACCTGCCAGTTCAGGCCGAGCTTCGCCAGCGCGAACCCGAGCAGGCCGCCGATGATCAGTCCGCCCGGCCACCACGCGTGCAGGACGTTGAGCTTGTGGGTCTTGTCGTCGGCATACAGCGTGGCGATCAGAGGGTTGATCACCGCCTCGACCAGCCCGTGAGCCAGCCCCACAATGAACATCCCAGCCCACAAGATGTAGTAGGCCGGGGCGACACCCGCCAGTGCGCTCGTCCCGATCACGACGAGTACGCCCGCAATGTGGAAGACCGCGGCCAGCCCCAACAGGGCGCGCATGCCGAGGGCGTCGCAAAGGGCCGACCCGAGGAACACGGAGAGCGCGAAGCCAAGGAAGGCGGCGCCCACCGCGGCGCCCACCTGACCCGCGTCCAGGGCAAAGGTGAGGCCGAGGTCTTCCAGGATCGTAGCCCGCAGGCTGAAGACCATGGCGGCCGCGACCAGTGAGATGCAGCTGAGCAGGAACAGCATCCCGGCGTTATAGCCCGAGTGGTCCGTGGCCGCTGGCGCTTCAGCGGCAGGTAGCTGAGGGTTGTCTGCCATCATGCACGCTCCTTCGGTGAGGACAGTGAGGGCGACCGGCGCCGGAGCCCAAGGAAGCAGACTCCAAGCGTGAGGCTATTCGCCGGGCGCGGCCCCGACACCTTGCCCGTTCCCCGTTTGTCCGAGGATCAGCGCAGGCCTGTTCGGCTCCGGAGTCGAACACACCGTGCATCCTCGGCTGAAGGAGCCCTGCACATGCCACACTATCGCGTAGCCATCATCGGCACGGGTGGGATTGCCCGTCACCATGCCGGCTACTACACCGACGACGCTCGGACCGAGATGGTCGCGGCGGCAGACATTGACCCTCAGCGGCTGGTCGAGTTCTGCGACACCTACTCCGTGCCGGGCCGCTACGCCGACTACCGCGAGCTGCTCGACAGGGAGCGACCCGACATCGTGAGCGTGTGCACATGGCAGGACACGCACCCCGCCATCACGCTCGCCGCGGCAGAGGCGGGGGCGAACGGCGTCCTGTGTGAGAAGCCGATGGGGGTTGAGCTCGGACCGGTTGAGGCGGCGGTGCGGGCGTGTGAGGAACGCGGGGTGACGCTGGTCGTACACCATCAGACGCGTTTCGGCGCGTCCTTCTCTGCTGCGCGGAAGGCGGTCGTTGAGGGGCTCATCGGGGAGCCGCAGGTCTTCCTCGCCCACTGCCAGGCGGGCCTACTGAACATCGGCTCGCACACCATCGACATCACGCGGTACATACTCGGCGATCCGACCTGCACGTGGGTAATCGGTCAGGCAGAGCGCAAGACGAACCGCTTCGAGCGCGGCGTGATGTGCGAGGACCTCTGTCAAGCGATTGTGGGCCTCGACAACGGCGCGCGCATCGCCCTCGACATGGACCTGCCGGGCACGCACCTCAAGCAGGACCGCAGGCTGGTGGGCAGCGAGGGTATGATCCGCCTGGGGAGCGACTGCGCCGAGGTGCTGCGCGCCG
>Ga0233425_10009051_pt1 | contig 12844 bp, 8 predicted proteins | sample Watercolumn_Towu_2_FD_181712 | JGI IMG/M metagenome (GOLD analysis project Ga0233425, IMG submission 181712) | Freshwater microbial communities from Lake Towuti, South Sulawesi, Indonesia - Watercolumn_Towuti2014_140_MG | ecosystem: Environmental > Aquatic > Freshwater > Lake | place: Indonesia...
GACTACCGCCATTTCGCCTGGATCCGAGAGGGGCTGGTCTCACCTCACGATTTGCTCGCGAGGACGAGTCCCGGCACGGCAACCACCGCGCAGGAGGATCCAATGCGAAACTGATCGACGGTCAGAGATTCTGCCCCCGCTGCCTCCCCAGGGGGAAGCCTGGGTGCAATGCACCGCGCGCCTTGACAGCAATCCAGCGGACAACAAGCCTGCTCGGTCCCTTCGGCGGTTCACTGCTCTAGCCGCTCCTCTCCTCCGCCCACCGGCACGTCCGTGCCATGGCCTCGCCGAACGCGACGGTCGGTACGTATCCCAGCTCGGCCGTTGCCCGGTCGGACACGAACCGGGTGTCACGGGTCATGAGGCGGGCCAGGTACTCGGTCACCGGGGGCCGTGCCCCGGGACCCGCCAGTCTTGCGGCCTGGGCGAGGCCCCAGACCCACTCGCAGAGGCGGGCGGCCAGGATGACCGGGCCGGAGGGCAGTCGGAGGAAGCGCAGGCGGGTTCCGGAATTCCGGGTGATGGCCTTGAAGTAGTCCCGCCAGGAGACCCGGTTGTCATCAACGATCACGTAGGTGCGTCCGGCCGCTGCCGGCGACTCGGTTGCCAGGGCGACGCCGCGAGCGAGGTTGCCCGCGTACACCGTGCAGGTCAACCGGTCCGGGCTGCCGGAGACGGGCATGGGGCCCGTGGAGAGGGCACGCTGGAGTGCGAGGAAGCCACGCACGTCGCCCTCTCCGTACGGCACGAGCCCGGGGCGGATGATCACGGTTTCGAGGGTTCCGGCCGCGTGCAGGTCGTTCAGCAGGTCCTCGCACTCGACCTTTGAGCGGGCGTAGGGGTTTCCGGTGTGGTCGCGGGGCGCGTCCTCGTTGCCCTCTTCGTAGTCACCGCGGCCATGCACAGCCAGCGAGCTCATGAACAGGAAACGGCGCACGCCCGATTCGACGGCCGCAACGGCCAGGGATCGGGTCCCCTCGACGTTGATGCGCCGGAACGGCTCCCACGGCCCCCATTCCTGGACCAGCGCGGCCAGGTGGACCACGGCGTCGCAGCCGGCCAGCGGGGCGGCCAGTCCGTCAGGCCGACCAAGGTCTCCTGCTGTCGGCTCGCCACCGGTATAGTCCCCGGTGCGGCACGCATCGCACCCATCCACTCCCAATCCCCGGCACGGAGTCCCAGGCTGGACCAGACACCGCACCGAATGTCCCCGGGACACGAGCTCCCTCACGACGTGCTTTCCGAGGAATCCGTTGGCACCGGTCACGAGGATCTTCATGTTCAGTCCAGGAGATGAAGGCACGACAGGTCGGTGGCCACGCCGGCCGCGAAATGGATGAGGAGCGGGTAGAAGATGGAACCGGTGCGCACTGCGATCAGCCCGAGCACCGGACCTGCGACCAGTGCGGCCAGGGTTTCCAGCTCAGGGCCCCCGGCGTGAAGCAGGGTGGACAGGGCGGTCTGGAGCAGCATGGCCGGAACCAGCCCGAACCGCTGGCCGAGCCCGAGTTGGATCACCCCTCGGAACAGCCCTTCCCACGCGATGTAGTAGACCAGGTAGCAGGTGGACCAGGCCAGGAATGCCCCCAGGGAAGCACCGGCAAACGAGGACAGCGGGTAGACCTCGCACAGCCCTGCCTCCGGCTGCTGCCCGAACCAGAACAGGGGAAACACCAGGACCGCGGGCGGAAGCGAGACGGCCAGCCCCCACTTCCACTCCCCCGCTTTGAGCCCGAGCGACGGCAGGTCCACCTTCGTCACGAACCGGGCCAGGAGCAGGGTCGGAAGGAGCAGCAGGAACAGCGCTGCACAGCATTGGAACACGCCCCCCCACATGGCCAACGCGTCTGCAGTCTGCAACGGAGCGGGCAGGAACGCTCGGGCGAACGCAGGGAACTCCGCCGCGCGGCCGTGGTAGTAGTAGACTGTGCTGAAGAAGATGGCGGAAAATCCCACGAGGAAGGCCGGGACAGCGGGGCCAGCGCCGCGAAGCCAGGGGGAGGTTGGAGAGGACGAGGGCATGGCTAGAAGTTGTACTCTCCCGCTGTTCCCATCTGCCCCGTCTGCCCCGGGTTGCCGATGGAGGGGCCGCCCGAACCGCCGCTCCCGCCGGTCCCGCCGACGCACTGGTTCTTGGCCTTGATGTTGGCCAGGCTCACCCCTCCCTGGCCCGAAGCGTACACGCAATACGAGACGCCGCCGCAGCCACCGCCGCCGCCGCCGCCGTGACCGCCATGGCCGCCGTTGCCGCCCGTTCCGCCGGCCCGTGCGCACCATGCGGAAGAGAACTCGGTTCCGCCTGCGCCCCCGGCCCCGCCAATGCCTCCGGACCCGCCGTTGCCTCCCGTGCCTCCCCCTCCTCCTCCGGCCCCCTGGACCCAGTTCGACTCGATGACCGGTGCGCTGGCCGGAGCCTGCGAGTAGTACAGGAAGATGCCGAACGAACCGCCGCCGCCCGTGCCGCCGGTTCCGGCCGTGCCTGAGCACGCGCCGGAGCCACCGCCGCCGCCCGTGCCGCCGACCTGGTCGGTGCAGGAGAAGAGCTGGGAGTCGACGCCGGCACCGGCACCGCCGCCGCCACCGCCCCCTCCGTGTCCGCCCGCCTGGCCGTTGCCGCCCGACGTGGGGACCCAGAGCCCGCCGGTCACGCTACCCGCCGGGACCTTGCACCCCTGGCCCGCAGAGCCGTACGTGCCGTCCTTGCCGTGGCCGCCCATGGCACCGTCCATCGGGTTGGTCTCGGAGGGCACGTTGCACAGGCCGCAACTCGTTGCAAAGGTCGCATCCCAGCCAGCTCCGCCGCCGCTGCCGTTACCCGGGCCCGACCCTGCGGTTCCCGCTTCCCCCGCCTTGGGTGACGTGTTGGCCACCGGGCAGAACGAGCTTCCCCCCTTGCCGCCAGCCACGTTCACGCCGGTGCACGTCAGGCTGCCGCCGTTGCCGCCGTTCGAGATGGCGGTGGCCAGGTTGCACAGGTAGCTGCTGTAGAGGTAGGCCTTGAGACCATTGGCACCGTCCAGCCCGTCGAGGCCGTCCTGACCGTCCGTCCCCTTCTCCCCGTCGCCTCCGCTTCCCGCATACACGTGGCAGTTGCGCACAGCCAGCTTGTCTCCGGAGTCCCGGATGTAGATCCCGTAGCTCCCCTTGCCCGGCTCTTCGTTGTCGTACCCGAACACGGTGAAGCCGTCGAAGGTCGTGGACTTGGAGCTGACGTTTCCGACCGTGACCGCTCCGGGCTTCTCCTGCGTGGGAGCAAGGCCCATGATCACCGTCTCGTACAGCAGGATGTGGCGGACCATGAAGTCGGAGCTGTACCCGCCGTACAGGTTGACCCCCTGCTTGACGGTGACGGACTCGACGTAGACGCCGGTGGCTACGTACACGTCCCGCTTGCCTGCGGCCTCGGCCTTGCCGATGGCGCTGCCGATGGTGAGGGCCGGCTCTTCGATGGTTCCCGGATTGGTGTCCTTTCCGTTCTTGGCGACGAAGATGCCCCCCGTGACCTCGCCGTCCACGCCGTCGCAGTTCTGGTCGATTCCGTCGGGGACGTCCTGGTTGGAGACGAACAGGCACTCGCAGCCGTCGTTGGGGTTTGAGTTCACGTCGCTGTATCCGGGCTTGCACTGCATCTTGCAATCCGGGATTGCCTTGATCTTGTCGCAGATCCCGGAAGCGTTGGCAAAGCTGAGGGTCAGGCAGTTGTTGCCGCACTGGCCGCAGTTGGAATCGGTGACGTACTTGCCCTGCGCATCGATGAAGGGGTCGTCCACGATGCCGTTGCAGTCGTTGTCCGTGCCGTCGCACTCGTCATCGGGAAGCTCGCAGCCGGTCCACCCGGTCTGCGTGCAGAACTGGAAGCCGTAGCAGGTGATGCTGGGCTCGTCGGGCAGGGGCTGCTCGGGCCACGTGGCGGAGCAGGACTTGCTGAGGTCGAGGTTGTCGCCCGTGCAGGTGCAGGACCCGGTGACCGGGAGGCACTGGAGCGAGTCGCCCGAGGTCTTGCATGCGTACCCGGACGGGCAGTCCAAGTCGCCTTCGCACGGCTTGGCGCAGAACTGGCCGTCCGTCAGCGTGACGCACTGGGCCCCTTCGAACAGGCAGTTCTCGTTGGTAGTGCAGGGCTCGCAGAGACTGGCGGTATTGGGGATGCACTGGTAGTCGTTCAGCTTGTAGTAGCCCGAGTCGCACGAATCGACGATGCACTTGGGCACGGCCTTGGAGGCATCACACTTGGCCGTGGCGTTGGGGAATCCCATGGCGCAGGAGACCGAGCAGGACCCGCAGTGGAAGTAGTCCGCGTACTTGCCTTCGTCGTTGACGAACCCCTCGTCCACGACCTCATCGCAGTCGTTGTCGAGGTAGTCGCACTCTTCGACGGCCGGCTCCGGGGCCTGGCAGACATAGCCCAGCGGACCCAGGCAGGAGGCCGTCCCGGTGCACACGCCGTTTTCGTTTTCCGTGGTGCAGGGCTGGCTTTCCGGGACATCTTCGTCGATCTGGCCGTCGCAGTCGTCGTCGAGCCCGTTGCACGTCTCGGCTGCCGGGGTCGGTGCGCTGCACGCGGACCAGCCGGCCTTGGGGTCGCACTCGGCGTAGCCGTAGCACTTGCCGAACAGGTTGGCCTCATCGCAGGGCTTGAGCGCGCCTTCCTGCCCCGGAAGGCAGTCACAGCTTCCGCTGGCGGGCACGCAGAGGGGTTCCATCTTCCCGTCCACGTCCTTCTCTTCGCACTGGAATCCGTCCGGGCAGGGGTTCTCGCCGTCGCAGCCCAGGGCACAGTAGGAGCCGTCGTCGAGCGCGACGCAGCGCCCGCCGGCGCACTGCTCGTGCTTCTTGCACGGGAAGCAGAGCTTCTTGGCCACCGGAACGCAGAGGAAGACCATGTCGGAGCCGAACCCGGCAAGCCCCTTGCAGCCCCAGCCAGCGGGGCACTCCTCGAAACATTCCTCGGTGCACACGAAGCCGTCGGTGCTCTCGACGCAGTACCCGCCCACGCACTCGCCGTTGGTGGCGCACGGACAGCCAAAGCCATACGGTGCCGCCTCGCAGCCCTGCGGAACGAACTCGGGCACGACGTCGACCTGCCGGAAATCTGTGGAGACATCCGCACCCGGTGCATCGGACGAGGTCACGTCCCCTCCGTCTGCGATGGACGTGTCCGGGAAGATGGGGTCCCCGGTATCCCCGGGACCGCAGTTCGTGCCGGGCGAGCTGCATCCCGCCGCCAGGATCAATGCCGCCACGCCAAGGAAACCCCGCGTTCGCTTCTTCGTCATCTCGTTCCTCTTCATGTCGAAACCACAGGACCCGCAACAGTGTAGCCGGGACGCGCATGCGAGCCAACAAAAAAGCTCCGGTTTGCGCTCTGTCAGGAACCTTGCAATCAGCCGCGGGCTGGTCTACATTCCGCGGGTTGACTGACGTGAGGCGGGTGAATGAACGCAATCAGCAGGAACACGGTGGTCGAGCTGCACGAGCTGTGCCTGGACATCTGTCCCTTCTCGACGGGCAACCGGGAAGCGGTATGCCCGAAGTGTCCTCTGTTCCGTTGCTCGGTGGACAAGCAGTGGCGGTTCGCTTTCGGGGATGCGCTCAAGCTCATCAAGGAGTGGACCACCTTCTGCGGCAAGCAGCTTCCCCAGTAAGAAGCCATGAGCTGGGTCAATCTGATCAATCTCCTGGGCGGCCTGGCCATGTTCCTGTACGGGATGGTCCTGGCGCAAAACGGCCTCCAGCAGGGGGCGGGGAGCAAGCTGAGGACCATCCTCGGGTCGCTGACGAAGAACCGGTTCCTCGGGGTGGGGCTGGGCACGCTGGTGACCTTCCTGCTCCAGAGCTCCAGTGCCACGACCGTGATCCTCGTGGGGCTCACGTCCGCGGCCATCATCCCGTTTGCCAGCACGGTGGCGGTGATCCTGGGGGCGGACATCGGCACCACGCTGACCGTACAGCTCATCTCCTTCAAGATATCGCACTACTCGCTGCTGTTCGTGTTTGCCGGCTTCCTCATCACGCAGATCACGAAGCGGAGCGTCACTCGTTACTTTGCCGAAGCGCTCATGGGGTTCGGCTTCATCTTTTTCGGCATGCAGGTCATGGCCGATGCCACCGGACCGCTGCGGGAGGCAGCGTGGTTCACGTCGTTCATGACCTCGCTGGCGAAGAACCCGTTCCTGGGCATCCTGATCTCCACGATATTCACCGGGATCATCCAGAGCAGCGCGGCAACCATCGGCATCGCCCTGTCGTTCGCCGCGTCCGGAGTGCTGGAGCTTGAACCGGCCATAGCAATCACGCTCGGTGCCAACATCGGCACCTGTGCGACGGCCATCCTCGCAACGCTCGGGGGTTCCACCGTGGAAGGGCGGCGCGTGGCCGCAGCGCATATCGGGATCAAGATTGCGGGCGTCCTGCTGCTGGCCCCGTTCATCGAGCCCTTTGCAGACCTGACCCGCACGGTCTCGTCGGGGGACGTGGCACGGCAGATCGCCAATGCGCACACGCTGTTCAACATCCTGCTGGCCATCGTCTTCCTCCCCTTCACCAACCACGTTGCAAAGGCCGTGGAGAAGTTCATCACGGACCGCCCCAGTCCCGACCAATTCCGCCCCCGCTTCCTCGACCCCACGGCCCTCGAATCGCCGCCGCTGGCGCTGGCCAACGCTTCCCGCGAGATCCAGCGCATGGCCAACATCGTGGAGCAGATGATCATCGAAGCGTGGGAGCCTCTCGAGAAGGACGACCTCGACCTGGTCGAGAAGATCACCGCCAAGGACCAGCGGGTGGATCTCCTCGACAAGCAGACCAAGCTGTACCTCACGCACCTGGCCAAAGGGGGCATGTCGCAGGAGCAGGCCCGTGAAGAGTACGAGCTGGTCGACTTCTCCTCGGAACTGGAGCGGATCGCGGACATCGTCTGCAAGAACCTGATGTACCACGCCCAGAAACGGATCCGGAAGGGCTACAAGTTCAGCGACGAAGGGATGCATGAGCTCAAGGACATGCACCACCGGACCGTGGAGCACTTCCGGCTTGCCATTGCGGTCTTCACCTCCAAGGATCCGGCACTCGCCAACCGGTGCATCGAGGAGAAACGGGAGCTGAGAAAGCTGGCCCAGGATCTTCGCCACAGCCACATCGAGCGGCTGCACAAGGGGATCTCCGGAGCCATCGAGACCACGTCGCTCCACATGGACGTGCTGTACTCGTTTGCCTCGATCAACTCCTCCATCACCGACATGTCCTACCGGATTCTGGGGTGGCGAGACACGAGGTAGGGTCCGGGGTCCAGGGGGGACGAAGAGCGGGCGAACCAGCGAGCGGGGAAAGAACGAGTGGAGACGGTACGCGACATATTCCTGGTCCTGATTCCCATGCTGCTGAGCCTGACCGTGCACGAATACTGGCATGCGCGGTCCGCCATGTGGCTGGGTGACGACACGGCTTACATGCACGGCCGGCTGACGCTCAACCCGGTCGCTCACATCGACCTGTTCGGAACGATCCTGCTGCCGATCCTCTTCCTGTGGTCGAACTCCAACTTCTTCTTCGGGTGGGCAAAGCCCGTTCCGGTCAACCCGGTCCGGTTCACCCGGCGCTTCAACGGCCGCCGCGTCACCATGACGACCGGCATGATGATCACGGCAGCGGCAGGACCGCTGTCCAACCTCGGCTTCGGGTTCCTGGCCGCAGGGGCGCTCAAGCTGGCGCTGGAGCTGGGCATCGACAGCGAGGCAACGCTGGTCATCCTGGCCCGGCTGATGCTCGTCAACTACGGGCTGGCGATCTTCAACCTGGTGCCGCTGCCCCCGCTGGACGGAAGCAAGGTGTTGGCCGGCTTCCTGCCCCGCCGGGTGCAGGGCTGGTTCGACTACCTCGAGGTCAACACGTTCGTCTCGTTCATCCTCCTCATCGCGTTGCTCAAGACGGGCGTGCTGGGTGCGGTGATGAGCCCGGTCATGACCTTCCTCTTCACCGTCACGGATACCATCTTCAGCCTGAACCTGATGTAGCTGCGCCGACCGCTTCCGCCTGCAGAATCACGAGTAACGGTCCTGGGTCCACGGATCCGCCGTGTTGCTGTACCCCTTGGTTTCCCAGTAGCCCGGTTCTTGACTCCCCACCCGTTTCCCTGCACTATCCGCGGCAAGTGAGGAGCGTTCCGCCATGAGGCAACGGCAGAGGGGCCGAGGACCTGAGACAGAAGGATGCACACCGGTGCCCGATGCCGACGACGGCAGGCCGGCACGCATCCAGAAGTTTCTGGCCCTTTGCGGTGCGGCCTCCAGGCGAGGTGCGGAACCGCTCATCGCCGCGGGCAGGGTCCGCATCAACGGGGTCGTGGTCACCAACCCCGCCACCCCGGTGGGTCCCGGAGACCTCGTCGAGCTCGACGGCGTGCCGGTCGGACCCCGCGAGCACCGCTACGTCCTGCTGCATAAGCCCCTGGGGACCGTGTGCACCCGTTTTGACCCTCAGAGACGGCGCACCATCTACGAGCTCCTGCCACCGGACTGGGGTCATCTCGCCTACGTGGGCCGGCTGGACATCAACACCGACGGCGTGCTCCTGCTGACCAATGACGGGACCCTGACTTACCGCCTGACCCGCCCGGAATTCGAGGTGGAGCGGGACTACGAGGCCACGGTCCGGGGCAAGGTGAGGCCGGAGGTTCTGGCCCCCCTGCTCCAGGGGATCCGGGACGAGGGGGAGCTCATGGTGGCCCGCAGCGCCTGCATCGTCTCGACCACCCCATACAGCACCATCGTTGCCGTGAAACTGACCGAAGGCAAGAACCGGGAAGTGCGACGGATGCTGGAGGCACTGGGGCTCGTGGTGGTCCGGCTCACCCGCGTCCGGTTTGCCGGCATCGAAGTCGGGGATCTGGCCCCGGGCGACTTCCGGGAGCTTGCCCCCGAAGAAGTGGAAATGCTCCGGAGAGCCTGCCAGCCGGTTGCATGTCCTTCCCGTCCTCCGCACAGTCGAGGCCCGTGATGTGGAATTTTGCTCTGTCGATCTTCCTGGGTGCGTTCCTCCTCTTCCAGGTGCAGCCGCTGGCCGGCAAGTACATCCTCCCCTGGTTTGGCGGGACTCCGGCCGTCTGGTCCACCTGCATGTTGTTCTTCCAGACTCTGCTCCTGGGCGGCTACGCTTACGCGCACTTTACGGCAACGATGCTGAAGCCCAGGCGCCAGGTGATCGTGCACCTGTCGCTGCTGGCGGTGGCGCTGTCGCTCATGGCCTGGCAGTGGCTGTCCTGGGGCGGACCGTTGCTTCCCGACTCGTCTTTCAAGCCCACGGACAGTTCCATGCCCGCGTGGCGGGTGCTCTCGGTTCTCGCCGTTTCCGTCGGGCTCCCGTACGTCATCCTGTCGGCAACCGGTTCGCTCGTGCAGTCCTGGTTCGCCCGAGCCAACCCCGATCGGTCTCCGTACCGGCTTTACGTGCTGTCGAATGCCGGTTCGCTCCTTGCCCTGGTCTCGTACCCGTTCCTGTTCGAGCCGGCCTTGAAGCTCTCCTCGCAGGCCTCGGCCTGGGCCATTTCCTATGCGGTGTTCTTCGCTGCCATGGTGTGGTGCGGCCGTGCAGTCTGGAAAACCGCCGGAACCCATCTGCCTGAGAATATCCATGTGGGAGGGTGCCCCGCGCCCGACCATGCCTCTCCTCAGCCTGAGAATATCCATGTGGGAGGGTGCTCCGCGCCCGACCATGCCTCTCCTCAGCCTGAGAATATCCATGTGGGAGGGTGCTCCGCGCCCGACCATGCCTCTCCTCAGCCTGAGATGCCAGCCTCCCCCTCCTGGCAGGCTCCTCTCCTCTGGTTCGGGCTTGCCGCATGCGGCTCGTCGCTTCTTTTGGCGGTGACGAACCAGATCTGCCAGGAGGTGGCGGTAATCCCGTTCCTGTGGGTGCTCCCTCTCACCATTTACCTCCTGTCGTTCATCCTGGTGTTTGCCGGTGACCGCTGGTACTCGAGGCGCATCTGGGGAGTTGCCTTCCTGGTTGCCACAGTCGCTGCGGTGATTGCCCTGTTTTCCGGGTTCACGGTCAACATCATTCTCCAGGTTGGGGTCTACTCCGCGCTGCTGCTGTGCGGGTGCATGGTATGCCATGGCGAGATGGTCCGCCTCAAGCCCGGGCCCGAGCGGCTGACTGCGTTCTACCTGCTCATGTCGGCCGGCGGTGCGGCCGGGGGGATGTTCGTGAGCCTCGGTGCACCGTTCCTCTTCGTGGGCCTGTGGGAGCTTCACGTGAGCATCTGGATGGCCTGGCTCCTGTTCCTTGCCGTGCTGTCCGTGGAGCGCTCCTCGTGGCTGAACGAATCCGGCATGGCCGCGCTGCGCAAGGTCGTCGCGGCCCTGCTGCTGGTCCTGGCCGGCGCGCTGTACTGGCACGTTCGAGATGAGACATCGGGGGTGCTGGCCGCATCCCGCAACTTCTACGGGACGCTGCGGGTCCGGCAGATGCGCTGGGACGAACCGCAGCACGCGGCTTACAAGCTGTCGCACGGGGCCATCGTGCACGGGTTCCAGTATGCGTCGCCGGCCCGCAAGCAGGAGCCGGCCTCGTACTATGCTCCGGGAAGCGGGATAGCGTTGACCATCCGGCAGATGCGGGAACACAGGAAGAGCCGGTTCGGCGACGGCAGCCTGCGGATTGCCGTGTTCGGGCTGGGCGTGGGGACGCTGGCCGCGTTCGGTGAGCCGGGGGACTACATCCGGTTCTACGAGATCAACCCGGACGTCACCCTTCTGTCGACCGCCAGCAACCCCTACTTCACCTACCTGGACGTAACTCCGGCCCGCTGGGACGTGATCGAAGGGGATGCCCGCATCGCCATGGAGCACGAGCTTGCCAGAGGCGAATTGCAGGACATGGACATCATCGCCATGGATGCCTTTTCCAGCGATTCGATCCCGATCCACCTGATCACGCGGGAGGCCATCGAGCTGTACCGCAAGCACCTCAGGCCCGGCGGCGTCATGGCCATCCACATCTCCAACCGCCACCTCGACCTGCGGCCGGTCATCCGGCACCTGGCTGAAAGCTTCGGGCTGGGTTGGGCGATCATCCCCTGCGAGGGGGACGGCGAAGGTTTCTGGAGCAGCACCTGGTCGGTCGTCACGGACAACCGGGAGTTCCTCGACAGGCCTGCCATGAAGGAGGCCGCAACCGATGCCGAAATCGGCCTCTCCAGCGCGGTCTGGACTGACGATTTCTCCAATCTTTTCGAGACGTTGGACTAGCGCTTGCCCTTCCTGCGGATCAGGTGCCAGGCAGCAAGACCGGCCAGGGTGACGAGGACGACCAGTGCCGCTCCGACCACCGGCCAGCCGCCCACCGAGTCGAGGATGCGGGTGGCCCTGCCCCAGCCGGTTTCCTTGGGCGGGTAGACTGCGAACCGGTACGCCTTCTGGGCCGAGGAATCCTGCGGCAGCAGCACGTCCCGGGCCTTGTCCCTGCCTCCAATCACGAACTGGAGCGTGTAGTTGCCAATCGCCGGTGGCTCGAAGCGCATGCCGAACACGGCACCGTCCCGCTCCAGGGGCACGGATGATTCACCGGATTCCCAGACCAGCACGGCATTCACCGAGGTCTGCTCCGACAGCTCGTACCCGCGCCGGCTGACCGACGGGAAGACTGCGGCAACGACCACGTTGCCCAACTCGTACTCGGTCCTCAGGCCGTCCACCCGCATGGAAACCGACGGAAGCTCCGGAACCTGGAACTCGAACGGCCCGGCAAGAACTTCGGGAAACACACGGCCCGTCCCCTTCTCCTGGGCATTCAGCTTGAACTTCAGGCTCATGGGGCCGCTCCCCGAGGCCACCAGCCGCAGCTCGAACCGCTCCGGCGTCTCCAGCAACGGCACCGTGAGATCCTCCCCCTGCCCGCTTAGAACCGCCTCGGCCGTGCCTTTCTCCAGCAGCCCCACCGCGGGTTTCCCTGAGATCACGGGGACGAAGTTGGCGGTGATCGACTCGCCGTACTCGTACCTGTTCTTGAGCCCCTCGACCCGAACGGTCAGCTCGGGCAACGGCGGAAGCGGCGGCGGCCCAACCTGGTACTTGAACTCCCCCACCTTGACAGGGGGCAGGAGCCGTCCATCTCGCGCCCATCTCGGCCTCATCTCCACGGAGAGCACGTGACTGCCCTGCTGCGAGGCTGCCAGCTCGAAAACGTACTTCCCATCCGCCTCCTGAGCTTCGACCCGGTCCTCGCCCCCGGGGCCGGACCTTACCACGAACCACCCGACCTCCTTGCTCAACACCTCGTCACGCTGCGCCTTGAGGACGGAAACCACCGCCTCCGCCCGGACGTTTTCTCCCTCCGCATAGGTCTCCCGAAGCCCCTGGACCGTCACCAGCGGCCGGGGCAGCACCTCGACCCGGATCGGCGCAACCCGACGCGGCACCAGCTTCATACCGGATTCCAAGTGTCCCGCCCGCAAGACGAGCTCCACGGCAGACGTCCCGATCCCTTCCGCCATGGTGTCGAGCCGGAACGTTTCCCCGTCCAGGGTAAGAGGCAGCACCGTCCCCGTTTCCCGGATGTGAGCCTCGACCAGGACACCTTCCGCAAGCTGTGCGGGCACGATCGGCGAAACGCCCACGACCCGTACCGGAATGCTGTAGGGAGAGCCTTCCCAGTTGACTTCAGGGTACTCGCCGACCTGGAGCTCCAGGCGGGTGCGCCCCACGAGAAGCACCTGGACCGGACCCCCGCCGGCTTCTACGGTGCACTTCCAACCGCCAATGCCCTTCGGTGGTGCCACGGCACTGCCACCCTCGCTGGCCGTTCCGCCTGCCGGTGCCACGGCACTGCCACCCTCGCTGGCCGTTCC
>Ga0233425_10009052_pt1 | contig 12843 bp, 10 predicted proteins | sample Watercolumn_Towu_2_FD_181712 | JGI IMG/M metagenome (GOLD analysis project Ga0233425, IMG submission 181712) | Freshwater microbial communities from Lake Towuti, South Sulawesi, Indonesia - Watercolumn_Towuti2014_140_MG | ecosystem: Environmental > Aquatic > Freshwater > Lake | place...
ACACGGCGGACACGTCGGACACGTCGGACACGGCGGACACGTCGGACACGGCGGACACGGCGGACACGGCGGACGCGGTCGGATGTCGGACGCACCGGTTCCAGACCCGGGGCGGTCCCCCTGTGCTCAAACAGAGCGTCCCCGATCTGGACGCTTACCTGCCCTTCGTCGAATTCCCGGTGCCTGCCATCGAAACGGTCTTCGACCGGGTCTCGCTGGAAATCGCCCGGGGATGCCAGCAGGGGTGCCGGTTCTGCGAGGCCGGGTTCACGTACCGGCCTCCGCGGGAACGAGACCCCGCTGCCATGGAGGCCTGGGCTCGACAGACCATCACGGCAACCGGGCTGGACGAGATCTCCATCGCCTGCCTCTCCACCGCGGACTACAGCCAGCTCCTTCCGCTGGTGGACCGGCTCCGTGCTGCTGCTGCCGATCTGGACGTCTCGCTGGCAGTTTCGTCGCTGCGGGCGTATGGCCTGACCTCGACGGTCCTGGCTGCCCTCAACCGAGGAAGAATCTCTAGCCTGACCATCGCACCCGAGGCCGGCAGCCAGAGGCTGCGGGACCTCATCAACAAGAACGTCACCCGTCCCCAGATCCTCGAGGCAGTCGCCCGCATCGTGGACAGCGGGATCAAGCGGGTGAAGCTGTACTTCATGGTCGGACTTCCGACCGAAACCGAAGCGGATCTCCAAGAGATGGCCGGCCTGGTGGCCGACTGCGCCCGGATCGTCCGCAGCCGCTTCAGCGGCAAGGGTGCGCTGGCCGTCTCCGTATCCTGGTTCGTGCCCCGTCCGCACACGCCGTTCCAATGGGAGGGGATGCTCCCCCTCGAGCAGATCGGACAGCGCCTCGAATGGCTGCGCTCCCACCTGCCGCGGGGAGGGGTCGAGCTGAAGTGGCACAACCCCCACATGTCCTGGCTCGAGGCCGTTCTCACCCGGGGGGACGTCCATCTCGCCGATGCCGTCGAGGATGCCTGGAAGGCCGGTGCCCGCTTCGATAGCTGGGATGAGGCGTTCGACGCCCGGCCGTGGCGGGAGGCCTTCGCCGCACATGGAATCGACGCGGCTGCCTACCTGGCCGCGGTCGACCCGCAGGAGCCGCTGCCGTGGGCGCACGTGAAGATTGCGGTGGACGACTCCTGGCTGCTGCGTGAACGGAAGCGGGCGCTCGACGGTGCCACCACCCCTCCGTGCGATCCGTTCGGGGAGAAGTTCGTTTGCTTCCGGTGCGGGGCCGAGTGCGGGGGCAGTGCCGAGGCAAGATCCCCCCTCCTAGCCTCCCCCGATGGGGGAGGTCGCAGTGCCGAGGCAAGATCCCCCCTCCTAGCCTCCCCCGATGGGGGAGGTCGCAGTGAGGGAGGCACATCTGACGTGGGCACTGCGGCCGCCCCACTTGGGGGCGGCGCGAGGGGCAACGCCCCGAGCGGTGGGGGGATCTCGCCCCCAATGGCCCCCCCCCGCCGCCTGCGCATCACCTACCGGAAGGAGGGCCCGGCCCTGCTTCTCGGGCACCTGGATCTGCTGCGGCAGTTCACTCTGCTCGTGCGCCGTTCCGGAATCCGCCTGGCCCGCAGCCAGGGCTTCAACCCCAGGCCCCTGCTCTACTTCCCGCCGCCGCTGCCCCTCGGCTGGCCCGGGCTCGAGGAAGTCGTCGACATCGTGGTCCAGGACCCAGGGACCGACGAAGGGCTGCTCCAGCGACTTGCACATGTCGGCATTCCAGGCCTGTTCCTGCTGAACGCCTCGCTGCCCGAGGATTCGGTGCCCAAGGCGTCCAAGCTCGACGTGGCGGACTACCTGGTGCAGCTCGATGTCGGCGAGGCGGATGGGATCGCACGGTTGCGGGCCGCAGTAGAGGCCAGGAGCCTGCCGGCGCTGGCACTCGATGCTCTGTCACACGAGGCCGCCTTCCTTCCGGAAGACTGGCCTCCGACCGGTGCGATCGTGCGCGTCCGTTGGCCCCTCTCGTCCGCACCGCGCATCGACCGGAAGCTTGTTGAGGTGCTCCCGGATCTGCGGGTGCTGCGGATTGCCCGGGAACGGTTCGGATAGCCGTGGAAGACCGGCCGCTGGAGGCGAGTGCTATTCCGTCGGCCCAAGGAGGCTCCGTGTGGGAGCACTGCGGGCCGCGTGTCCCATCCTGACCTTCTGCCCCGATGCAGCAGCGGTTCCTACTCCGGCATCAGGGCGATCTTGAACTCCAGGTCCAGCGGAGCGGCATCGGGAATGGGGAAGCGCCAGGAGGAGACCTCGCGACCGATGCAACGTGCCAGGGCTTCAGAGCCCCCGCCGTCCACGTGCACGACGGCCCGTCCCGTCGCCTGGATCGACAGGGCGACCCGCACCAGCCTGTTCTCCCGCGTGCCGGGAGCTGTGGCCGCCAACTGGGCGCATCGGGACAGCTCGCTGGCACTCCTCCTGACCACCTTGTCGACGGCGAGGCTCTCCTGACCTTGCTCCCGACTGCGCGTGCCGGGTGCGAACGTGAACAAGTCGTAGTCCTCCGCGATGCAGAAGCCGTGCTCGTCTGACTCGTCATCGGGAGAGGAGCAGGGCGCGGGCTCTGACTCTCTGCCGGAAGCCTTGGCGACGCGCTCTTCGAGAAGCCCGGCCAGCTCCGCTGCATCCGTCCTGGCCAGCTCGGAGCATCGCTGGTCGTCCCGGACCGGAGCCAGCCACTTCACGGCCTCGGCTTCGTTCCAGGTTCCAAAGAAGGCCGTATCCCCCAGGGAGCGTCGGGCGTTGCACTGCTGCGGAGAATCCGGGAAGCGGTCGAGAAGCTCGATGTAGGCCCTCTGAGCCCGGCAGTACCAGGAACGGGACGCCCCCCGAACCCCTCCACTGACCTCCATCGTCCGGATGTTCTGCGCCTTGCGATGGAGCAACACTGCGCTCTCGGTCATGGCCAGGTGCAGGAGCTCGTCGACCTCTTCGGCGGACGGCGGTTTCCCTTCGTTCACCCGGCGCCACTCGCCACCTTCAGCATAGCTCTCGACCATGCGCCGCCGCTCGGCAAGGGCCTGGCCCCCGGCACGGCAGCGCTCGTCGCGCGACGCGGTCCTGTCTGAGGCCGTCCGATCCAGCATCTGGACGAGAGCATCATGACGCGCAGGCGCACCGGGGGCCAGCGGATAGCGCTCCAGGTACACCCGACTCAACACCACGAAATCCTCGACCTCGCGGCCCCATGAATCGGCAAGCAGCGCCAGCGTCGCTGCCAGCAGGGGCTCGGCATCTTGCGGAGCGGCATCGATGATGCCGAGAGTCCGCTCCGCTATTCGTGTCGTATCCTCCTCACCGTCGCCGTCCCAGTCGTCCGACGCCAGCATCCATGCAACCGAGCCGAGCGCTTCCCGAGCGATGTCCCTCCTCTGGCCCGCGGACATGCCACCGGCGTCGTTGCGGAGCGTGTCGCACAACTCCAGGAATCCCCTCACTGCCGCCGGGTACTCCGATAGCAGCAGGTCGATCCAGGCGATCCGATACTTCGGCTCGACGGAGCGTGCGGGGTCGGCGGCAGCCGCGGACACGAGCCTCTCCCTGGCATTGTCGAGGCTGTCGGCCTCATACCATGCCCCCCCGGCCAGCAGCAACGAATCGACCAGGATGGGGCTGTCCGGATGGTCGGTCCGGACTCGGTCGGCGGTCTCGGCGGCCTTCTCGAAATCGTACGTGAGCTCCAGCTCCGCTGCCGCCAGGTAGAGCGCCTGGTCACGTCCCGGGAAGTCCCGAGCGACTTCCGCGGCCCTCTGCCAGTCCGCGATGGATGCCGCTGCATCGGGGCAGGCGGGCCTAGGGGGAAGCTGTTTAACCTGGCCCTTCTCGAAGAGGGACAGGATCGCCTCGTAGCGATCGTACTCGGCGTCGCACCGAATTCGCTCGGCCTCCCGGAGGATGGCGCCGCGTCGGAGCAGCGCCAGGCCCAGAGCCTCGGCGGGCCCCGACTCGGCCCTCCCCACAGCCTCATCCGCCGCTTCCATGGCACTCCGGAGCGCCCCGTCACCTGGGCGGAAGCAGGTCAGCGGCGGCCCCACCAGGTCAAGGGGCAGCAAGGCTGCCCGCAGCTTTCTCGGCACATCCGAAAAGAAGAAGATCTCCGGCTTCAAGGGACGATACGAGACGACCAGGGTCTCGTCCGCCCCGGCAGCACGGGGCGGGGCCGCCAGGAGGCCCGGGAGCGCACACGCGATGCAGACGGCCCATCCTCGCCAGCCCCAGGTTTCGGGCCGCTCCCGCCGCAACACGGCGCGGCCCGGAAGCCTTGCCTCTGTCACCGGTCGATGTCCCATGAATGCCCCTTCCACTGCCATCAGCGGGAGGATACGCTCCGGCGGCGGCTCAAACAAGCGTTCTTCGCCTTTCGCAGCGATCCGACTCCCTCCGCAATTGGCACGCTCGCAAAAACGAGGTAACATCTGCCGTGACTTGACGGTCTTCGAGACGGAGGATTGGACGATGCGAAAGCACTTTGCCTGGGTGATGGCGGTCGGCCTGGCAGCAGCCACGGCCGCGCTGGTCGGTCTGGCCTGTGGCGGCGGCGAGGATGGGGAAGAAAACGCGAATGCTCCCAAGAGCGGCGACGCCTGCCTCTTGGAAAACGAGTCGGAATGCGGCAAGTCGATCGAGGGCACGAATGCCGTGCTCATGTGCGTCCCCGCAGACGACAAGGGGAGCCTCAAGTGGACCGAGAAGGAGGTCTGTTCCAAGGCCCAGGTCTGCGAGGTGGAATCGGGCCTGTGCGTGGTCAACTGCGATTCCCCGTTTGTCTGCGACGGCAAGGAGTGCGGTGACGACGGCTGCGGCGGCTCGTGCGGCGGCTGCCCGGTGGGCGAAAACTGCGTGGGCGGCATGTGCAAGGAATACGTGTGCGAGCCGACCTGCTCGGGAGTCGAGTGCGGCCCCGACGGATGCGGCGGCGAGTGCGGAACCTGCTCCAGCGGTCTCATCTGCGACCAGACCACGTACTCCTGCATCGCCAAGCCGGCCGACTGCGTCCCGAGCTGCATGAACATGGCCTGCGGGCCGAACGGCTGCGGTGGCTCCTGCGGCAAATGCGCGGACGGTACGTTCTGCATGCCGGTCACGCAGACCTGCGAGGGACCCTGCATGCCCGACTGCACCAACCGGGAGTGCGGCGATGACGGCTGCGGCGGCTCCTGCGGCGGCTGTGCGGGTGACAACCTGTTCTGCAACACGGACGGAAAGTGCGCCCCCTGCGACCCGATCAAGAACCTCTACTGCCCGGAAGGCAGCTACTGCACCTACGGCAACGACAACACCGGGCCGCTCTGCGAAGTCGCCGGCACGCAGAAGTACGGCGAGCCTTGCGGCGGCACCGACTCCTGCGCGGAGGGCATCTGCATCGAGCTGTCCGGGACCGAATCCGGTGCAATCTGCTACCCGATCTGCGTATCGCACGCCGATTGCGGAGAAGGGATGCAGTGCATGGACCTGCAAGGAGCAGTCTACAAGGTCTGCTCCGTCGGTGCCGCTCCCGACAAGAAGTGCAATCTCCTTCTCCAGGACTGCGAGCTCGAAACCGACGGCTGCTACTTCGATGGCGGTGCCAATGCCCCCATCTGCCTCACCGCCGGGACGAAACAGGAAGGGGAAGGCTGCTCGGGCCAACCGAACGAATGCGCCGAGGGGATGCAGTGCCTGTCCGCCGGCGGCGCGGGCTGGACCTGCCGCCAGTTCTGCAACACCTCAAAGGGAAAAGAACCGCTGTGCGACGCGCAGGGCCCGTTCCCCAAGTGCGCAAACTACTACTCGAAGCAGGGTGCCGGGTACTGCACCACGCCGTAACCGCTACTTCTTCTCGATCAGGTGCGCAGACTACTACTCGAAGCAGGGTGCCGGGTACTGCACCACGCCGTAACCGCTACTTCTTCTCGATCAGTTCCAGCAGGACGCCGAAGGTGGCCTTGGGGTGGAGGAACGCGATTGGATAGCCCTCGGCGCCGATCGACGTCGTCGGCGTGGCCATGCGAATGCCCGCGCCCGTGAGCTCGGCCATCTTGCCGTTGATGTCGCCGGTGCTCAGGGCCATGTGGTGGATGCCTTCGCCCCGAGTTGCCAGGAACTTGCTGATCTGGCTGTCCTCGGTCAACGGCTCCAGCAGCTCCACGAGCGTGTCTCCCACCAGGAAGAAGGCAATCCTCAGGCCGCGCTCCGGCAGCTCCTTGATCTCCTTGAGCGGCAGCCCGAGCCGATCACGGAAGAACTCGACCGCGGGGTCCAGCTTCTGCACTGCGATGCCGATGTGGTCGATACGGGTCATGGGGGTCCTACATCATGTCTTCCATGCCGCCCATTCCGCCCATGCCGCCGCCCGGCATCTTGGGCATCTTGTCTTCCTTGGGCTTCTCGGCAATGAGGCACTGCGTGGTGATCATGAGCGAGGCCACGCTGGCAGCGTTCTGCAGAGCGGTGCGGGCGACCTTGGTCGGGTCGATGATGCCCGCGGCCTCGAGATCCTCGAACACCTCGGTCAGGGCGTTGAATCCGAATGCACCCTGGCCCTCGCGGACCTTGTTGACCACGATGCTGCCTTCCCAACCGGCGTTGTTGGCGATCCAGCGGAGGGGTTCCTCGATGGCCCGCTTCACGATGTCGGAGCCGATCTTCTCGGCGCCGGCGAGCTTCTTGCCCAGGGCAGCCACGGCGTCACAGCAGCGCACGAGCGCCACGCCGCCGCCGGGGACGATGCCTTCTTCGACCGCAGCGCGGGTCGCGTTGAGGGCGTCCTCGACGCGGGCCTTCTTCTCCTTCATCTCGGTCTCGGTTGCGGCACCGACGTTGATGACGGCCACGCCGCCGTGCAACTTGGCCAGGCGCTCCTGGAGCTTCTCCCGGTCGTAGTCGCTGGTGGTCTCTTCGATCTGGGCCCGGATCTGGCTGATCCGCCCCTTGATGTCCTCTGCGCTGCCGGCGCCATCCACGATCGTGGTGTTTTCCTTGTCCACGGTGATGCGCTTGCACTTGCCGAGATCATTGAGGGTGACCTTCTCGAGCTTGAGGCCGAGGTCCTCGGAGATGACCTTGCCGCTGGTGAGGATTGCGATGTCCTCCAGCATGGCCTTGCGGCGATCGCCGAACCCGGGGGCCTTCACCGCGCACACCTTGAGGGTGCCGCGCAGCTTGTTGACCACGAGGGTGGCCAGGGCCTCGCCCTCGACGTCTTCCGCGATGATGAGGAGCGGCTTGTCGGTACGGGCGACCTGCTCCAGCAGGGGCAGGAGGTCCTTCATGGAGGAGACCTTCTTCTCGTAGAGCAGGATGTAAGGGCTTTCCCAAGTGGCTTCCATCCGCTCCGGATCGGTGATGAAGTACGGGGAGAGGTAGCCGCGGTCAAACTGCATGCCCTCGACCACGTCCAGGGTGGTCTCCATGGCCTTGGCTTCCTCGACCGTGATCACGCCTTCCTTGCCGACCTTGTCCATGGCCTGGGCGATGATCTTGCCGATGGTGGAATCGTTGTTCGCGGAGATGGTGCCGACCTGCTCGATCTCCTTGTAGTCCTTGGTATCCTTGGAGAGCTTCTTGAGCTCTTCGATCACCACGGCCACGGCCTGGTCGATGCCCCGCTTGATGCCCATGGGGTCGTGCCCCGCGGAGACCATCTTCACGCCTTCGGTGAAGATCGCCTGGGCGAGCACGGTGGCGGTGGTGGTGCCGTCGCCGGCGACGTCCGAGGTCTTGGAGGCCACTTCCTTGACCATCTGGGCGCCCATGTTCTCGAACTTGTCCTCGAGCTCCACTTCCTTGGCCACGGTCACGCCGTCCTTGGTCACGGTCGGGGCACCGAAGGTCTTCTCCAGGACCACGTTGCGGCCCTTGGGACCGAGCGTGGCCTTGACCGCGTTGGCCAGGACGTTGACGCCGCGCAGGAGATGCTTCCTTGCTTCCTCATCGAACATCAGGATCTTTGCTGCCATGTTCCTTCCTCCTCGGAATTCAGGTTGGTTACTTGGAAATGATCGCCTGGATGTCGTCCTCGCGCAGGATCAGATGCTCCTGGCCGTCGATCTTGACCTCGGTACCGGCGTACTTGCCGAACATCACGCGGTCACCCTCGTTGACATCCATCGGGATGCGCTTGCCCTTCTCGTCCTTCTTGCCTTCGCCCACGGCCACGACGATGCCCTGGCTCGGCTTCTCCTTCGCCGTCTCCGGGATGTACAGCCCGCCGGCGGTGCGCTCTTCTTCCTCGATCCTCTTGACCAGCACCCTGTCGTGCAACGGCTTCACCTTCATGACCAATCCTCCTTCAATCAAGGCCCTCGAGCCTGTGGTTCCATCCATGCTTCCGGCCGGTGGGACCGAAAGGCAGACACAAAATAGTCTGGGCTTTTTCCTTTGCAACCCTTTTTTTCGGGCAGACGGCTAGGCGAAGAGGATATCGGCCATTTCGGGCCAGACTTCCCGAAGCTCACGGCGGGGGTCCCGGAACCGGTGAAAGGCATGCGGATAGATCAGCGTTCCACGGGTTTCCTTCACGTAGTAGTGGGGCTTTCGGACGAACGGGCGGGTGGTCCAGGTGGACTGGTCCTCGGGGTTCCAGTACAGCGAGGCAACCCGGACGCGCTCGTCGTTCAGGTTCCTCCGCAGCACTTCTTTGAGCCGGATCATGGCATCGTTGACGAAACGACCGCTCTTGAAGGTGGAATCGACGAGCAGCACGTTGTCATCCCGGTTGATGCGCTCGGCCAGGTAGTCGAGGCCGAGGATGTGGGTCCGGTAGGTCAGGTGCGTACTGGCCGTGTTGATGGAGATGTGATCGGCCTTGCGGCGCTCCTGCCCGGTCTTCTTGATCATGTACTTGTAGGCTTCGTGCAGCGGGAGCCCGGCCTGCACGCCTCCGGGCCAGAGGGCCACGATGAAATCGGGCTGGAACGAGGAATCGTTGAAGATCTGAACGCCGAGCTTGATGGCATCCCGGGTCACCTCTTCGGGCCGGAGGTAGCGATACGGCTCGGGGATCTTCTCCACCTCGGGGGCCTGCCTGCCGGCCTTGAGCACGTCCCAGATTGCCCTGCTCTTCCGCTTGATCAGGGGGTCATCCGGGTCATCGGTGACAAGGTCGACCAGCTCGTGCGGGTAGTCGATCCAGGTCTTGCCGTCCACGTCGTAGAGGCACTGGACGTCGACACCATCGTACTGCACCTTCTCCGGCTTGCGGTGGATCGTGCCCACCATGATCCGGGACGGCGTGTTGGCCCTGGCTTTGTCCTTCAGGGTCTCGATGATGGCCTTGATCGTGTTGCCGGTCTCGTAGACGTCGTCAATGATGAGCAGGCCGTCTTCCCGGCAGATGGACTGGATGACATGCTCGAATCCCTTGACCCGGACCTTGTCCCGCTCATCGATGCCGAGATAGCTCTCGGTGGCGATGGTGGTGTGGTTGATGAACACGCCCTGGTTACGGAAGAAGGCGTCCACGCCCAGCCCGACGACGGTCCCTCCTCGCCAGATCGAGATGGCATGTTTGGGACGGAAGCCGGTCTCGTAGAGCTTGCGCCCCAGCCGCAGGGAGTCCAGGAGAAGCTGCTCTGACGTGACGTGCGAAATCTCAGGCATGGCAATCCCCTATCCTGGGAATCGAAAGGCACTCGCAGGCCAATCGATCGTTCATAGCCTGGCCGGTGAACCCCTAGAGCACGAAGCCACCGCGGCCCCCGTCGACCGGGAGGCTGACCCCCGTTATATAGGATGCCGCCTGCGAGCACAAGAACACCACAGCGGCCGCCACCTCGTCCGGCACGGCGGCCCGCTTGACCGGAATCGCCTGCGTCGCTTCCAGGGCCATCTCCTGTGCGCTGCGCCCGCTCGCCCTGGAGCGTGAGGCCAGCAGCTCCTTCATCCGATCGGTGAGCGTGAATCCCGGGAGCACGGCGTTGAAGGTGATGCCGCTCTCTCCGTATTCGAGGACCAGCGACTTGAGCAGGCCATGCACCGAGATCCGCAGAGCGTTGGACAACACCAGCCCCGGAACCGGCTCCCGGCACGCACAGGACGTCAGTGCCACGACCCGCCCCCAGCGCGCCTTGGCCATGCCGGGCAGCACCAGGCGGATGAGTCGCTCCGCGCTCAGGAAGAGGGACTCGAAGGTACGGGTCCACTGCTCTTCCACCACCTGGGAGAACGGCATGGGGGGCGGCCCGCCCGTGTTCGTCACCAGCACGTCGATTCGCCCGAACCTGGCCATGCCCGCCTCGAACACGGTGCGGGGCCCGGCCGGATCCGCCAGATCGGCCGCAACGGCCAGTACTTCCGCTCCAGTCGCGGTCCGGATCTCCGCAGCGGCAGCATCGAGCCGTTCCGCCCCTCGAGCGCACAGCACCAGTCGAGCCCCCTCCCTGGCCAGCCCCGCAGCGACCGCGTACCCGATGCCACGGCTGCTTGCCGCCACCAGCGCAACCTTGTCCGAAAGGCCGGTATCCATCCATCCCCCTACATGGGCACCTTGAACTCCACCCCGTCCACCAGCTCGAGCAGGCGGGCGTGGATGTTGAAGGCATCGTCCAGGAACACCTCGAAACCGCCCGGCTCTGGTCCGGCTTCCGGCATGACGGTCAGGAAGTGCAGTGTGCGTCCGTTGAAGAAGACCTTCTGGACGCGGATGTCCCGCCCCCCGAGCTTCCTGAGCCTGTCCTCGCCCCCCAGCGCTGCCACCATGTCATTGAACAGATCGGGCAGATTCGCAGCGGCTTCCAGCTTGCCCCCCAGCTCGACCGGGCGCAGCACGTACTCGAACCGGATCCCCGGAATGACGCTGTTCTCGACCAGGTCCGATTCCCGAAGCTGGGCGGTCGTGTCTCGCACCACGAAGCAGAACGGCACCTTCCGGAACGTCGGGAGTGAGAGCTCCACCAGGTCCAGCACACGCCCACCGACCTCCACCGAATGGGCGGAGAACTCGCCCAGCGCCGCCCCCCGGGGGAACCGGAAGCTGGCCTGGTTCCGCCGTGTTTCGACGCCCACGAGCGCCCCCAGGTGCCCGACCGAACCCCGGCGCCGCCACTCAGTCCGGCTTCCTCGCCCCCGCAGGTAGTCCACCCCCCAAACCAGCGCACAGATCAGGACCACCATGTCGAAATGCCGAGGCAGGTAGAACCACCCTGCGATCAGCACAGCCACCAGCAGTCCTATCTTCCAGAGTGCCATGCGGGAAGAGTAGGCGCCGCCCGACCGGGTGTCAACGCCGGTTCGGACGGGGCATCTGTTTTTTGCTTCGGCCGGAGCGACGTGATACCCTGGCGGTGGAGGTGGTGTGGTCATGAAGAAGCATATTCCGGTGCTGGCGGTCCTCGTTCTCCTCCCCGCGGCGGGACTGGTCGGACAGGAGAAGCCCAAGGGAAGTGGGGACAAGCCTGCCGTAGAGCCCACCCAGTCCGGCGATCCCTACAACGTCTATTCCTCCGGGGCGTTCCAGGAAGTCTATATCGACGAGGATTTCAAGCTGTTCAAGGTCCGGACGTACCAGGGTGCGGTTCCCGGCCGCGACGAGGAGAATCCGCAGGGAGCCCCCGTCGATCCCCCCAAGGGAAAGATCGTCATCGATCGCATCGGCTTCGAGCAGCGAGAGCTGTTCTCCCGCATCTTCGTCCTCGCGGATCGGCCGGTCTCGCCCTGGGTCTACGACAACTTCGTCCAGGCCCAGTCCGACCCGGCAATCCCGCCGCAGATCTATGTCGAGGTGGCCAAGGCATCGATCCCCAGGACCAATGACCGGCGCCCGTTGGTCACGAAGAACTTCAATACCCCAGTCATGCAGGTCGAGGCCAACCAGATCAAGGATCTCGTCCGGATCGTGATCACGCTCAAGCGGGAAGCCCGCTACCTGCCGGTCCAGGTGGGAAAGACGATCTACGTCGACGTCGAGAGATAGGCCAGCCGGGATTTCAGCCCCTCCCTTCCCCGGGCAATCAGCCGCTCAACCGCTTTTACCGATGTGTCCATGGCCAGCGCGATGTCTTCGTATGACATCTCACTCTGGTAGCGGAGAGCCAGGGCCATGCGCTGGGAATCGGGAAGGCTCTGCAACGCGCGGAGCACGGCGTGTCGGGAGCGTTCCCGGCTCAGCCGTTCCTCGGGACCTTCGCCCGAAACGACCTCAGGCAGATCACCCGAGATCTCCCGTCCCGCGGTGCGCTTGAGATTCAGGGCCCTGTTCACCAGCAGGCGCAGCAGGTATCCGACGAACCGCCCTCCGGGCTGGTAGCGCCCGGCACACTCCCACAGCCTCAGGAAGGTATCCTGGACGAGGTCCTGGGCAGCAGCCGAATTCCCGGTGTAACGCCACGCCACGGACCAGGCCTTTCCCTGGTGCCGGTCGACGAGACGTGCGAACGCCACCCGGTCCCCCTCCTGCACCTGCGCCATGAGCGCATCGTCGGACGGGGTCTCGGGTGGCGTCGCCGCTGTGGGCCGTTCGATGGGAACGAACATGCCTGGGAAAACCTCTCACTTGCCCTGGCAGCCGCACCCTTCGCCAGGCTTCCAGTTGTTGACGAACTCCGCCAGCTTAGCCAGCGTGTCCTGGACCGCCACCACCTTCTCCGGGGTGGCGGTGGTCACCGACACGACCACGCCGAGCTCGAACTCCTCGACTGCAAAAGCGACATCGTCCGCCGAGAGGAGTGAGCAGAGCTTGGGCCGATCGCCGTGGCCGCACTTGCAGCCGCCGGCACCGCCGCAACCGCAGACGCCCTCGCCCTTCCCGCACTTGCACTCGCCCTTCCCGCACTTGCAGTCCGGGCCGCACTTGCACTCGCCCTTCCCGTCGCCGCACTTGCAGTCCGGGCCGCACTTGCACTCGCCCTTCCCGCACTTGCAC
>Ga0233425_10009053_pt1 | contig 12842 bp, 16 predicted proteins | sample Watercolumn_Towu_2_FD_181712 | JGI IMG/M metagenome (GOLD analysis project Ga0233425, IMG submission 181712) | Freshwater microbial communities from Lake Towuti, South Sulawesi, Indonesia - Watercolumn_Towuti2014_140_MG | ecosystem: Environmental > Aquatic > Freshwater > Lake | place...
TTTAAATATCTCCAAATGACATAATTCATGAAAAAGAATCCTTCTTACTGATTTTTCAGGAAATTTTCTTAGTTTTTCTCCAACAATTATCCTCATTCCCCAAGGAAGATAACTAACTTTAGCCCGATAAATAAAATTCTTTTCCTCAACAATTATTTTATGTCCTTTCAAAGCAGGAAAATCCTTTTTAATCAACTCATTAATAATATTCCTATATTTCTTAACATAATCCATATCTATAAACCTCAAATATACTTTATAATCTTAACCAATAACTTCGCCTAAGTGTTCTTAGACGAAGCTTTAACAATAATTAAACCCTAAAATATAAATGATGCCGGGCGCGATGAGGCGCTTCGCGCCTCATTTACTATTGGGGCTATATTTTTTTAGGAAACTAACTGAAGAAAAACAAATTTTAGGTAAAAATATGCTGAAAACCCAATAAAAATGAAAGACTAACTCTCAGAACAACATACGAACATTAAACAATTAAAAGTCATCAAATAACCTAGAAAAAGCAACTCCAACTCCATCTACTAATGAAATAAGTCTCTGCCCAGGACTACATCTATCGCCAATTGCAAGAGCATAATTCAACCCTGCTCTCCCTTCAACATATTCCTCAATTATAAAACTAGAATCTTCCCTCTGCCTACGAATGTCATCCCTCACATTGCGCATACGAGATGATTCTGGAAACAACCTCTGCAATCTCCAAGTTTGATAATGCTCATATACTCCCAAAAGAACATCTCCAATTCGGCTCATCAAAAAAACAAACCAATTCAATTTATAAACATTATTGTAATAAAAAACAAATATAACTTTAAATACCCTATTCAATTAATAAAAATATGCCTGCCTCTTTAGAAACGATAACAAGTGAAATGCATCAGGCGAGAGCTAGAATCTGGGGGGTAATGAGTGCAACCACCTCTGCTATGCTCGCGTTTCCATTCGCAGCAAAAGGAGCAGAAAAAGTCTGCCATTTTTTTAATCTTCAATTAGATATCACAAAACAATACTCTTCATTCGCGGATACAGTTCATGCAATAATTCAACCAATTGGACTAACATTCGCAGGAGTCACCTTTGCAGAGGAAGCAATTGTCCTTGGAGCAGGATACTTTGCGGGCAAAACACTTTACAAATTATTCAAAAGACCAACAATAAGAAATTATTAAAGAAGATTAGAAATTAAGCAACCAACACTACTTTAATACATCAAATGAAAATATCATCAAAATAAAAAACCACTAAAAAATATAGAAAAAACTAAAATAAAACAAGAAAAAGAAATAAAAAAGAAGTATAAAAACAAAAAACAAAACTAAGAAGAGGTTTTATCTCTTCTTCTTTCTTCCGCCTCTTGCCATCTTAGCCTCGCATACGTTTCCCTTTCCGTCAACATAATACAAGTAGCCAGATTTTCTCTTAACAACATTCCTTGCGATTATTGAGCCCATTTGTACCTCCTTTTTATGAAATATATTTTGATAACAATAACAATCTGCTCCTCTATTTAAATGTTTCTTTACCGACGAAAAAACGGATAATTTTGCTGTTTTTCTTATTAAGTGGTACTTCAACCAATTTTCGGTACGGTTTTTTAGGAGAAACAGCGACGGTAAATGGTCTAACAATTTTCCATTCAATCAATTTATTTTTTTCATCAAGCCATACCGCCAAAAAAGGAAAAAAAACAAAAAAAGAGTGTATTTTTATTCTTGTATCTGAAGAAAAATCAAAAAGAAGATTTTCACGTTGGGATTTGAACATCAACCCTTTTATTTTTCCAAAAAAACCCATTTTTCTAACAGGAATTTCAACATATTTTCCTCTGAAAATACATTTTAATTTAGTATCCATATTCAATCCTTCTTTTTCTTAAAATCCATGCTTCAAAAGCAATCACCAAAGCGAGTATTCCTGCGACAATCATAAACCCATTATTGCCTGTTAAACTAATATCCATCACCTCTTTAGTATTTGATAAAGTAATTGGCTGTTTGCTTGTGTTTGACTGCACGACTTGAATAGATTGATTTGTATTAATAGATGAAATTATTGTTGGAGAATTTATAATAAACTGCACAATAGTATAATTTACAACCCCTAAGCCATTAGTTGCATAAAATCTGAAAGTATAATCTCCATTTGGCAAATTAATTGATACTGGATTAGAATAACTAAAATTCATACTTCCATTTGAATACCATTTTGAAGAAATCCCGCTTGAATCTGTTGCACTAAAATTAATTTTAATTAAATTAGCATTATATTTTGTCGCCTTCGGCTCATAAACAACTATTTTAAAATAATTTGAACTATTAACATTCGTAATTGTACTTGTTCCATTTAAAACAACAGTTCTAGTTTCAGTATTTGCTCTATTTCCATAAGAATCTACTGCTGTTGCATTAAACCTATACCTTCCTGGAGATAAATCTATTAAAGAAATGTAATTAGTTGAAGAAGAACTTGTTGAACTGCTTACAATTCCAATATTATCATAGACATTTATAGTTAAACTAACAAGATTAGAATCTGAAGCACTAACGTTTATCTTTATATCTCTATTAATCTTTAAAGAACCATCACTGTCCGTTGGACTTACAAATGAAATTTCTGGGTTTATAGAATCAATTGCACTTGTATTCTCCCCAATTGAATAATTTCCAAAGCCTGAAACATTAAAGATTACATTCTCCGCATTTAAAGAAGTCAGATTTACGCAACTTGAACAAAAATTGCTTCCTGCATATATTAAGGGCCTTGTAAATCTGGCTCCAATTCCCTTTAAAATAACCCTCGCTGAATAATTAAATGAACTAGAAATATGAACTGAATTATTCCTAAAAATTATTTCTGAACTTAAGTTATTTGAAGAAGAATTAACCAAATCAAAAAAGACTTCTCCATAATTATCAATAATATTAATTTTTGAATTGCTAAAATTAAATACTCCTACTGAAACATTTGATATATTCAATGAATACCCTATACAATTAACCCTTTCAATGCTTCCTGAACCAAGCAAAGAAATATTGTAAGCCATAACATTTATTGTTCCGTTTAAGCTCCCATTAACATAATAAACTGCATTAGCTGTAGTCAAATTGCCAGAATCATTCAAATACTGAACAACCCCTCCATTATCTACATAACTATCCAAAGCAATCACTCCGGAAATAAAAAAAACAAAAATCAAAAGCATTAATTCAATCTTCATCCGAACCACCAAGATTTCTTCTCCTTCTCTCCATATTTTAGATTAGCAAACTTTTCATACAAAACTTCAACATTTTGCTCACAGACAAAATCGTGCTGTCTAAATCCTCCTCCAAACGTCTTAGGAATATGCATTAATTCGTGAATTATAACTTTATCCTGTTCCTCTTTTTTCATCTTCTCAAATATCTCCAAGAACTCTATTGCATAATGCGCTTCAACCCCAATTGTCTTCTGCATTAATTTACCTATAGTATGACATCTAGCAATAGTTCTTCTTGTGCTGCTCCCTTTACTTCTAAAACACTTAACCCTATTGACATCAACATGTCCTAAATTAAGCATCCTAACTATCTCATTCATCCTTTCCTGTAAATCGGGAGCAAAATCATATTTCAAGATAATTCCACCACCTTATCGCTTCCCTTATCTTCTTTTATTTTAATCCTATTAGGAGGAACACCCATTTTCCTAGAAATAAGAGTAACCAATTCCAAATTTGCATCCTCATCTGTAGATTGAGAAAGTAAATAAACTAAATATCTGTTATTCCCAAAACTCTCCATTTTAGAATATGTAGCCCCATACCTTGCCTTTACAGTTATTAACATTTTCTCCCTCTTTTGTATATCTATCCAAGAAAATAGAAGTTTATAAATTTTTAACCTCTAATTTGACACTCTAATTTTAATCAATTTCAATAATTTTTTCTCTATTTTTAGGATTTTTTATCTTTATTGATTTCTGCGAAACACCCAATTCTCTAGACAATAATCTAATCAATTCTATATTCGCCCTATTATCCTCTGCCTTTTCCTCAATTTCTGCATAATACTCATTATCATTAATCTTAATCAACTTATTCTCTCTAGAATTTGGCTTAACCTTTATTATCATCTCAAAACAAGATTTATATACCTTAAAATTCTTTTTATAAAATGAAGGGGTTAAAATTCAACAGGGTAATAAAAGCTCTGCTTTTTGCAGACATTATATGGTTTTTCGGGGAAGGAATGCTCGGCCCATTATTCGCCATCTTCGCTGAAAGAATTGGAGGAGACATATTAGAAATTACTGGCGCTTGGGCAACTTACCTTATTGTTTCAGGAATACTAATTGTTGTAGTAGGAAAAATATCTGACAAAGTCAACAAACGAAAGTTAGTATTCTATGGATATATTCTTAATGCAATTCTTACTTTTGGATATCTTCTCGTTGACACGCCATTCAAACTGCTTATTGTTCAAGCAGGATTAGGATTAGCAGCGGCATTGGCAACTCCAACATGGAATGCCTTTTATTCAGAACACGAAGCAAAAACAAAAGATGGCACTGAATGGGGATTAGCAGACGGAATCTCCCAATTATTCACTGGAATTGCAATCATTCTTGGAGGATTTATAGTAGTCAATTTCTCTTTTACCACAGTATTCGTAACGATGGGAATAATTCAGGTTATTTCAGTCCTAGCCCTTATTCCCATTTTGAGAAACAAATAATTTGATTATATACCTCGCTACAATATTCTTTAAAAAATAGTATTTCTCTTTTAAATTATGGCAATTACTTCGACAACACTTGTGAAAGAGATGGACGCCATGTAAATTACGAAGATGGTTGCCACATTCCAGATATGATGCACCAAAGAACAAAAACTACTTAATCACAGTTATCCCACATAAACTGGAAGAACTTTCTGTAACCATCAGCAAGTCTTTTGCTTCTCATTACGAACTGCAAGGGTTCTTCATCTAATTTTCCTGGGGAGACCCCTACAAAAGCGACAACATAGTCTCCGAAGATGTCTATTGCTGTTGGAGAAGAATATTTTTTAGGTAAAAACTTATATGGTTTTCCAACTAATTTTAGTATTTCTGGCTTTTGTTCTTTGACTTCATAGTCAAATAGATGGTAAAACTTTATTCCTAGTTTCTTTCTTTCTTTTTCAAAGTTATATAGATAGTGCTGTAATCTGGGATCAAGCCAGAATGCTTTTGCTCCTATAAAATAAACCGGTTTTCTTGTTTTTAATATATCTTGGAGATAATTCTTGAACCCTTCAATTCCTTTATAATAATATGCTTCTTCTTTTTCTTCCTTTCTCTGATGTTTTTTATCCATTTCAGGGAGAATCTTAGTTAATTTTGTTTCTTTTTCTTTTAATAACCCTAATAATCTATCCGGAGTTATCGCTTTGAAATGCTTTTCCCCTCGTATAAACAGCTCAGAAACTAATCCTTTTTCTACTAGCTTACTTAGTGCGTCATAAACATTTCTTCTGTGAACTTTAGATTTTATTGATATCTCCTGTACCGAAACCTCCCCAGAATCAAGCATTGACTCATAAACTCTTGCTTCATTTACACTTAATCCTATTTCTCTTAATACTTCTTCGTACATTCATCTAACACATTTTCAGGTTTTTTATATCTTTCTATTTTGGTGGTATTTACCACCGCAATGACTTAAAAGCAAGTAATAATGCAAAAAATACATGGAAAAGAAAACGGTAAACAAACTCGAGACAATCTCGTTCAGAGGAAACAGACAGCTATGGCTAGATTTCACTTATTTGCTTAGAAAGCGGGGGGAAACCAATACCTGGAATACTCTGAGCAAAATGATTAAGAAATTTATTGATTCGGGAGGAAAAATCTGATGGCTTTTATTTCTACAACTTTAGGATATTGGCTTTTGGTTATTTATGGTATATTCATGATTCTCATCACCATTGTATTTGCGAGGTGGAAGCAATACAAAACAATTCAAGGATTTTTAGTCGCAGAAAGAAATGTAAATTGGTGGCTTGGAGCAGCCAGTATTGCCGCATCTTGGATTTGGGCACCAGCTCTGTTCGTTTCTGTTCAAGTGGCCTATGAAAAGGGCATTCCTGGGATATTTTGGTTTACTTTTCCCAATATAATTGCACTTTTATTATTTATTTACTTAGCTCCTAAGATACGAGAAAAATTGCCAAATGGATATACTTTGCCACAGTGGATAAGACACAAATTAAAATCTGAAAAAGTACACAAAATTTACCTTTTCCCGTATTTCTTTTATCAATTAATGGCTGTAACTGTTCAACTTTTTGCTGGAGGAAGTCTTCTTTACATTATTACAGGAATCCCACTTATAACTGGAATGATTATAATGTCAGTGATAGTGCTTGCTTATTCTTATATTTCGGGTTTAGAAGCATCAATTGTGACTGATTTGATTCAGTTTGCTTTGATTGTTATAGGTGTTGTAATAGTTGTTCCTTTAAGCATTCATGCTGCAGGAGGTATGTCTGTTATGACTACTTCTGGATTTTCAGGTAATTTTGGAAATATATTTGACCCTGGAGTGGCCTTCTCATTTGGAATTGTGACGGCAATTGGTCTAATCTCTGGAGCAATCTCAGATCAGCAATATTGGCAGAGAGCATTTGCGGCAAAGAAGAAAAATATTGTTCCTTCGTTTTTATTTGGAGCATTAATGTTCGCAATAGTTCCTATTGCGCTCTCTTCTTTAGGATTCTTAGCAGCAAATAGTTCGTTAGGGATAACTCTTCCCGAAGGTGTAGATTCCTCAATGATTGGTATTTTCACAGTAAGCAAATTTCTTTCTCCGGCAGTTATTGCAGTGTTTGTCATAATGCTCTTGAGTGCTTTGATGTCCACACTTGATTCAGGAATAATGGCTGCAAGCTCGTTATATGTAAGGGACGTTAAGAAATATAGTGATAAAGAAAACTTGGTTTGGGAAAAAACAGACGAAGGTAAGGTTTTGAATGAAAATGAAAAAGTAATAAGTGCAACTCTAAATAAAAAAGCAGTTAAAGATTCTAGGGTTGCAATGTTTGCAATTGTTGGACTAGGATTTCTAGTTGCGCTAGCAATAACATATATTCCCGGATTTGGATTACAGCAGCTATGGTGGATATTCAATACGATTGCGGCTTGCGTAGTTGTTCCAACAGTACTAAGTTTATATTGGGATAAGTTAGATGCACGAGGAGTATTTTGGGGGGTTCTAGTGGCTTTCGTTATTGGCGTGCCTCTTTTCGTATACAGTAACGTGATTAACAATGCTCTCTGGATTGTTATGTCTTCGTTATTTATTATACTTGTAAGTACTGCTTTTTGTCTTATTTTAAGAAAGAAACCAGAAATCATTTAGTAATAATTTCAAAACCATCCATATGCTTTAGCACATGTTCCTTCCCAACTGCTTTCTTTGTCCTAACATCAATCGCTTTAACGAAATTCTTTCCTATATCACTATGCAAACGGAAAGCAAAATCCAAAGCAGTCGAGCCTTGTTTCATTAAATAACAATCTGGAAGAACATTTCCCTTACTATCACACAACTTATCTCCTGCTGGGAAAATGCAAATATATTTCAAAACATCAAAAACAGTTTTATTCAATACTTCTTGTACTCCAGTTGAACCAAATTCTCCAATAACTTTAGTTATATTATCCAATGCCTGCTTCTGCTTATCAGACAATTCCTTTTTGGCTTCAAATTTATTCTCTCCAGGAACATAACTAATTAATCCGTGTTTATCTGCTTCTCTTAAAGCCAATTCCCCATCTGCAAAGCAAGGAAACATAGGATAATCAAACTCTTTCTTTATTTTTTCATAATTTCCAGGTCCATTTGGAGTATCTACTTTATTAGCTGCAATAATCATTGGCTTAGTATATTTTCTTAACGCCTGAGCAAACTTAAATATCTCCTCTTCTGTCCATTTACTAGGATGTTCAGGATTCAAATTCGATTTAAGAACTACATGTTTTACATCATCTGCATTTACCTTTAACCCTGAAAATTGCTTTGCAATCGCCTCAGCAAAATTAGAATGCTGCATTTCAATCGTTCTTGCAAACCCTTTCCAAACTTTCTTCATTATTCCAACATACCACAAATCCAACTCTCTTTCAATCATCCTAATATCTTGTCCTGGATAATAATCTTTTGTTGGCTTCCCTGAACCATCAAACTCTCCTGATAAATCAACAACATGAATAAACGCATCTGCAGCAGACAAATCATTCAAAAACTCATTTCCTAATCCCTTCCCTTCAGATGCGCCTTCAACTAATCCAGCTACATCCATTAATTCAAATGGAACAAATCTAAATCCCTGTTTAACATACCCTTCTCTTGGATTACTTACCTTCCCAAACTCCGTAGCAAGATCTTTTATCTTTACATAAGCCATGGCGCGGTTAGCTTTTATTGTGGCAAAAGGGTATGGAGCAATTAAAACATCCATAAGCGTTGCTGCCTTAAAGAAAGTACTTTTTCCCGAGTTTGGTCTTCCTACTATTCCAACTAACATAAAAACAACTAATAATCAAAGGTTTTAAGGTTTTTGATGCCTAAAACCAAACCAACAAAAACACGACAACTACAATTAATTCAATCCAAAATGTCCTCGTTGAAGGATAAAACTCTGTAAAGAATCTTAAATAATGCCTAACCAAACTTTCATCCTTCCTGCTCTTAAATTTATTATCTCCAAAAAGACTATACTTTTTATTGGAAAAAGGATATCTCCACATAACTCCGTGTTCGAACGTATCAAAAACAAAATGCCCCCAAGTTGAAAGCCAAATTGTTAATCCAATCACCTTTGAAAACAAATCGCTTCCAAAAAAGAAAACTATTAATCCAACTATCAGCCAAAGCAAAGGAGAGTGAGACATTTGGTCCCTATGAGATACATTTTCCTTAATTCTCAAAGTCTTATTTTTAATAAAATATGAAAAAAAGTCTAAATCAACTATCGCTCCAAAAACCGTTCCTAAAAGAAGAATAAAATTGGTGTCTGCTGCGTTAAATCCAAAATCAAACAATTTCAGCAACCCATAAGTCACCAAATACCCTAACGCTAAATGTCCTGATAATATCATAAATGAGTTAAAAAAATAGGATTTAAATAGGTTATTAAACCCTAATTTAAAGGAAGATACCATATAAGAAACATTGGTGTCTTGCATGAGCCCATAGCTTAGCCCGGTAGAGCACCGCTCTTATAAGAGTTTGCTTCAATAGAAGCATTTTTCCATTAGTGGAATACTAAGGAAGGCGGGGGTCCTGAGTTCAAATCTCAGTGGGCTCATTCTCATTCGTCCACTGAGCGAATTATCTTCAAGCCTGAAGAACTAAATTAGTTTTGAAACTGCATAGAGAAACTTTTTCTAAAAGTTGCCGTATTCGAAGTGGGCTCATTCTCATTCGCCATTTTGAGATTTATAAATTATCTCTGACACAAAGCCAAGAAAGTAGACTTATCCTTAGAAACTGTAAATGAAACTTCATCAAAATGCATATTCAATGTTTCAAGCAAATCCTGCTTTTCATGCTTATATGAAACTGCAACAATTATCTGGTCACCTTTATTGAAATAAATTGTTTTATCCTGAAACTGAATTTTCTTATCATTCATCAAAGTATAAAAATACTCTACTCTCGAATTCTTGTATCTTGCACCAAATTCCAAATCATTTTTACTAAGCCCCAACTGCAAAGGAGTATAGATAAAGAAAGAATTAACAGCCAATTTCTTAGGATCTTTAACATCGTTAATCCATTGCTGCCACTTCTCGCTAGCAATGCCTGAAACAATCATTAAAACATCTCCTCTATTCATAGAACTGCGAATAGCATAAAGTAACTCATGAATTTCAAAATTTCCTAAAGTATATCCTAACAATAAGAACAAACTCTTCTTAAAAGTTCCTTTTGAAAGCAACGGAGTCAAATTCTCCAAATTTTCAAAATCCGAAATATTATACTGAAATTCAATTATCTCATCCACTTTTGACTTAGAAAGGGTCTCAATAGCTTTTTCAACCATGTACCCTGAAATATCAATAGGACAATATCTTACCTTAAACTTCTTTCCAAGTTTATTAATTATAAATTCTGCTTTTTTGCCATCCCCGCATCCTAAATCAACGACATTTATAGCACCAAAACTTTCAAGTTTATCTTTTAAGAGAGGCATATTCTTTTCAAACAATTCAAATTCAGAATTAGTTGCCAAAGATTTATAGTTTTCAGACTCTTCCAAATCCAAATAAGCCTGTGCTTGATCAGGAGTCAGATACCACAGCTTAGAATCTGCAATATTCCATACTCTAGTCTTTCCATCAAGAGTATATCCTCTTTTAATTAATTCCTTGAAGATTAAATCGTTGACCTGCATAAAAATAGGAACAAACTATGCTTTTAAGCTTTGCGTATTTATTTTCCCTACTGATTCAGACAACACAAAAAGGAAGATTTAAAAGCGAATTTCCACTCCTTCGATTATGCCCTTGTAGTCTAGTGGTCAAGGACGCGGCCCTTTCGCGGCTGCAACCCGGGTTCAAATCCCGGCAGGGGCATTTTCTTTGCTATTCGAAAGAATAGCAAGCCACTGACGGTGCCAAGAATTTGGCTTTTGAAATTCTTCAGACCGGCAGGGGCATTTTCTTTGCTATTCGAAAGAAAATTAATATCCTAAAATTAAATAAAAGCTTAAATAATTACTCTTCTTGAGAAAAAAGTAAAAAAGAGGCAAAATGGAAGAGAAAATAGCAATCTTAGAAAGCGAAATAAAAGCAATTCAAGATGAAAATATAATTGAAAATTTAGAAAAACCTGAAAAGGAAAAAAAAGAAGTTCAAGGAACAATTATTCCAGTAGTCCAAGTTCAAAATGGAAAAGTAAGCGAGGAAGATTTTTTCTCCGTTCTAAAAATAGTCTCTCCAGGAACAAATCTTAGAACTGCATTAGATGGAATAATAAAAATGGGAAAGGGAGCAATAATTGCTGTTGAAAGCACTGAAATTATTCCTATTTTAGATGGAGGATTTAGAGTAAATTGCAGGTTTACTCCTCAAAGACTTATGGAACTAACAAAAATGGATGGAGCAATCATCCTATCAAAAGATTTAAAGAGAATTTCATTAGCAAATGTTCTTCTAACTCCAGACAGCAAGATAAAATCTTCTGAAACAGGAACAAGACATAAGGCGGCAGAAAGAACAGCAAAACAAACCTCGTCCTTAGTAATTGCCGTCTCAGAAAGAAAAAATGAGATAAACTTATTCTACAAAAACCTAAAATATCATCTAAAGAGCACTCCAGATATTCTAAGAAGAGCAAATGAACACATCCAATTATTAGAAAAACAAAGAGAACTATTCGATAAGAACATAGAAAAATTAAACAAATTAGAATTAAGAAACAACCCAAGTTTAAGTCAGGCTATTCTTATAATCCAAAAGGGAAGATTAATTCAAAAAATCTCTGACGACTTGAAAAGATACGTTATAGAATTAGGAAATGAGGGTTCATTAATTAAAACAAGATTAAAAGAACTAATCTCAGGAATAGAGAAAGAAACAAATTTAGTAATAAAAGACTACACCAAACTCGATTTGAAGAAATCAAAAATTCTTCTTGAAAGTCTTAGTTATGATGAACTTCTTGACTCTAACAACATTCTAAGCGTTTTGGCTTATGAAAACATCTCTCCTGTTCAAGTAAAAGGATGGAGAATTTTATCTAAAACCTCCCTGATAGAATCAGATATAGCCAAAATAATAAAAGACTCTGGAAGTTTAGGAAAAGCAATCCATTCAAATGCACATGAAATATCTCCAATCTTAGGAGATGATAAAACTCAATTATTCAAAGAAGAAATAAATAGAATTAAATTAAACTCTTAATCTTCCTCTTTGCCAATCCTGTATAACTTGCTTTATCGTCCTGTTTTCGTCTACAATTCCTCCTTTAAGAAGAAATCCTCTTTTCTTTCCAATCATTTCCAATATCTCCTCAACACTTTCATTATCTATTTTAATTTTATAGAACTCTTCTAATGCTTTTTTATTGCTCTCTAAGCACATATTAATAACTTCTAACGCAGTTCTTCCTGGATTCTTTAACTTTTCAGGATTCTTCGCAGCTAACAATCCCAGTTTAGTTTCTCTATCATCAAATTGCACAACTCCTGGAGTATCAACAATAAACAAACTAGGCCCAACTCTAACCCATTGAGGTCCTTTAGTAGTTCCAGCATAATGCGCAACCGTTGCTCTTGCTCTATGAGCGAGAGCATTAATCAAAGCAGATTTTCCAGTATTAGGATATCCTACAACTCCTACTCTCGCCTTCTCGAGATTGAGTTCTTTTCTCAATATCTGCAGTCTTTTTTTCAATAAAGCAACATCAATATTCTTTATTCCAGAAACAAAAGCCCCATCAGGATATTTTTTTCTTAATTCCTTTAATTTATTCTCCCCAATCAAATCAATCTTATTATAAACAAAAATAATCTCTTTTCTCTTTAAATAAAGAAACCTTTTCAACTCTTCGTTCAATGAAATCTCAGGCATTCTTGCATCTAGCACAAACAAAATTATGTCTGCATCATTTATTACATGTTTAGCTGCTACCCAGAAACTCATAGAATAAACAATTAAACGAGCCTTATAAAGATTAACAAAACCATCTAAAAAGCTTTAAAAAGCACCTAATTCTATATGAAATATGAAAAGATCATCAAGACGTTGGAAGAAGAAAGGACAGATGAGATGGAAATGGCAGAGAAAAAGATTAAA
>Ga0233425_10009054_pt1 | contig 12842 bp, 3 predicted proteins | sample Watercolumn_Towu_2_FD_181712 | JGI IMG/M metagenome (GOLD analysis project Ga0233425, IMG submission 181712) | Freshwater microbial communities from Lake Towuti, South Sulawesi, Indonesia - Watercolumn_Towuti2014_140_MG | ecosystem: Environmental > Aquatic > Freshwater > Lake | place: Indonesia...
GTGCTGAGAGCCAGCAAGCCATTGCCGGAGATGTCGACGTTGGTGGTCGGGAGGAACTGGTTGCTGTAATAGCCATTGACGGTGGCGTTGTTGATGATCAGGTTAGCGCCGACCGCCTGGTTGTTGTTGCCCTTGCTGAAAAAGACGATCGCGCCATTGGAGACTGTCATGTCGGTGGTGACGGGGGTGGCGCCTTCGAACAAGGTGTAGCTCAAGGGGCTGTCAACCGTGAGTGCCCCCGGGCCGGTGATGCCGCCCTGAAAGCGGATATAACCGCTGGCGGTCGTGTTGGCGGCCAAGACCAGGTCGGTCTGGATCCGCTGAGACTGGACGTTGGCCAGGGCGGTGATAGTGGGGGGGGCGCCGAGGTTGTCCATCCTGATGGGGTTGCCGTAGAGCGTGAAGTTGTAGTTGCCCACGCCGGTGAACTGAATCGATTGAACGGTCAGAGGGCTGGCGATGTCGTTCTGTGGATAGGCGCCCGAGACGGGGAAGGTGAGGGTCTCATTGCTGCCCGGCAACGGGGCGGCCGGCGGCACGCCGCCCGCCGACCAGTTCAGTGGACTGGCCATGGAAGGACCGCTGGCCCCGCTCCAAACATGATTGGCGGCACGGGCCGGACGGACCGGCAGGACGACGGCGGCAGCGGCCACCAATCCCAAGACAAAGACCGCGGGAACTTTCGCTAGCATTTCTTTTTCCTTTTTGTGAGAGTCTAGAGTGTTCATGGTGTTCTTTCACGCTGTGGGATTGCGGCGTCTCCACAGGAACAGGCCCAGTCCGGCACCGGCCGCTCCCAGCAGCGCCACTGTTCCCGGCTCCGGCACGGCTGCCGAGAGAACCAACGGCGAGAAACTGTGCAGATCGGCGGAGATCGTGCGGCCGGCCAGGTCCACCGTGCTGGCCTCCTCGATCCACTGGCCGCCCGTGAAATGCCGGAGGCGCAGGGCCGACTGCTGCGCGGGCGTCAGTCCCGTGGCATCGTATTGCAGCGAAACGTGTACGGTCCCGCCGGGCGCAAGTTGTCCGTCGAAACCGATGTCCCACATTTGCACGCCGCCGGGCGTGGGCAACGCGAAATTGAAGGGGGCATAGCCCGAGGCGGCGGGGTCAAACAGCGTCGTCGTGGTGGCTTGATAGGACACCGCCAGCGTGCCGGGCGATTGCACCGCGGCGCCGAAATCCAGCCGCGCCGCTCCGGCCACGTTGTTGCCCAGCACCTGCGCCACCGGCTGCGCTACGCTGATGGAGGCCGACTGGGCGCCGCCCGGCATGGCCTCGAAGGCAAAATTGTCGAAGCTGAAATTCAGCCCGGTGCCGTTGCTTGGCCGGGTCGAGCGGATGATCGCCTTGGCAATCAATTGGCCGGTTGCGCCGCCGAGGAACCCGTGCCCGAAGGTGCCCCGGTTGTTGTCGGTGCTTTGGCGGTCCAGCACCAGGCCCGACGTGCCCACGAGGTCCAACTGCAGTCTCGCGTCGGCCGACATGCCGAAGCCGAAGCCCACCCGGTACACCGGCACGGAGAAGTTCACTTCCAAGTAGTTTGCGCCCGTGCCCGGGTCCCCGCCGCCCTCGTTCGCCCAGGCGACGTTGGGCCAGGAGGGGTTCAGGTGAAGCGCCGTCAAGGTGTTGTTCGCGCGCAGTTCGCGTCCGAAGTTATTGAACGTGGCGCCTTGCGGAGCGTACTGATTGGCAATGATTTCGCCGGTCGGCGGAAGTGGAAAGATGTGCCCTCCCACAAGGTTGTCGAAGTTGATCACCGTGGCGCCGCTGGAGAAGCCCTGGGGTCCGATCGGGGCGGACCACAGAGACGGCGAAGACAGCGCCAGGCCACAACCTAGCCACGCAATCGTCAGCATTGACGCGCGGCGCGCGCCGGGTTCGCAGGCAGTCATTTTCAAGTCCTTCCGAGAGTTGGCAAAAGTCCAGTTCATCCAAAACACACGAGGGTTTTCAGCGTTGGTTCGTTTAATGGAATCGCTCCTTGGAAGTGAAGTGGTTGCGGTCCGACCGTTGCCGTGTGCATCGGCGGCGGCGTCGCTATGTACAAACGTACTCATAGGGTCTCCCGTGTCTTGTCATAAGCGCATTTCCCTATCCGCCAGGGCCGCCGCGGTGGAGCGGCCAAAAGGTCGGACTGCGAAGAAATCCGCCGGCGCGATCAGGACCAGAGAAGGGCGGTCCGCGCGGGCGCGGACCATGCACAGGCAGCGCAAAGCTCTCCCCTGAACGCGGCTGGTCGGTTCTTCGTCGGGAAGCGCTGCCTCTGGGAAAGTGCTAGGAGGTAATGGGAAGTCGTCCGGCCATTCGTATGACTACACATCCAGTTTAGATTGAATGTGCAAGCCGTACTGCCCGGAGTTTCCCGGGTTGGGATCCCCGAGAATTACCGGTGCGCCCCCTCTTACGAGTCGCTCGCCACCTGCACCGAAGTCGAACTTGGCGCTGAAGGACAATCTGTTTGCCATCGGTTCGCGCGGGCGCACCTGCCAGCTTGGCCTTCCGAACTCCATTCACGCTGCGGTGAGAAATCCGGATTGGGCCCTGGACCCTTCGGCTGCACCGGCCACCCCCCCTTATAGTGCCGGAATGGGGTTGAGCCTACGGTATAATCCTATAGACTGCTGTGTCGGCTCTTCGTCGCCCCCTTCAATAAAGGCCCAGGGAGGCCCACGAGCTTGGCGGCAGTTTCAAAGGCATTCCGCAAACGGACCTGATCCGGAGTACCATGTCGGACCGCGACGAAATCGAGCCTTTTTTGCCGAGCCGTAGACCACCGGGCGACGGAGTGCCGCTGGACTATCTGCAGCCGTCCGACCGGCCCGACTCCCTCGGACGGTTGGGCCACTATGAAATACTGCAGGTCTTGGGACAGGGCGCTTTCGGCACAGTTCTCAAGGCATTTGACGACCGGCTTGTCCGCATGGTGGCCATCAAGGTGATCGGGGCCGACCTTGCCGCCACGTCGCCCGCCAGGAAACGGTTCCTGCGCGAAGCGCAAGCGTCGGCCGCAATTCGACACGAGCACGTGGTCAGTGTTTACTCGGTGGAAGACAAGCCGCTTCCCCATCTGGTGATGGAGTACATTCCCGGCCCGACGCTCCAGCAACGGCTCGATCAGGGCGGCCCGTTGGATGTGGCCGGCGTGCTGCACTTCGGACGGAAAATCGCGGAGGGTCTGGCCGCTGCCCACGCCATGGATTTGATCCACCTGGACATCAAGCCGGGCAATATCCTTCTGGACATGAGCGTTGGCGAGCGGGTGAAGATCAGTGACTTTGGACTGGCTCGCGCCGCCGCCGACGCCAGCCTCTCGCAGAGCGGCGTCATCGCCGGCACGCCGATGTACATGTCGCCCGAGCAGGCGCTGGGCCACCGGCTGGACCGGCGCGCCGACCTGTTCAGCCTGGGAAGCGTTCCCTACCAGATGACGGGCGGCCCCGGCTCCCCGAGGAAATAGGAGCCGACGTGGCTGTTCCCTATCTGCGGTACGCGATCCAGGTGGTCCTGCTGGCGGCGGCCTATTATCTCGCCGCCACGATCGGGTTGGGGGCGTTTGCCATCGAGCCGGCGCGCATCGCCAGCGCGGTCTGGCCGGCCTCCGGGATTGCCCTGGCGGCGGTGCTGTTGCTGGGGCAACGCGTCTGGCCCGGTGTCTGGCTGGGCGCATTGATGGCCAACGGAATGGTCGCCTTGATCCGGTGGGCGCTGGGCGACGGCGCCCTCGGGCCGGGGTCCTGGCTGGGCGCGGTGCTGGCCGGGATGCCCCACAACTCGCCGGCCGTGGCCATGGCGATCGCCACCGGCAACACCTGCGAGACGCTTCTGGCGGCCTGGTTGTGCCGCCGGTGGCTGCCCGGGAGCGAAACGCCTTTCCAGCGCGTCGAGGAAGTGCCCCGCTTCGCGGCGGCGGCAGGATTGGGCTCGATGGTGTCGGCGACTGTGGGGACCGTCAGCGCGACCGTAGGCGGCGGGGCGGCCTGGCAGCAATTCCCGGCGAACTGGGGCACCTGGTGGCTGGGTGACATGGCCGGCCTGACGGTCGTGGTCCCCTTGGCGCTGGCCTTCGCGCGGCCCACAAGCGTTGTGTGGAAAGGCCCGCGCTGGGCCGAGTTGGCGGTCCTCTCCTTCACGCTGGTCCTCGTCAGCGGCGCGGTGTTCGGCGGCTGGCTCTCGGAGGACATTGCGAGCCATCTGCTTTACGTCCCCCTGAGCTTCCTGTGCTGGGTTTGCCTGCGGTTTGAACTCACGGAAGTCACGCTGGCCACGGCGATTTTCTCGGGTGCCGCGATCGGCAGCCGGTGGGCGGGGGTGGGGCCGTTCGGCGTCACGACCTCGGAAGGGCCGCTGTTCCACTTGCAGCTTTTCATGAACCTGTACGCGTTGACGGGCCTGTCGGTGTCGGCCGTCGTGGCCCGCCGCCGCAACGCCGAGCAACGCCTGAAACGCTCCAATCAAGAGCTGGAAGAAATCGTCCGGGATCGGACCCACCATCTCACGGTGGCCAATCTCAGCTTGCGGCAGCAGATGGCCGAGCGCCAGCGGGCCGAGGACAGCCTGCGCGAGCGGGAAATCCGCTACCGCGAACTCATCGAGCACCTGCACGTTGGGGTCGTCGTGCATGCCCCGGACACGAGGGTCTTGATTTCCAACCCCCGGGCGGCGGAACTCCTGGACGTCGCCGAGACCTCTGGCAAGACCGACGAGGACCCCTCGTGGTCCTTTGTGCGCGAGGACGGAACGCCGCTGCCGAAAGAGGAGTACCCGGTCAATCGCGTCCTGGCCACGCGCCAGCCGCTGCGCGACCTGGTGTTCGGCATCAATCGCCTCCGGGCCGGGGACCGCCGCTGGGTAGTCGTCAATGCCCTGCCCGAGTTCAGCGGGGAAGGCGAGCTGGCCCGCGTCGTCGTCACCTTCATGGACGTCACCGAACGGCGGCAGTTCCAAGAGCGCGAACGGCTGCAACTGGACGCGGCGCTGGAGTCGATCGGGGACTGCGTGATCATCACCGGCGCCGACGGACTGATCAAGTACGTCAACCCGGCGTTCGAACGCATCACCGGCTATTCGCGCGCCGAAGTGCTGGGCCGCAATCCGCGGCTGATGCAGGGCGGACAGCACGACCGCACGTTTTACGCGCGGTTGTGGCAAACGCTCGCCGACGGCAAGACCTGGCATGGCGAGTTCGTCGATCGGAACAAGGACGGCCGCCTGTTCGACGTCGAGGCGACGATCTCGCAGATTCGCGACGCCGAGGGCGGCGCGATCGGCTATCTCGGCGTTCAGCGCGACGTCTCCGACCGCAAACAGGCGGAGCGGCGCCTGGCGGAAAGCGAGGCCCGCATCCGCGCCATCGTGGATACGGCCGCCGACGGGATCATCACTATCGACGAACGGGGCGTCATCGAGAGCTGCAATCCGGCCGCCGAGCAGATGTTCGGATACACGCAGGAGGAACTGGTCGGCCGCAACGTGTCGCTGCTGATGCCCTCTCCGGAACGGGAAGCGCACGACGGCTACCTGGCCGAGTACGCGCGCACGGGCCGGCGGAAAATCATCGGCGGGGGCCGGGAGGTCCGCGGGCAACGCAAGGACGGCACGATCTTCCCCGTGGACCTGGCAGTCAGCGAGACGCGATCAGGAGACCGGTGTTTCTTCACCGGGATCCTCCGCGACGCCACCCTGCGCCACGTGCGGTTGCAAGCGGAGAAAGAACTCGCGGCCGCGCAGGAGCAGTTGCGCCTGGCGCGGAGCATTCAGCAGGAGTTCTTTCCCCAAGCGTCGCCCGTCGTCCCGGGGTACGACCTCGCCGGAGCGTCTTATCCCGCGGAAGCGACCGGCGGAGATTACTTCGACTACTTCACCATGACCGAGGGCCGCGTGGGGATCGTCGTCGCCGACGTCAGCGGGCACGGCCTTGGCCCGGCGCTGGTGATGTCCCAGACGCGCGCCTACCTCCACGCCTTGCTGCCCTTGGGGCTGGACGTGGGCGAACTCGCCACGACTGAACAAGTACCTCGTCGCCGAGGACCAACACGCACGCTTCGTGACCTTCTTCCTGGCGCAACTCGATCCGCGCGACGGCAGCCTGATCTACGCCAGCGCCGGGCACCAGTGCTACCTGCTCGGTCCCGCGGACGAAGTGCAGCCCTTGGAGTCGACGGGACTACCGCTGGGAGTGGCGCCGGGCGAAATCCCCTGCGCGGCCCGGCGCATTCTCCAACCGGGCCAGATGGTGCTGTTCCTCACCGACGGCATCGAGGAAGCCGTATCGCCTGAAGGCGAGACTTTTGGAATCGAGCGGACCCTGGAGGTGGTGCGCGCGAACCGAGGCCGCCGCGCGTGCGATATCGTCGCTGCGATCTACCAGGCCGCGCGGAGTTTCACGCGGGAAATGCCCCAGCACGACGATATCACCGCCGTAGTCCTCAAGGTGGAAGAGTAGGAAGAGACTATCCAACGCGCCGACGCAAAATGGGAAGAGTAGAGTGGCCTTTTCTCGCTTGTTCTTCTCGCCCGACACTGTCCGGACGCGCCGGCTGCGTCATAGCAGCGGCCCGAGGAGGCGGGCCGCGTTCTCCACGAACCGCACCAGCGCCGGGCGCGATGGGGACGGCCAGATGGCGTTCTCCGATGGGCCCTGGGAAGTGGTTCACGTCCCGGATGGCGAGTGGGAGAGCCAGACGGCATCTTGCGACGAGCCGTGGGAAGTGACCTACGCAAACGGGGACGTAGACGCATTCGAGGCGGCCTTCTGATTCCCGGCGACGCCTGGCTGGGCCTGTATCGGCGTATGCGCACGCGCCGGAATCTACCACGATCTGGTTCCCGGCCAGCCAGAATCGGGCAGTATGCTCGACCGGACTCCGCCGACTTTTCCCGTGAAGAACGCGGACAAGAAACCTGACAGTGGTGGGGGGCTTTTGCGGCCGCGGCCGCAAAAGCCGGCATGGTTCAGAAGTCGCTGCTGGCCGGTGACACATGGTAGGTCCCGCTTGCCGAGCGGGACCTGTGCCGCAAGGTCCCGCTCGGCAAGCGGGACCTACTGGTTGTTACCCACTTCTGAACCATGCCATCTTTCCCCATTTTCTTCCGCTCATCTTCGTTCCCCGAAATGGGGAAAGAGAGGAAAGTGTTGGGCAAAGCGGCAACGACCATGAGTTCATAGCGCCCGCGCCGCACTCCGAAGCCAGACGGTCTCTCATGGTCGCTCCTTGTCCGATTGCCCAAGAAATAGCGAAAGCCAGCACGGGCCGTGAGGCCGTGCTGGCTTTCGCTTGGACTGTCCTATGGCAACGCGTGCAAATGCCGCCGGCGCGTTCTCACGCCGTTTGGGCGGCCAAAATCGTGTCCACCGCCACTTCCAGGGCGGTCTTGGCAGGTTTCTTGGCCGCCAACGTCTGGGCCAGATCCAACAAACCTCCCAATTTACCCGAATCCGCAAACACAGGCGCCAATGCCGATTGGGCGGGAACGGCCGCCAGCGGCGCCGCGGCCTTCAGGGCCGCAGTGGGCGCGGGCGCCGTGGCGCGGCGGTCGGAGATGGTGCAGATCCCGGTGCCCGTGGAGATGGTGGCCCCCGTCGCGCTGCTCAGCTTGAGGTAGAACTTCTCGGGCTTCTCGGCCATCGCGCTGCCGTACACCAGGACGTTGATGGTCCCGGTCTTCTTGCCCGCGGGGATCGTCAGCGTGCCGCTGGTGGTCCCAAAATCCTTGCCGGCCGTGGCCGTACCGCTGGCGGTTGCATACCGCACCGTGACCGGGGCGGTGGCTGCCGACGAAAGCGTGACCGTGAAGGTGACCACGGTCTTCGTCGCCGCGGAAGTCCCCTGGACCGCCGACTGGCTGTTGATCGACATCGAGGGCTTGGCGACCGTGGGCTTAGTGGTCGGTGCAACGATGGCGACGGTGGAACCAGCCCCGATCTGGCGGCAGTAAACGCCCGTCCCGCCCCCATCGGCGCTCACCCAAGCAATGACACCGTCACCCGTGCTCGTCCGCCGGTCGACGGCCGGAGTCACCTGGTTCCCGCGCACTGTGGCATTGACGCGGAACTCCTTGACTTCGCTGGAGTAGTCGGAGCGGTTCGCTTTGTACATCCTGGCATAGACGCCGTAGTCCTTGAGCGCCGGATTGCCCGACTCCGCGTTGTCTTGGTTGTAGCTCGTCCAGACGACCGTAAAGCCGCCGTTGAAGTCCATCCCCACGTCGGGCGTGATCTGATTGTAGGCCGTGGTCACGTTGACGCGGAACTCCGCGGCGTCTTTGTTTGCCCCACCTGGGCCGAAACGGCGTGCAAAGATGTCGTAGCCCGGCTGAGGATTGGCTTTCCCCGGCGCTTGGAAACTGGCCCAGGTCACCACGAAATCCCCCGCGGGACTCATGGCGATGCGCGGGGTGAGCTGGTCGTTGCCGGTCTGGGTATTGACCACGGACTGCGGTTTGCCGCTTCCCGAGGCGGTGTACGAGCGTTTGACCACTCCCCAGCCATTGCCATCGGTCTGGCTGCCGGCCCAAACGATGGTGAAATTACCCTTTCCATCCATGGCCACGTCCGGCGTCTGCTGGAGATACTTGGAGGTGGCACTGACCCGGAACTCGTCCGCCAGCGCTTGCCCGCGCGAGCCGTAACGCCGCGCGAAAATGCCGTTATGGTTGTTGTCCGCGGAAGACGTGCTGGACCACGTGATCACGAAACGGCCGTCGTCGGCCATCGCCACCCGGGCATTCCCCTGCGTGCCCGACAAGTAGTCATTCACCTGGTTCTGCTGCCCGATGGCCCGGCCCTCGGCATCGTACTGCTGGACGAACACGTCGGAGGGATTGTTGGTGGCGTTGGTGTACTGCCCGCTGCCGGACCAGACCACAACGAACTCTCCTGTCGGGGTCATGGCCACGCTGGGCGCGACCTGGTTTCCGGCAACACGGCTGTTCACAATGAATTCGGGCCCAATGGGATCCCCGTTGGCGCCGAACCGCTGGCCGACGATGTTGCCGTTGCCCGTGGCGTAGCTCACCCACACCACCACATAATTCCCTCCGCCATCGGTGGCCACCTCCGCGGCATTCTGATTGCCCGCAGTTGTCGCGTTGACCAACGGGTCCTTGGCGGCGGACTGGGGCGAGCCCGCGCCCCCCGACGAGCCGGCCCCCGTCCCCACGGTGAAGTTCGTGGTGTAGTCGCTCCCCGCGGGCGTGAAGCCGGTGCTGAACAAGGGATTCCCCGCCAGGTCGCGGAGCCCGATCTGGCCGACCGTGGTCGAGGTTGTGGGCACGGCGTGGGCCACGGACAGCGTGTAGCTGCCGTCGGGCAACGCCTGCACGCCCGCGGTCCCCGGTTGGCCGTCGATGGTCAGCACCACCTCCCACTTGTTCGTGGGGACCGGGTTCAGGCCGTAGAGCTGCGACAGTTCCGCAGCCTTGTTCATCCCGTAATCCACCGAAACGACGGCGTTGGCGATCTCATTCCCCTTGCCGTCGATGATCCGGTAGTTGCGCGGGTTCAGTACGCTGTCGGGGTTGGCATACGGGCTGCCGGCCATCATCTCCTCGTTGAAGGTGATGACGATGTGCTGCACGTCGGCGGCAGCCACCTTGCCATCGTTCCTGATGTAGCGCCCGTTGGCGTCGGCAATGCCGGTGATCCGCGGCCCGGCCGTGTCGGTCGATTCCTGGAACTGCCGGTAAAGGATGTTTTGCGAGACGGGGGCCCCGGCATCGCTGAAGATGGGTTCGCCGACGAGGGTCAAGGCTGTCTGCGTCGTCAGCTCCAATTCGGTATAAACCGAGACCAGGCTGCCGCTGGGGGTCATGGCCAGCGACGTGTTGTACTGCTCGGTCCCTTCGAAACCCCGGGTGTCGCCCTCGAAGGGCGCCCTCAAGAAAGTGCCCTCGAGGACCGGCGGTGGAACTTGCGGCTGCTGTCCGGGGGGCGGCGGGGGCGGTTGAGGCACGCGCCAGCGCTGCGCCTGGGGGTTCAGCATCCACATGTCCACAAGCGTGTCGTGCATCTCGCCTTGGAAGCGGATCTCATACAGCGTGGCGCCGTGGTACACCGGCGTGTTGGTCCAGTCAGGTTGCGGCGGGGGCCCGGGATCGGGATTGTAGTCGTTCGGGTCCACCGGGTAGATCTCCCAGGGCGTTCCAAGGCGCCCGTCGATCTCGTCGATGAACGATTCCGCCCCATGCACTTGGCGCACGTCGACGCAGCCGCTGCCGTCCAGACGCGGCCAGTTGGTGCCCAGGGCGGCTTCCAGGCTCGTTTCGAGGATCCGTTCCAAGGTGAATTCGTTGAATTTCGTGAACTGCCCGGCCGCGGGAATGGTGATCGGAACGTCCTTGATGATCCCGTTCACCCACACGCGAAGGAGAAACGACCCCTGCTCAACGTAGCCGGGGATCTCCAGATACCATCGCTGGTTCCGGCCGTCGCGCAGCGAATTGGCGATGCAGTCGACGTAGGTGGGGTTGAGGGTGCCCAGGTTCGGGTCGGCGTCCCAGCGCGAGAGCAGAGTGCCGTAGCCCTCGCCGCGGAGCGCCCCCGCCACGCTCTCCATGATCTGCCGCAACCGCCCCAACTTCTCGGCGTCCGCCGGCAGCAGGGGGTCCAGCGTTCCGTTCGGGCACTCGTACTGCACCCAGAACAGAAACTGGTCGATCGCCAGGCTCACGTCCCACGTCTGTGGTATCTCGTCGTAGCCCAGGAAGCCGGAATGCGGCGCGAAGGAAGACAGCACGTCGCCGGGGAGCCCGTTGTGCGGGAACGGATTGAAGTACGGCAGCAGGTCCTGGTTGATCGGCAGGCCGGTCTTGGAGTCGCGGAAGAAGGGCTGGAAGAACGAAGCCGGGATGTCCACCTCGTCCGACGCATCCGGCCCAACGCCCTCGTATGTGAACACCAGATCGCCGTCGAAGTCCGAAACCACCTGCGGCATGGCTTGATAGAAAGGCCACAAGGTGTTGGTGGCCGGATTCGCGTTGCCGCTGTTGACGCGGAACTCGGCTCGGGTTTGCTGAGGAGCAGCCAGCGGCAGACCGGCGGCGTTCAGCAGCGCGAACTCGCGCCCGTGGACCCCCACGGAGATCGCGCCGATGTTGTCCCTGTCCGCGAGCACTTGCCAGCCGATCGTGAAATTGTCGTGGATGTCCATGGCCACGGTCGAGTGGCCGCCGCCGCCTATGTTCACCGGGAGCCACAGGGGCTTGCTCGCCGTGTCGTAGGCGCGCGCCCATACCGTGCTTACGTAGACGGTCTTGGACAAGTACCCCGCATCGTCCGTCTCCGACCACGTGACCACGGCGTAGCCGTCCCGGCCCAAGGCCACGTCGGGCGCGAATTGGATGTTCGTCCGGTCCACGTCCACGGTCGTCGGCGAGCCCACCGGCCGGCCGTCGCGGTCGTACCGCTGCATCTCGATGTTGTTGAAGAAGCTGATGTCCTGCCCCTGGTCCGCCCACACGATCGCCAGCGACCCGTCCTCGCCCATGGCCACCGCGGGCTCCGCCTGCGGATTGGCGGTATTGGTGTTGACGCGGAACGTGTACATGTCGCCCGAGGCGTTCGACTGAGTGCAGGTGGCTTTCATGGGGGTCGAGGCGGGGACGTACTGGATCGGGGGCTGCACGACCCCCGGCTCGCCCGCAAAACGCACGACAAAGATGAAGCGCGTGGGCGTGTTCGGCATGGGAAGGACCGTGACCGTCACGCCCGTGTGCCCTAGGGCCACCAGCGCCTTCTGAATGTTCGCCGCCGTGGCGGTCAGGTCGGCGCTGGTGAACGTGATGCTCGACGTGGTCGCGTCGCCCATGCGAAGGCGGAACGTGCCTTTCAAAGGAACGGACCCCGTGGCGTCGAACGTGAGCCGCTGCCCAGCCACCGCTGTGGGCCGCGCCAGCGCTCGCACCCCCGTGGTGATCTGACCGGGCACGAACGTGCCGGGCGCATAGGAGGCGGTGATCCCTGCCGGCGAAAACCGCCGCGCAAAGATGTCCGTCTTGCTGCCGGGGGTGACCCATTCCGGCACCACGCTCCGCCAGGCGATGGTGAAGTCCCCGTCCGGGTCCACCCCCACGGCCGGCTGGTCCTGGTCCCAAACGTCCGGCCCCAAGGTGAAGGGATTGTCCGGCTCTGACGGGTTCACCCGGAATTCGGGGCTGGTTTGCTTGAGGATCGTGACTTTGGCATTCACCTCGGGGTGCAAGTTCTCTCCAGCGTCGCCTGTCGCCGCGGTCACCACTAGGGGCGCGAAGATCTTCTTGCCGGAAACCCCTGTGAACCAGATGTCAAAGTCCGTGAACGACGGCTTGCCGTCGGTCCCGATCACCGGCCGGACGGTAACTCCCGGGTCGTATCCGCTCATCGGCAAGGGGTTGAGCGGGTCCGTGCCCACCATGCTGGGAACAGGGTAATCGTAGGGGGCCTCGTAGGTCCCCAGCACCACCCGGCTGTCCGGGGGGAAGTCGAACGGCGCCACAATCGACGTGAAGGCCGCCGCGGTCTGCTGGAAGTAGCTCTGGATGGCCACGGCCGTCTGGCTCGGATTAAGCTCGGAGACCGGAATGTCCTCCATCATAAAGGGCTTCTGCAGGGTCGTGACGGTTACCCCCGGCAGGAAACCCGACAAATTCAAGGGGTGCAGAGGATCGTCGGCCAACACCTGCAGACGCGGCTGGTCCTGCCCCGCAGTCTCCTGCCCGAAATCCACCTGGTAGTTGTTGGGATCGATCGCCGTGACCACCACGTGCGTCGGATCGGCCGAGGCGCCGAACCCGCCCAACGCTCGCAACCCGTCCTGAAAGTTCTTCGCCGTCTGGAGCGGGTCGAGTTCATTGAACACGACGTC
>Ga0233425_10009055_pt1 | contig 12842 bp, 11 predicted proteins | sample Watercolumn_Towu_2_FD_181712 | JGI IMG/M metagenome (GOLD analysis project Ga0233425, IMG submission 181712) | Freshwater microbial communities from Lake Towuti, South Sulawesi, Indonesia - Watercolumn_Towuti2014_140_MG | ecosystem: Environmental > Aquatic > Freshwater > Lake | place...
AGGGCAGAAGGAGCCCACGCCAAGACGCCAACGCGCCAAGATCTCGGTGGCTGGCGGGTATCGCCTCGAAGGGTCGGGGCGTCGCGGGGTCTCACGCAGAGACGCAGAGACGCAGAGAGTTCACGCGTGGCGTGGTGGCTGACGATAGACGCCGTGAACGGCGGGACGGGAATGGGGGGCTTCCGCTCCGGCGGGCGGAGCTACTCGGGATGGCGCTGCTTCATCCCCCGGGCAGCCGCGGACCCCGCACGACGCAGGGTGGCGACCCAGCCCGGGGTTGGGTGCGGACAGCCCCCCTTCGAACCTACCAGGGTGCGGGCAGCCCCCTGGCGAACCTACCACTCCGGGCGCCCACGGCGGAGCTACACGACGAGAACAGACGTTCCTTCGTGGTCTCCTCCTCGTGCGCAGCGTCCCGTGGTAGGTTCGGGGGGACCCTGATCGCAATATGGTAGGTTCGACCTGGCTCTGCCCGCAGATCTGCCATGGGGAGCGCAGCTCCCTCCGCTGGGATGGAGCCACCGCTCACGGCTGGCCGGTGCACGCGGCCAGGAGCGCGGGGTCGCCGGGGAGTGGCTCGCCTCGATGGGGCAGGGGAACGCCGGTATGGCGAGGCCTCTTCCTGATGCGTCGCAGGCGTGGTCGCGGGGGACGCGCACGTCAGCCTGGATGACGCGCTCCAGGCCGTCGGGGAGCCGGGCAGGCATTCCGTCCACCACCCGTTCGAGGGCGCCGGGAGCGGGACGGGTGGCCCGCCGCAGCGCCTTGTGCCAGCCCGGCACGTTCACCACGGTCGAGATCGGCCACCTGCACCGGGTCGGGCCGCTCCCTCGGCCGGGGTCATCGCAGCCCCAGGCCCAGATCGGGGGATGGAGTGCATCGGCCAACCATCGGCAGTATTCCGCGCGGAGGCGGGAGCGACAGGGCGTGAACCTCGATCCCGATCACCCCGTGCTCTCCCTGGTCCGCCAGGCCATCCGGGCCTGTCGCTCCGGCGCCGACGCCGCAGAGCAGGCAGCCTCGCTGCTGGCCGTGCTCCGGGAGCCTCCCGATCCCGATGGGTCCGGACCAGCGACCCCCCCGGCGCGGGTGGGTGAGACCGGTCCCGCCACCGCCTCCACCACCTGCGACGACGACAGCTCCTCGTTGGGGCGCATCTGCCGCGAAGCCCTCGAAGGCGGGCTGGCGCCCGACCGGTTTGCCGCCCGTCTGGAGGCCTGGCTGGCCACCGTGACCACGCCCGCTGTCGAGGGGCGCTACCGCGTTCAGCACAGCCTGGGGCAGGGCGGGAAGGGCATCGTCTTCTTGGCCCACGACCACGTGCTGCGCCGGGAGGTGGCCGTCAAGGTGATACGAGGAGAGGGCCGGGAGCGCGCGGAGGAGTTCCTGGCCGAGGCCCGAACCACCGCCCGGCTGGAGTGTCCCGCCTCCGGCTGATCCTGACTCTCCCCCCTCCCCCTCCTCCTCCCCCTCCTCCCCACCTCCCGGGCTCAGCCTCTCACGCCCGGTTCCCGGCGCAGACCCCCGGTCCCTCCAGGGCCGCGGCCACCAGCGACCCCCAGGGCCCGAGTCGCAGGGACCAGTCGCCGGCATGCAGCCGACTGGCCGGATCGAGCCCGCGCTCGAAGAGGATGGCGGGCCCGCCGGCGAGCGCGGGGTGGACCAGGTCGAGCTGGGCCGGGGCTCCCGAGAGGTTCACCGCCACGAACACGACCTGCCCCTCCGTCGCGCGCAAGAACGGGAGGATCCCGCGCGGCGCCGAGGGCAGGAAGATGGTGCTCCCCCGCTCCAGCGCCGGGGTGGCACGCCGCAGATGGATCAGCTCGCGGTACAGCGCGCGCGCCGCGGGGTCTTCCTGTCCCCAGGCGATGGGGTGGCGCTCGAAGAGGGCGGCGCCGGCCGTAGGCGCGGCGTCGGCGATTTCCTGGCCGTTGTAGACCAGCGGGACACCCTCGGTGCACAGGCAGAGGGCCGCCGCGGCCGCCCAGCCGTCGCCGTAGCGCACCACGGCGCGCTCCCGATCGTGGTTGTCGGAGAAGCGCAGGGCCGCAGCCCGGGCGGGAAAACGCGCGCCGAACTTGCGCTGCGCTCGCCGGATGGCCTCCAGCGAGGCTCCGCGTCTGATGACGCGGTCGACCTCCCGGTACCAGGGCGAGTCGTAGGTCAGCTCGAAGGCCTGGTGCATGAGATCCGAGCGGTAGGCCTCAGCCAGCATCCCGAGATCGGGCCGCAGGCCAGAGAGCGCCGCGCGGGCCTGGAGCCACGACGCCACCGGCACCCGGCCGGCCACATCGCAGCGGAAGCCGTCCACCCCGCAGTCCCCGACCCAGTGGGCCATGGCGTCGATCAGGTGCTGGCGCAGCGCCGGGACCTCGTGGTCGAGCCAGGCGGTGTCGGTCCAGGCCGGGGCGCCCGGCAGGACGACGCCGGCTTCGTCGCGGTGGAACCATTCCGGGTTTGCCAGCAACACGCTGTCGCGCGCGCAGTGGTTGGCCACCCAGTCGAGGATCACGCGCATCCCGAGCTCGTGGGCCCCGGCTACCAGCCGGGCGAGATCGCGGTCGGTGCCCAGCTCCGGTGCCACCGCACGGTAGTCCCGCACCGCGTACGGGCTGCCGAGGCTCCCCTTGCGGGCCTCCACGCCCAGAGGATGGATCGGCATCAACCAGAGCGTGGTCACGCCGAGATCCGCGATCCCGGGCAACCCGGCCTCGACCCCGGCGAGGTCCCCGGCAGGGCTGAAGGCCCGGGGGAAGCACTCGTAGATCACACCTCGCGTCAGCCAGTGGGACATGGGTAGACCTTAGCGCGGCACCCGGCTGCCGCCGCGTCACGATTTCGTTCCTGCGAGGTGCCCGACGGCGCCGCGCCTGAGCTACCCTGGGGGCGGAGGTGTCCACGTGGCCGGCTCTTCCCCCACCGCGCTGCTTCCCGCGATCGTCGGCCTGGGGGCGGGCGCGGGCGGTTGCGCCTTCCAGCCCGCCATGGGGCACTGGCTGATCGACCACGGCTTCCCCGGCGGTGGTACCTGCCGGGTGATCCCCGACCTGGCCCCCTCCTGGAACTTCGAGGAGGCGGACGAAGGCTTCATCCTCAACCGCCAGGGGGAGGTGGCGGAGCTGGAGGGCGTCGACTTCACCGTGTGCACGCTCGATCGCCGGTCGTTCACCTGTGACCCGCTCACCTTCCCCTGGGGCTACGACGGCGTGTCGACCCTCCAGGAGACCCTGCTGGTGTCCGGCGAGTTCGAGGACCGCCGCAGCGCGGCGGGCGACGTGGATCTGACCCTGGAGTGCCTCGACGCGGAGTGTCCGATCGACGGCACCTGCACGGCGATGTACACCTTCACGGCTGAGTATGCGCTCTGGTGGTGACCGCCTGGGGGGGGCCGGAGCCGAGCCCCCATCCGCCGCTCGCCCGTGCGGTGGCGAGGTGGTACCCTTGGCGCAGGAGCCTGCCTTGTCCCTCCGCCTGGTGATCGTCGCCACCCTCTCCGCCGTGTCCGGGTGTGGCTACCCCTGTGGCACGTGGATCTACACGAGCGGGGCGGCGACCGTCCGCGTGGGGGACTCCTCGGCCAGCGTGGAACCCCTGCCCCCTGCCGACGACACCGGGGCACGGGGCGATGACGCCGGGCCGCGGGGCGCGCTCTCGATGAGACAGGACGCCGACGACACCTCCCGGATCGAGCGCTGGAGCGTCACCGGGATCTTCTCGCCCGAGCACGACACCCCTTGCGGGCCCGCGGACACCGCCCAGGTCGAGGTCTCGTTCGACGTGCGCCATGGCGCCATCGAGACCGTGGCGCTGGACGTCCATGTCGACGGTGGCCGGACCACCTCGCGCACCGAGCAGGAGGGGACCGACTTCGTGCCCGGCGTCCTGGAGTCCACCCTGGACGCGGACGCTCCGACCGAGGGCGAGGTCACGCTCCAGAGCGGGACCTGGTACTGCAATACCGGCGCGGTCCTGCCCGGCGATGAGGGCGACGCGGCGCTGACCTGGAGCTTCGAGCCCGGGGAGGTCGACCGCCACCGGGACCGCTGCGTGGACCTCGGATTCGAGATTCCGTTGGGCTGACGGCGGCGTGACGGCGATCCCACCCCTCGTCGGCCCGCCCCGAGGGCCAGGCCGACGCAGGCCGCTCAGGGCCGTCCGCCCGCGTCCCGCCCCAGCACCTCCCGGAGGATCGCGGGGATCCGCTCGGGTCCGTCCGAGTCGTTGTGCCCACCGCGCAGCTCGACGAAGCGCCGGGGCTCCTTCGCCGCCGCGAAGAGCCGCTCGCCGTGGGCGAAGGGGATGACCTCGTCGGTGCGGGAGTGGGCCACGATCACGGGGCAGCGCAGCCCGCCGACCCGGGAGAGGGTGTCGTAGCGATTGCGGCAGAGCCCGCGCACCGGGAGGAAGGGGTAGATCTCGGCCCCGCGGTCCGCCACGGAGGTGAAGGTCGAGTCGAGCACCAGGGCGCCCGGGGTCACGCGGGCGGCGAGCCAGACGGCCACGCCCCCGCCGAGCGAGTGGCCCCAGAGCGCGATGCGCTCGGGCGGGCAGCGCCGGGTCTCGGTCAGGAAGCGCCAGGCCCGCTCGGCGTCCGCGAAGGTGGCCGCCTCCGAGGGCCACCCCGGGCGGGCGCCGTAGCCGGCGTACTCGACGAGCAGCACGTCGAAGCCGGCCGCCACCCAGTCGCGGGCCAGGGGCAACAGGTGCGAGACGTTCCCGCCGTTGCCATGGAAGAAGACGAGGGAGATCGCGCCGGGTTCGCCGCACGGAAAGAACCACCCCTGGAAAGCTCCCTTCTCGTCGAGCACCTCCTCGGCGCGCAGGTCGAGGTCGCTGGGAGTGGCGGCGATCACGGGCTCCGGGAAGTAGAGCAGGCGTCCCTGGAAAGCCCACACGGCGCAAAGCACGGCGGCCGCCGCGAGCAGGGCGAGGGCGGCGATGGCGAGGAGCAGCTTCATGGGGTCCCCGTAGCCGGTCGGTGCAGGCGACGCGTACTGTCACATCCCCGGCGCCCTCAGCCCCGCGGCGCGCTCGGCCTCCTCGGGGGCCCAGGCCTCGATCCAGGCCGCCACGGCGAAGTCCAGCGCGCGGCTGTCTCGCAGCCCGAGGGCAGCTCCGCCCGCGGCCTGGGCGGATCGCACCTGTGCGGCGGAGAAGGCGACGATCCCAGAGGCACGCGCTTCCGCCAGGGCACGCTGGCCATCGTCGGCGTCGAGGCGCTCCGGCAGGTCGGGCTGGCCGAAGAAGATAGGTTCGACGGTAAGATCCGGCTTGCCGGGGACCAGGGCCAGCAAGTGGCCCGAGGGGTAGCCAGCGTTCAGGCGCTCGGCGGCGACCCCGCCCACGTACAGCACGGGCTCGGCGGTCTGGCGCGGGCGGGCCAGGACCGGGTCCACCTCCAGGGCCAGCAGCAGGCCCTCCCGGATCGGCGCATGATTCCGCATCCACGAATAGGGGCGGGCCTCCTGGAGGGTGAAGGGGGCGACCGCCAGCAGGCGCTCGGCCGCGATCGGCAGCTCGGACAGCGGCAGGGGCTCGGGACCCTCCTGGGCGGAGGCCGAGGGGATCAGCGCGCACAGCGCGAGGAGCAGGGAGCGGATCACGGCAGCACCTCCAGGTCGTCCACCACCACGCGCCCGGTCGCGGAGCCCCAGACCCCGCCGACGTGGAAGCGCACGGCCACGAGGTCGGAGAGATCGAGGGCCGTCCCCGAGGCGGTGAAGGCCCCAAGCGGGATGCGGACGGTGTTCAGCTCGTCGGCCCAGCCCTGGCCTCCGCCGTTGCCCGTCCGCTTGTAGGGGGTGGTCAGGCCGCCCCAGGCGCCGAAGGAGACATCGCTCTCGCCGCCCGCGCCATCCACGAGGGTGACGGTGAAGTCCAGTGGGCCGTCGAGGCTGGTCGTGTTGGGGTGACGGGTGACCTGGGCTGCCGCGAAGGAGAGCACGGAGAAGCCAGACCAGTCGCCCTCGCCGGCCGGTACCTCCCACTCGATGCTGAGCTCCTCGCCCGCGGCCCACTCGAAGGACAGGGCCCGCGAAGAGTCCCCCCAGCCGTCGACCCAGGTCATCCCGTTGAGCGGATCCCGCTCGGACCAATTGAAGCGGTCGTCCGCGTCCTGCGACAGCGCCTCGGCCGGGCTGGTGACGTCGTAGGCCACGGCCCCACCGCTGGAGGAGACGGAGAGGTCGCTCTCGCTCTGCAGGTCGTCGAGCACGAAGATCCCGCCGCCCGATGCGGGTCGGTAGAGGTTGGCGACCACGGTGTCCGCCGCGATGCCGGCCCCGTGCAGGTCGTCGTACATGCGTTGCAGGTACTCGCCGGCGGCCTCGAGCTCGCCGAAGCGCCAGGTCAAGAGCGCCAGGTAGGTGCTCTTGCCCACCACCTGGGCCTCGGTTCGCCCGATCTGGTCGGGGCCGGTGGCGTCGTCGAAGCCGCAGCAGTTGAAGTCGTTGTGCCCGGCCCCCTGCACGTAGGTGACCATCAGATCGCCCTGGGCCGCGCCCGCGATGCGGAAGAACTGGCATTGGGTGCAGTCGGGCTGACCGGTGACGTCGCCGTCGGCGGCCCCGGCCAGCAGGTGGTAGGCCACGCCGTGGGGGTCGGAGTCGGAGACGTTGTTGAAGACCGTCGGCGCGATGCTGCTGATGAGGCGGATGTCGTCGGCCCCGAAGTTCGTGGGGGTGTACTGGCCGTCCCGCAGGCGGTCGTAGGCCCGCACCACGCCCTCGCCCCCGCGGGAGTGCCCGATCCAGATGATGCGCTGGCCGTCCACGTGCCCCGCCAGCGCGCCGCCGCCGATGCTGCCGAGGTTTCCGAGCAGATAGTCCGTGTTGGTCAGGGTGGTGGTGGAGGCGGTCTCGATGCCGGGGCCGGTGTTGTTCTGATGGGACATCACCACGTAGCCGTGGGAGGCCAGATGCTCGCCCAGCCAGTCGTACCAGGTGTAGTCGTGCCCGTTGCCGTGGCTCACCACCACCAGGGGCAGGCTGCCGAGGGAGGCGATGTCCTGCGGCCAATAGGTGCGCTGCCCGAGCCAGGAGCCGCCCGAATACTGGGCCTGCTCCACGGCGTGGGACCCGGCCTGGGAGAGGTCGATGAAGGCGTACAGACCGGCGCTGCCCTCGGAGAGGTGGTCGATCAGGTCGCCCGGTCCCAGCGCGCCGTCCTGGTCGAAGTCCAGCACGACGTCGTAGTCCCCGAACAGATCCCCGCCGTCGAGCGTGCCGACCTCGACCTGGCTGTCGGCCAGCGAGGTGGTGCCCACGGTCAGGGTCTCGGCGCCGCCGGTGACGTCGACCAGATCCTGAGTGCTGGCCCAGGTGCCCAGGTGGCGATGCTGGACCACGTAGGCGTCCGCGGTGGCCCCGGCGCGGTCCGGCAGCAACCCCGGGTCCACGGCCACCGAGACGGGTTCTCCTTCGTTGAAGGCGTTCACGAAGGAGAAATCGGGGAAGCGGTCGAGCGGCTCGCCGGCCAGATCAGGAGCGGCGACGGTGCGCAACCTGAGGGTGTCGGTCACCGCCTCGCAGCCCGCGAGCGTGTGGGTGGCCGTCAGGGTGGCCTCCCGCCCGGCGGCGGTGCCCGCCAGGAACACGGCGGTCGGGAGCTCGGCGGGGGTGAAGGTGACGGCGGTACCCAGCTCCGCACCCCCGCCGTCGTAGAGGGTCACGCCATCGCCCACGAGGGAGAGGCTGACCCCCCCGGCCGCAGCGCTTAGCTCGATGGCGCGCGAGGTGAGCCGGCGCACGCTGAACTGGGTGTCGGGGGGCACAGGGTCCACCACCAGCACCAGCCCGGTGCTCTCCTCGTCGGCCTCGGGCACGAAGACATCGGCGAGGTCCACGGCGCAGGCCACGCAGCCCACGCCCTCCTCGCAGACGCCGGCCGTGCACTCCTCGGTGGCGGCGATATCCCCGGCCTCATCGCAGGTGACGGCCTGGCCGTCCAGGCACAGCACCTGCCCGGCGGCGTCATCGCAGGCGTCCGGCGCAGGGGGTTCGCCGGTGTCGTCAGGCACGACGCCGGTGCTGTGGCAGCCGTCGCAGGCTGGGAGCAGCAGCAGGGGCAACAGCGTGCTGAGGTGCGTGGCGCGCATGGGGGCCTCCGGAAGGAGGGCCATAGCCCGCCGGGGTCAACGCGGCGTCTCCTCCCGGCCGCCACGGGCGCCACGGCGGTGTCAGGCACCAAGGATTAACATTTTCTCCGAAAATGTTAATCCTTGGTGCCTGACACTCTACCCCGTGGGGACCGCAGACCCACCGCCGGTGCGGGCAGCCCTACCTCGAACCTACCAGATTGCGATCAGGGTCGGGCTGGACCTACCACTTCGCCCCTTCGCCGGGTTCGCGGTGGTGGAGGCCGACGGACGAACGTCGGTTTTCGTACGCGCTCTCTGGGCCCTGCGGGGGCGACCGGTAGGCTCGGAACGGGGCTGCCCGCAAAATGGTAGGTTCGAGGGGGGCCTGCCCGCGGACCGGGCGCGGGTCGCCACGGTTGCACCGTCCGGTCGGCTCACGCCCCGGTCACCCGCAGGGTGGCTGCGGCCATGACCCGGGATTCGGCGAATCACCGAGAAATCGGCCTTGTACCTGGGATGGTTATCCGGGGCACGACCAAGGGCCCCGGCGCGACACGCCCTCCTATTCGACACCCTGGCCCGCCAGCCCCTCGGCCAGGCCGTCCACCACGCGCCGGAGAGTCTCGCGGGTAACGGTGACCGGTTCCGTGGTGCGCTGGCCCTCTCCGTCCACCTTCCAACGCTCGATCCCCACCTCGCGCCCGCCGTCGCCCACCTGGGCCTCCCAGAAGCGGCCGTCCACCATGTCTTCGGGATCGGAGCGCAGCACAGCCCCGCCGAGGTCGGGCTCGACCTCCACCGGGACGATCCGCTCGCCCAGACCGCGCAACCCACCGGCCAGAGCCTCAGCCTGGCGTCGTACATCGCCAGGCCCAGCCTGCCGCACGCGCACCCGGCCCACAGTGGCGCCGATGCGCTCACAGTCGTGCACGTCGGCCTCGACCGTGCGACCGTCGGCCTCGGCCTTCACCGTGCCCGGTGGGCCAGGGTCGGGCTCGCCGGCGGCGCGGGCCTGGCGGGCGCGCTCCAGGTGGGCATCGAGCTCGGCATCGAGGGCGTCAGAGAGGGGCATGGAGACCTCAGGGCCCGGAGCGGAGGAGGCTGCCGCTATCAGGGCGGGGTAGGCTGGGCCAGATCGGGAACGGGAACGGGTACGGGTACGGGTACGAGCCCGGGATACATTCGTACAATCCGCGGAGCGACCATGGGCATCGGAAGCCACCTGCTCAACCCCGTGAACCTCGACCTCGTGCGCCGGACCTCCTGGGCGCATGGGCGGCCCCTGATCGTGGAGGCCGGCCGACGCTACTACGACGAACACCCCGACGAGGTGGCCGAGGTGGCGGCCAACCTGACCTACATGGGCCTGCCGGCCTCGGGCGCCGCGCTGGACGAGGTCCTGCGTGAGATCACGGCCCACTACTACGAGAAGCTCTTCATCCTCACCAAGGGCTACGAGGCGGTCTGGATCGCCAAGAATCGGGTGGAGATCGCGCACGGCGCGCTCGAACCGCTGGAGGAGGCCCGGGCCGCGGGCAGGGCCGTCTTCCTGGCGGGCTGCCACTTCGGGGCCACCTACCTGCAGGCCCTGGTGCTGGCCGCCCGCGGCTGGGACCTGCACGCGGTCGGCAAGTTCCCGGGCCGGGTCGGCGAGGCGCTCCGGGCCAACGACGCCCGCTTCGCGGAACGCTACGGCACGGGCCGCACCACCTTCCTCGACCTCTCCGATCCGTCCGCCGACGTACCGGGCGCCATGCTGCAGATCCTCATGACCGGGCGGGTGCTCTCCAACGTGTTCGACGAGAACAACGCCTTCTCCGGGCCGCACACCCTGCTCGGCCGCACGGTCTTTGGCGGCTCCGGCATGGACCTCATCCTGCGCCACTTCAGCGATGATCGGGTCCTGGTCGTCACCCCCTTCCTGATCCGCACCTCGGACGAGACCTTCCGCTACGAGGTGGACGTGCACAGCCTGGCGGAGCCGGGGCTCATCGACCGGTTCTACCGCTCCCTGGAGCGCCGCCTGCGCAGCTACCATCCCCAGTGGTACTTTCTCCACGAATTGCAGGAAGCCCTGGAGGACAAGCGCCCGAGAGCCCGGCCCTGACCCGGGCGCAGGAGCCGGCCCGGAGCACGGTGGGGTAGCGCGACGCCCTGGGTGATCGTGACTCGCGTGAGGGGCACTGTCCGCCCCCCGGTGCGCGGCGCGTCCAACCCACGGAGGCCACGCCGATCCACCGCCCCCGGAGTCCCCGATGAGCGTTCCCACGAGCCATGGCCCTGTCGCGTCGCGCTCCGGCCGGCCCCGGGCTGCGGGGTCCGCCGGGGTGATGTGGACCGCTCCCGGGGACGGGAATCCCGGGTCAGGCGCCCCCGAACTCGCGGCGGGTCTGGTTCATGGCGTCGAGCTCGTCGTTCAAGTACCGGGTGTGGTTCCCCGTCTCGACCGCGGCACCCTTGCCCATCAGGCGCGCCACCCGGCGCTTGGCCTCGGCCGGGTCGACCGCGGGATCGCCTTCGCGCCGCTCGATCAGCACCTGGACCACGACCCCCGCCCGCCAGCGGAGGTGGGAGAAGTCCGGCGGGTCTTCGCTGCGACGCCCGGCGATGTCCGCGAAGCGCTCGGCCGCGAGTCGCAGCGCGGCCAGAAACTCCGTCGCCGGGTCCTCGGAGACCAGCCGGGCGGCCAGCGCGTCGCCCTGGGGGTAGTGCCGGACCACCCGGTAGAGCGGTGTATTTCAGGACGTTGAATGACCATTCAGACCACGAAGGAGTCCCCCATGACGCCTCCCCGGACCTGGACCTGCCTGGTCTCCCTGTTTCTCTCGGCCTGCGGCACCGACATCAGCGTGACCGAGCTCCCCGAGCAGTCCTCCGTCACCCTGGAGGCCGCGAACCTGGACGGCGACGCGGTGCTCCACCCCCAGCTCGAGGTGCTCCAGGACCAGACGGTCCTGGTGGTCCAGACCGCGGTGGGGGAGGCAGAGGAGCCGACGATCATGGGGCCGGAGGGCCGAATCTGGCCGACCCCGGTGGATCCCGAGACGGACCCGGCGCTCGCCTGGCTGAGAAGTGACATCGAGGAAGGGATGACCTTCTACACCTTCCAGGCAGCCGACCTCGGCCTGTACGTGGTCGAGGGCCAGGCCACGGTCAAGACCGCGGGGGCAGCGCCGCACTCGGCCATCGACCGCCTCAAGGTGGTGGTGGACCGCTTCAAGTGCGCCGCCAGCAGCAACCTGCCCCAGGGTGGCGTCATCCACGTCGGGGAGCCTGCCGACGTGGGGGCGAGCTGCTACTGGGCAGTGCTCGGCGGGGCCGAGGAGCCCGAGGCCGGGCCCACCATCACCGCCGAGGGCGCCGTCGTGGAGGACGGGACGGTGACGGCCGAGGAAGAGGGCGAGCCCAAGGTGACCGTGACCTGCCACGTCGACTGGGAGCCCAGCGGGACCTGCTCCACGACGCGCTCCCTGCTCGCGCTGGAGCAGGCCGAGGTTGACATCTACTGGCGAATGACAGAGATGCCGCTGGACCAGGTCCAGGGCCCGCTGGTGCACCTGGACTACGCGGGCTCGTTCGACGCCGAGCTGTCCTGGGTGCTGCGCGAAGCCCGCAGCGGCCGGGTGCTGGCCGAGGGATTGAAGACGCTGGTCCCGGGCGTCAACACCCTGGATGTGGCGGAGGGGCTCGACGCCCTCGCGGTGGGGGATGAGGTCGCCATCGAAGGCGACCTGCTCATCGCCGGCGCGCGCGTGGCCAGCGACGCGGACTACGCCACGATCGTCCCGCTGCAGCCGCGTGTTCGGTACCGGGTCCAGCTCGGCCAGGCCGCCATCAAGGCCTACGGCTCCGCCTTCAACGCCATGGACGGCAGCATCGAGCGCACCGAGCTGGTGGTGGTCGATCTGTCCATGATCGTCGGGGACGGCGTGATCCTGGAACGCGTGGGGGCCCGGACCTCCTACCGCCTGGAGCTCATCGACGACGAACTGGTGCTGACCACGGTGGCGTTCTGGGACATGGACGGAGACATCACCGACGAAACGATCTCGATCCCCTTGCGTGCCGCCCGGCCCGAGCACGACGTGTTCGAGGTCGGCTACGTGTACTCGAGCGCCGGGATCGCGCTCGTGGCGGAAGGGGCGGTGGTCAACTCCTACGGCCACCGGCCGGTGTTCGACTTCACCTACGCCGCCAACGAGTACATCGCGAACATCAGCCAGCTCGCGATCGGTCAGTGGTACGTCTCGGACGCCGCCGAATTCGGGCCCGCCTCCGCCAGCCGCTGCCTCGCACCGCGCGAGGATATCGAGGTCATTTGCATCGATGGAAGCTCACTTTCGGCCGAGGTCTCCTGGCTTGGGCCAGGTCAGTACCTCGAGCCGGATCAGCCCTGGCCGGTCATGGTCCGCGAGGGCGGCCGGCTCGACATCCTGAGGTAGCGATGACCCTGCCGGCGCCGCTCGCGTCCGCCACCGCCCTCTTCGTGTGGGGGCTCTTGCCGGCGCCCCATGGGCTCACCGTGACCGAGCTCGACCGCGACACCATCTCCGCCTGCCCGCCGGCCACGGTGACCGAGCTCTACCTGGCGCAGGCCAGGGACCCCGCGACGGTCGCGGCCACCTTGATGGACGGGCCCTGCCACGCCCCCGAGGGCGCGCGGCGGGTCATGCAGGCGCTGGCCAGCCTCCGGGAGGCGCAGGACCAGGCGGTGGGGGACATCGAGGCCAAGAGCCCCTGGTCCGTGCATCTATCGCCAGATCCA
>Ga0233425_10009056_pt1 | contig 12839 bp, 13 predicted proteins | sample Watercolumn_Towu_2_FD_181712 | JGI IMG/M metagenome (GOLD analysis project Ga0233425, IMG submission 181712) | Freshwater microbial communities from Lake Towuti, South Sulawesi, Indonesia - Watercolumn_Towuti2014_140_MG | ecosystem: Environmental > Aquatic > Freshwater > Lake | place...
CGGTGCGCTAATCGGCCAGGCGAAGAAGAAGAACCCCAACGTCGATCCCAACCGCGTGCGCGAGACGTGCGTGGCGCTGGCGCAGAAAGAGTAGAATTCCGTTGGGGCGGCAGTTGCACTGCCGCCCCACCTGTGGCCGAGCATCGGGGCAGCAGTACAACTGCCTCCCCAACTCATTCCTCCTGAACCCTGAACCCTTCTTGTGTCCCTCATCACCCTCACCACCGATTTCGGCAGCGGCAGCCCGTATGTGGCGGCGATGAAGGGCGTGATCCTGTCGATCAATCCGCGCGCGACGGTCGTCGACATCACGCACGATATTCGGCCGCAAGACGTCCGCTGCGGGGCCATCGTGCTCGGCGATACGGCGGAGTGGTTCCCGCCCGATACGATTCATGTGGTAGTGATCGACCCGGGCGTAGGCACCGATCGGGCAATCGTCTACGCGCGGATCGGCGTCAAGGAATCCTCCATTGAAGGCGAGGTGCTGGCCATCGACTCGTTCGGCAACCTGATTACGAACATCGCGGCCGGCATGCTCGCCGGCCGGCCCACGGACGACCGCGTACGAATCGTCTGCGGGAATCACGAGACGCGGGGTATCTGCCGCACCTACGGCGATCGTCCGCCCGGCACGCGCATCGCGCTGCTGGGCTCCAGCGGCCGCCTGGAGTTGGCCGTCGTCGCCGGCAGCGCCGCGGAGTCGCTCGGCCTTCGCACCGGCGCCGCGGTGGCGATGACGTGGGACCAATAGTCCCGGCGTTTGCGGCACGAGTGGCTGAGTTGCTCGTGCCGATCTGTACTCTTCCGCGCTCGTTGGCTACAATACGCTGTGGTGACGGTGTGCGGCAGCCACGGGGGGTATGCCATGAGCCAGATTGAGGCCATTTTTCAAGACGGCGTTTTCAGACCCTTGGGCCAGGTCTTTCTGCCAAATCGACAGCGAGTGCGGCTGGATTTCTGTGCCGTCGAAGAGCCGGACGTACGCATGTGGCTGGATGAAGTCCAGAGCTTGCAGCGGCGGGTTCTCGATTCCGGCCGCGTCTTTCCGGACAGTACTCTTGACATTGCCGTGGACCGTGCGCGATGAGTGACGTCGTTGTCGACAGCAGCGTAGTGGCCAAGTGGATTCTGCCCGAGTCCGACTCGGCGCACGCGCAGCGGTTGATCTTTGAGATCGCGATGCAGGGCGGGCGCCTACTCGTACTGGACCTGGCCATTGTCGAAGTCGCGAATGCCATCTGGAAACGGCACCATCAGGGGCTCGCTTGCCTTGTTGGGTGCTGCCCCGCGGGAGAACATTGTTCACATCAAGTCGTGCAAGGTGACGCTCGCGCCGGACTGGATCATTGCCAATCATATTCCAAACGGAAGCGAGGTGAGCCTCATTACGGTGGTCCTGACGGATTCGAAAGGCCAAGTACCGCCGGACAAGTCGGTTCTGTGCTATGGCTTCATCGACGTCAGCTCCCACGCCGGGCTTACAAGGAAACAACTTCTCACGGGCAATCACAAGAAGGCCGAGAAGCAGGTCGGAGATTGGGAGTTGTCTTACGCGGTCCAGGAGAAGCGAACCGACTTCGCTTTGGTAATTGACGCGTTTCGATACATGGAGGACCGCAAGGCGTACCTTTGGATGAGGCGAGGCCGAATGGTGAAGGAGGCAGACTACACGCCGACAGAGGCCGACTATGAGGAACTCGCGCCCTACTTGAAGCGAATCGTGGCGGAGCGAACGTCTTGAGCGACACTTTTCGCTTATTGGACCTGCGTTCCCAGGCGGCTGCCGTACAACGGCTCTTGGCGGGCCGCACTTCGCAAGAGAAGCGGGCGTGGCTGGCCGCGCATGGAGGTCTGTCACAGTTGCCAACGACCGTTCCGAATGCGCCTGCGACGTACCGGTTCGTGTCGCCTGTCGGAATAGAATGCGTGTTCTTCGTCGACGGAGACGAATTCGTCTTTGTTGGTGATCACACGACGTTCACCGTCAGCGAGTAGGCCACTCCAAACCAACGCGCTCGCGCACTACGGTTGCGAGTTCGTCCTTTCCGTACCGATGGTCATCTCCACCCCCTTCCTCGCCCTTTCCACCAACTCCGCCACCAGCGGATTGTCGGCGTAGAGTTCCACGATGGCCCGATATATGGCGTGGGCACGATTCGGATCGGTGTGGCGGAGGGCGTCGGCCTCGTCGAGGCGGTGCTCGAGCATGATGCGGAGGTCGGCGGCGGCGCGGTCGAGTTCGGCGCGGATCTGCGCGATGCGGCGGCGGGCCAGTTCGAGGCACTGGGCGGGCGGACCGGTCACGTCGCTGCCCTGGCCGTGGAGATCGACCAGGGCCTGGAGCTTCATCAGCCCGCGTTCCGGGTCGATCCGCGCGTAGCGGATCGCTTCGAGGTATGCCCGCTCGATAGGCATCAGTCTCTCGCCGCCGGCGTTTCCGTGTACTCGGCGCTCGAACCGCCGCTCCAGGTGGTAGAGTTCGATTTCCTCTTGATACTCGCGCAACTGCGGCACGCGGTGGTCGTCGGGATAGCGGTCGAGAAAGTCCTTGATTTCGCCCTCCACCTGTGAGAGCGATGAAGCGGTGCCGTCGACGTTTTCGGCGATTCTCTGATACAACGTGTCGGCCGACGGCGGTTGAAGGAAGTACAAGGTAATCAATCCGACGGCCACGAGCGCAAAGACCAGGCACCACGTTTGCGGCGACACAAGGCTGGCCAGCGGGCGGCGGTGTTCTTCGACGGGCCGGTCGAGTTCCTCCTTGGGCACCGCCACGAAGCTGCCACTGTGGTTTTCGGCCAAGGTCGCCGGGCGCGGGGCCTCCGTGGCCGGCGCAGGGGGCAAGGCGTCGAAGGCCGCGGTCGCGCGCGTCTCCGGCGGTTCGGCCGGTTCCGACGGCGGCGGAACCAGCGCATCCGCCGTCGCATCCTCCTCGTCGAGCGGCGATTCGAGGATCCGCGTGGGCGGCAATTCGCCCAATCCCTGTCGCCGACCTGCGGCGATCGACGGCGACGACGGCGGAACCTCCGCGTCGCCCTCGCCCGCCGCCGCTTCCGGCCGCAGTGAGAGCGCGTGCTGCATGGCCGAGAGCCGGCGGCCGAGAATCAGGGCGTTGGTGATTCGCCGCTCGGGTTCCTTCTCGAGTAACTGCGCGACGATCTGTCCCAACTCGGCCGGACAGTCGGGCGCGTAACGGCCGACCGGTTCGGGCTTGTCGTAACGCTGTTTGTGCAGCACCTCGGGCAGCGATTTCCCCTGAAAGGCCGGCCGACGGGCCAGGAGCGCGTAGAGCACGGCGCCCACGCTGTATAAGTCGCTGCGGGGTTCGACCGGCCGGCCGTCGGCCTGCTCGGGGGCCATGTACTCGGCCGTGCCCAGCACGCTGCCGGCGCTCGTCAGGCGCGTGTTGCCAAAGAGCCGGGCGATACCGAAATCGGAAAGCTTCACGTGGCCGTCGCTGCTCAACAAGAGGTTGCCCGGCTTGATGTCGCGGTGGATCACGCCGCGGTCGTGGGCGTGCCGCAGGGCTTGGCAGACGTCGATGCCGATCTGCGCCACCTCGCGCCAGTAGAATCGCCGGCCGCGGCGGAGTTCGTCCTCCAGGCTCTGGCCGTCGACCAATTCCATCGCATAGAAGAGCTGCCCGTCCTGTTCGCCGAAGCCGAACAGGCGGACGATGTGCGGATGGTTGAGCCTGCGGAGGGTTTCAATCTCGCCTTCGAAGCGGCTGCGAAAATCCTCCTCGGCAGCCATGGCGGCCGACAGGAGCTTGATGGCGGCCGCCTCGCCCGTCTCGACGTTGATCCCCTCGAAGACCGTGCCCATGCCGCCGCGGCCCAGTTCGCGCACGATCCGGTAGGGGCCCAGTTGTTCGATTTTCATGCCGATTCTTCCTACCGCCCTATATCGTTCATCGTAGCGTGGCCGGACGGGGATGACCAGTGGCGCAGCCCTTTGGCGAGCCAGATTGGCCTCTTGAAAGTACGCCTGACACTGGTGATGATAGGCGTAACCTGGAGTCGCCCATGCCCCCGTCCGGCCTGATCAACCTGTACAAACCCGCCGGCATGACCTCGCGGCAGGCCGTCGATCGCGTCGAGCGGCTGGTGCGGCCTGCGCGCGCGGGGCACGCCGGCACGCTCGACCCGCTTGCCACCGGGGTGTTGATCGTGTGCGTCGGGTCGGCCACGCGGCTGATCGAATACGTGCAGCAGATGCCCAAGACCTACAGGGGCATGTTCCTGCTGGGGCGGAGCAGTCTGACGGAAGACGTGGAAGGCGAGGTGACCGAACTCAGCGATCCGCCCGTGCCGTCGCGCGAGCAGATTGCCGCGGCGTGTCGCGCGTTCTGCGGCGAAATCGCCCAACGGCCGCCGGCCTTTTCGGCGCTGAAAGTCGCCGGGCGCCGGGCCTACGAGTTGGCCCGCAAAGGGAAACCGGTTGAATTGGCCCCGCGAACCGTGAGCGTTTATGGCATCGAGGTCGTTGCCTACGAGTATCCGCGGCTGACGCTGGAGGTCCAGTGCGGCGCGGGCACCTACATCCGCTCGCTAGGCCGCGACCTGGCCGAATCGCTGGGCACGGCCGCCGTCATGGCCGCGCTCGAACGGACGGCCATCGGGATTTTTCCTATCGCAGAGGCTGTCGCGCCCGAGCAACTTACGTGCGACAAGTGGACGCAGCATCTATTACCGACGCTCCGTGCGGTCGAACAGTTGCCGCGGATCGATCTGTCGGCAGCGGAAGTCGCCCGCATCCGTAACGGCCTGCGGATCGCGCGGCCTGACGTTTCGGCCGAGCACACAGAACTCGCCGCCTGCGATCCGGCCGGGGAACTGGTCGGTATCCTCACGCCCTGCGGCGGCGGAGCGTTGAAGACGCTGCGGAATTTGCCGGTCTGAGTCCGCGCACCCGTTTGCACCTCCTGGCGGATGCCCTTTCCACTCAGCGGTACACGAGCCACACGAGCCAACCGACAATCGTGAAGAAGACAACGGCAATTCCGAAGCAGATCAGGGCAGCGAGGACTGGCCGCTGCCGCAAAGCCTCAGATCGAGTAGACTCCCAGTCCGGGCTAAACCCGAAGAGCGCCAGCAGGGCGTGATAAATCCAGCCCACGAAGGCAAGCACTATCTCAAACAGCAAGCCGAGGATCGCATCCATCAGGACGCTCCAGCGTCTAATGCACCCGCTGCCCTGGCTTGGCCCCGTCGTCGGGGAAGAGCAAGAAGATGCCGTCTTCGTCGCCGGCGGCCACGATCATCCCTTCGCTCAAGCCGAACTTCATCTTCCGTGGCGCGAGGTTCGCCGCGCAGATGACAAGTCGGCCGACCAGATCCTCCGGCTTATACGCGCCCTTTATGCCGGCAAAGACGTTCCGCCGCTCCTGGCCGCCGAGACTCAGCGTGAGTTGCAGGAGTTTTTTGGCGCCCGGCACGTCTTCGGCCGCCAGCACGCGGGCCACGCGCAAATCGACTTTGGCGAACTCGTCGAAGGTGATCTGGGCGGCCAGCGGTTCGGCCTTCAACGCGTCATCGCTGTCGAAGGGGACGGTCGCCGGCCCGGAGGAATCCTCCTCGGCCGGCTCGGCGCTAGCGGCAACCATCGCGTCCACCTTGGCGCGATCGACGCGCTGCATCATGTGCTGGAATCGGCCGACGGGCGTGCCCAAGAGCGGCTGCTGGGCCTCGTCCCAGCGCTCGATCGCCTTGCCCAAGAGTTCGCCCGTCTGGCGGGCCAACCGCGGCAAGACCGGCGCGAGGTACACGGCCAATTGGCGGAAGAGGTTCAGCCCGATCGTGCAGACGTCGCGCAGCTCGTCGGTCTTGTCCGCGTCTTTGCGGAGGTTCCACGGCTCCGCCTGCTCGATGAACTGGTTGGCCCGGTTGCCGGCCGCCATGATGGTGCGCATCGCGCGGGCGTAGTCGCAGGCCTCGTAGGCATCGGCAATGGCGTCGGCCTCGGCGGCCGCCTGGGCGAACAGCCCGCCGTCGTCGGGATACGCGGGCGACAGGCCCGTCTGCTTGGCAAAACCGGCCGTGCGGCTGGCAAGGTTCACGATATTGCCCACCATGTCGGCGTTCACCTTGGCGATGAACTCGTCGAAGTTCAGGTCCAGGTCGTCAACCCGGGAAGAAAGCTTCGCGGCGTAGTAGTAGCGGAGATACGAGGGGTCGAGGTGCTTCAGGTAGGTCGAGGCGCGGATGAACGTCCCCTTGCTCTTCGACATCTTCTCGCCGCCGACTGTCAGGAAACCGTGGATGTGGACCTTCGTCGGCAGGCTGAATCTGGCCGTCTTGAGCATTGCCGGCCAGAAGAGTGTGTGGAAATAGGTGATGTCTTTGCCGATGAAATGGTGGATTTCCGCCTTGTCGCTCCGCCACCAGTCGTCGAACTTCTCGCCCTGCCGGTTGCACCACTGCAGGGTCGAAGCAAGGTAGCCGATCGGCGCATCGAACCAGACGTACCAGTAGTTGCCCGGGCTGTCGGGAATCTCGAAGCCGAAGTACGGGGCCGGGCGCGAGACGTCCCAGTCGCGGAGCGGCTCTTGCAGGAAGTGCCCCTTCAGGTAGTTGGCCACCTCGGTTTGCAGTGCGCCGCTCTGCTGCGTCCACTCTTCGAGGAAGTCGTGCAGCTTCTCGATGTTGACAAACAGGTGATCCGCGCTGCGGACTTCGGGCGTGGTGTTCGATAGCGTGCTAACCGGGTCGATCAGTTCGGCCGGGCTGTAATGCGCCCCGCACTTGTCGCAACTGTCGCCGTACTGGTTCGGCGTCTTGCACTTCGGGCAGGTGCCCTTGACGAAGCGGTCGGCCAGGAAGGTGCCAGCCGTTACGTCGAAAAGTTGTGTGACTTCCTGCTCGTTGACCAAGCCGGCCTTGCGGAGTGCCGTCCAGATTTCGGCGCACAGTTCGCGGTTCTCGGGGCTGTGCGTGCTGCCGTAGTTGTCGAACTCGATCTCGAAGCCGGCGAAATCGGCGATGTGCGCCTGCTGCATGCGCGCGATCAGGTCTTCCTCGGCGATGCCTTCCTGCCGGGCGCGGATCATGATGGCCGTGCCGTGGGTGTCGTCGGCGCAGAAGTAGTGGCAACGGTGGCCGCGGAGTTTCTGGAACCGCACCCACATGTCGGTCTGAAGATACTCGACCAGATGACCGATGTGGATGTGGCCGTTGGCGTAAGGGAGCGCGCTGGTAACGAGAATCCGTCGCATGACTATCGATGACTCCGCGGGAATGACGCAAGTAGTATCGAGACAAGGCATTGTAGCGAAGGCGCCGGCGGGCGGGGAGGGCGGAATACGTTGCACCGCGAGGGATCACCACTTTGGACTGCGGCGATTCATCGCCGCTTGCTGTAAAGCTAGACAATGTGACGCGGCACCGCGGTTCACACGCAAACAAAACGGCGATGAATCGCCGCAGTCCAAAGTGGGGCTGTGGTCGTCGGCGAATTCTCGATTTTCAGCCTTTCCGGCACGCGTTCGGCTGCTCCGCAATGCCTTGAGGAAAAGAATTTTGGTCCCGGAATTCCGCGAAAACCGCGGGAAAAGCGGGGTTCTTTGCCGAAGCCGGGAAAATTCTTTGGAGGGGCTGTTGACAGGTGTCGAAAGAACCATAAAATCAAAAGGCTCTGGCGGGGAGCTAATCCTCGCCGGAGAGAATGCTCTTTGACAATTTGGTAGTGACAACCTCAATTCTGCTTTTTTCAGCCAGTTCAAGACTGGAGTGAAGAGTAAGGCCGGCCCGCGATTCGGGGCCGGCAAGCTAGACGAACCTGAGGCTGTTTGCCAACCGCGGCAGTGACGCAAGTCGTTGTTGCGGATAAGCTTACAATCAATTGAAGGGTTTGATCCTGGCTCAGAATGAACGTTGGCGGCGTGGATTAGGCATGCAAGTCGAGCGAGAACCGTAGCAATACGGGGACAGCGGCGAAAGGGAGAGTAACACGTGGGTACCTACCCTCGGATTCGGGATAGCCACGGGAAACTGTGGGTAATACCGAATAACGTCTCCGGACCAAAGGTGTGATTCCGTCCGGGGAGGGGCCCGCGTCCTATTAGCTAGTTGGTGAGGTAACGGCCCACCAAGGCGAAGATGGGTATGGGGTGTGAGAGCATGCCCCCACTCACTGGGACTGAGACACTGCCCAGACACCTACGGGTGGCTGCAGTCGAGGATCTTCGGCAATGGGGGAAACCCTGACCGAGCGACGCCGCGTGCGGGATGAAGGCCTTCGGGTTGTAAACCGCTGTCAGAGGGGAGGAAATGCCGGGAAGTAATTCATAATCGACCCGGTTTGACCTATCCTCAGAGGAAGGACGGGCTAAGTTCGTGCCAGCAGCCGCGGTAATACGAACCGTCCAAACGTTATTCGGAATCACTGGGCTTAAAGGGTGCGTAGGCGGCCCGAAAAGTTGGGTGTGAAAGCCCTCGGCTCAACCGAGGAATTGCGCCCAAAACTGCCGGGCTCGAGGGAGACAGAGGTGAGCGGAACTTAGGGTGGAGCGGTGAAATGCGTTGATATCCTAAGGAACACCAGTAGCGTAAGCGGCTCACTGGGTCTCTTCTGACGCTGAGGCACGAAAGCTAGGGGAGCGAAGAGGATTAGATACCCTCGTAGTCCTAGCCTTAAACGATGAGCACTGGTTTGGAGGGCCCTCCATAGCCTTCCAGACGTAGCGAAAGTGTTAAGTGCTCCGCCTGGGGAGTATGGTCGCAAGGCTGAAACTCAAAGGAATTGACGGGGGCTCACACAAGCGGTGGAGGATGTGGCTTAATTCGAGGCTACGCGAAGAACCTTATCCTAGTCTTGACATGCACGGATTAACCCCGGGAAACCGGGGCCAGGCCTTCGGGTACAACGTGCACAGGTGCTGCATGGCTGTCGTCAGCTCGTGTCGTGAGATGTCGGGTTAAGTCCCTTAACGAGCGAAACCCTTGTCGCTAGTTGCCAGCGAGTAATGTCGGGAACTCTAGCGAGACTGCCGGTGTTAAACCGGAGGAAGGTGGGGATGACGTCAAGTCCTCATGGCCTTTATGACTAGGGCTGCACACGTCCTACAATGGCACGCACAAAGCGACGCGAACCCGCGAGGGCAAGCAAATCGCAAAAAACGTGCCCCAGTTCGGATTGCAGGCTGCAACTCGCCTGCATGAAGCCGGAATCGCTAGTAATCGCGGGTCAGCACACCGCGGTGAATGTGTTCCTGAGCCTTGTACACACCGCCCGTCAAGCCACGAAAGTGGGGGGCATCCGAAGTCGCCGAGGTAACCCGCAAGGGAGCTAAGCGCCGAAGATGAACTCCGCGATTGGGACTAAGTCGTAACAAGGTAGCCGTAGGGGAACCTGCGGCTGGATCACCTCCTTTCTAAGGATGATTCTTCCGGTCGGATGGCGACATCCGCCCGGCAATCATGTGGAGACAGTCCTTGAACTGATTGATGTTGCTCACTACCTGTCAAAGACATTACTCGGCCCGGCCGGAGGAAACTCCCGCCGGGCCGGGCTTTTTCTTGCGGAGTGCGACGTCCGGACGAACGCGAGGATTGAACATCGCTGCATCGAGCCCTGTTTGCGGATCCGGAACTACCTCCCGTGCCGCCTTGCGCAGGGAACACGACACGCAGGCCAGTGCCAAGTTCTCTTCGGTGGTCTCGCCGCCATGCACCGCTGGCACGATGTGGTCCAGATGGAACCGCGCTTCCTGACCTTCTTGGGACAGCCTGCAGTACTCGCATCGGCTGCGGGCGCGGCGGACCACAAGGCGCTGGAGGCGGGCGGGAACCATTCGATTATGGCCTCATCTCGGCGTCGAGGGAATGTCGGCGGCGGGACGCGCGTGCGCTGCCCGCCTCGGCGTTCCTCCTGCGTTGCGCGTCGATGCACCGCGCCGCGTCGCCATAACGCCAGCCCTGTGGCAGGCTTGCGTTGTGTGAACTGCCTCTAATGTGGGGTCCATAGAAGACCGGGCAATACGCGTGGGCAAGGCTATCACGGACTGGATGTTCCGGTGCTTGAACCCCGCTGCAACCGCTGGTATAGTTCAATTGCCGTTCTGAGAAGTCGGCGCGCAGGAGCAATCGCCATGACGCCCGAGGCAATTCGAGAACACCTTCGCCGACAGCCGTTCCAGCCGTTTCGGATGTGCCTTTCCGATGGCTCGGTGTACGAGGTCCGCCACCCAGAGATGGTCTTCGTCATGCGGCGAGAGATTGTGATTGGCTTCGCAGATCCTGGCGATGAGTTGCCCGAACGCGCGGTCTTCTGCGATCCGCTGCACATCACGCGCATCGAACTGATCAATGGCCGCGGGGGCGGATCGCGGCCGAAACCGCGACGATAACGCGTATCGCCTGCCATGAGAGAACCAGTGGGCCGAATCACCGCGGAGATCGAACCGGCCAATCCCTAATCCCCAATCCTCCCATGCCCCAACCCATCGCCGGCGTTGTACCGCCCGAAATCGACGAAGTTCCCGCCATGACCGTCTGGCCGACGATCGGCGCAACGCGCACAGGCCGTTGGGTCGGCCGGTTGGCCGCCCTTCGCCAAGGCGTCGGCCCGTTGACGCTCGGCACGTTGTTTGCCGTGGCCACGATCCCCGTGAGCCTGGCCATATTTGCGTGGCAGTTCATGCCGCTGGTGTGCGTGCGCTACACGCTGACGAATCGGCGCGTCATTGTCCGCCGCGGCCTGCGGGCGGTAGACCAGCAGTGGATCGGCCTGGAGGAGTTCGACGCCATCGACGTGGAAGTCCTGCCCGGCCAGCAATGGCTGCGTTGCGGCGAGGTCGTCTTCCAGCGGGCCGGCAAAGAAGCGCTCCGTTTTTCGGGCGTATCTAGGCCGACAGTCTTCCGCCAGGTCTGCCTGAAAGCCCGCGGCGCCGTCGTGACGATCCGCGAAGTGCTCGACCAGCAGGCTGTCGGGGCCGAGGCGTAGGGCCGTTTCTCGAAAATAGATGTAGGACGGAGTTTCACTCCGTCCCGGCACAGACGCAGTGGAACTGTGCCCTACGCAGATGGACGGAGTGAAACTCTGTCCTACGAAAGAACACACTACCTCCGGCTGGGCTTGGCCGCGGCGTCGATGTGCTCGTTGATCCAGTCCTCCAACTCCTTCCAATCGACGGGCGGGAGCTGCGTGCGGTCGGGGCGCAGGTGCGAAGCCCCCTTGATGTAGACGTGGACCACTTCGTCGGCCGGCTTCTCGGTGTTCCAGTGCAGCAGGATGCGGATGCAGTACCGCAGCGAACCGGGCACGTCGAGTTCGTGGAGACACATCAACGCCACGTCGAACCAGCCCAACTGCCGCGCGGCCAGTGCGGGAAACTCGGCGTCCAGGTCGGGCGTCGTGGTGAAGATCGCGCTGGCCACATCCTCCGCCAGAATCCCGTTCTGGCGGACCATCAGCGCCAGCAACTGCCGCGTGGCCTTGAGAATGTCGTCGCTGCTGTTCGTATCGGCGGTGGTTGCCCCGCGGACTCCCCGGCACGGCATGGTCGCACTCCTGGTTCGCTCTGGGAACCTCCAGTGTAACGTGCTGGGGGCGGTATTTCCAGGCCCGGCTTTGCATGCGTGGCAAGTCGGGGCGGCAGAATAACTGCCGCCCCAACGAAACCGGCCGACCGTGCCCGCGACATTGCTAGACGCCCGTCTTGATCGCAATCCGCTTCGGCGCGGCCGACTGCAATTTTTTCAGCAGCAGCGTGAGCAGACCGTTAGCGTACTGGGCATCCATTGCGCCCGGCCGCCGAACGGCCAATCCAGCCCGCCGAACGGCTCGCGGAAGAACGTGTCGAACAACCGGTCCATCTCATTGCGAAAGGCAACCAGCGGCAAGCCGCTTACCTGGTCCTCCTCCGATTTCTCGCTTTGCCAAGGGATCAGGTTCATGTCCTACTCCTTTCCTCAAAAGCATTCTACGGAAAGGGACAGTCCCGTTTTCGCTGAGGCGAAAACTGCGACGGTCCCCGTGTGTTAGCTCTTCACCGCGATCTTGCGGGGTCTGGCCGATTCGGCTTTGGGCAAGTGCAACGTCAGCACGCCGTCGGCGAATTCGGCCGAAATCTTCGCGGAGTCGATCGCCTCGCTGACCTCGAAGGTGCGGAAGTAATCGCCGACGCCGTATTCCTGCAGCAGGTAGTCGGTGTCACCGCCCTGCCGCATCTCGACCGGGGCCAAGATGGTCAACGTTCCGTCCTCGAACTTCACGTCGATTGCGTCGGCTTTCGCACCCGGCATGTCGGCCAGCACGAGCAATTCGTCAGCCTGCTCCAGAATGTCGCAATTCGGACGGTAGCACAGCCCGCTCCGCGTCCGCTCGACAGGCGTGGCTTCCGTAGCAGCGGTCTTTGTGAGGGTCGTTTCGTTCGACATCGCTCTATCTCCTTTCATTCCTGGTGTTCGTTGTTGTCCTTTGCCCGTTCGACGTCACGAGGCCGAGGCCACGGTGATCTTCCGCGGCTTGGCGCTCTCGGCCTTGGGCAATGTGATGCTCAACACGCCGTCGCGGAGATCGGCCTCGATGTGGTTGGCGTCGACTTCGACGGGTAGCCTCCTTCTGTACTGGATTGCCGCCGCAGCCAGTGCCACCGTGGCGCCCGCTGCGAAGGTCGTGATTCGGTTCGCATTGCCGGAATCGCAAAAAATGACAGTAATCGCAGAGTGTAGGGTGCGTGAAACGCACCGTGCGGTATGCCACGGCTGTCTCGGCCGTGAAGAATCGCGAGCCGCCTTCTGCCGCGCCCTCCGGGCACGGCCGAGACGGATGTGGCACACCGGAGGATAACAGCCCGATGGCGCCTATTCGTCGTCGGCCTGGAGATCGGCCTCGGG
>Ga0233425_10009057_pt1 | contig 12839 bp, 12 predicted proteins | sample Watercolumn_Towu_2_FD_181712 | JGI IMG/M metagenome (GOLD analysis project Ga0233425, IMG submission 181712) | Freshwater microbial communities from Lake Towuti, South Sulawesi, Indonesia - Watercolumn_Towuti2014_140_MG | ecosystem: Environmental > Aquatic > Freshwater > Lake | place...
CAACTCGAGCTGATGCTTGGGAACGAACGGTAGCCCCCGGTCGGAGAATTCGATTTCAAGGCACTCCTGATACACGGCCTCGAGAAACCCACACCCCATCTCCTTGTAGACCTCAAAGCACGCCCCCATGATCTTGTACGACTCGTCGCGATATGTGATCTCGCTCATGTTCTCCTTCCTTTCGTGTATTTGGTGTATTTCGTGGTAATCCGGATTGGTTGGGTTCCGTGGGTTCCGTGGGCACCAAGCCCACAATTGGATTTCATGATCTAGTGCGGATGCTTTTCCCGTCTCCCGTCGGCACCTCGGCGACTACGCGCTCGCTTCCTCGCCCGCCACCGCGCCGCCCTTCAGCCGCAGGATCCGCTGGCACCGCCGCGCCAGCTCGAGATTGTGCGTCACCAGCACCAGCGTGGTCCGTTTCTCCTGGTTGAGCCCGAAGATCAATTCGACCATCGCCCGCGCGGTGTCGTCATCGAGGTTGCCCGTCGGCTCGTCGCAGAACAGGATCTTCGGTCGGTTCATGAACGCCCGTGCCAGCGCCACCCGCTGCTGCTCGCCGCCCGAAAGCTGCACCGGATAGTGCTCGGTGCGCTCGGCCAATCCCACCCGCGCCAGCAGGCCCCGCGCTTCCTCCTCCGTCGCCGCCCCGCTCGCCCCCCGCAGCTCGACCGGCACCATCACGTTCTCCAGCGCCGTCAGCGTCGGCACCAGCTGGAAATTCTGAAACACGAAGCCCACCTCCGCATTGCGCACCAGCGCGCGCGCATCCTCGCTTAATGCGCCGATCGACCGCCCCGCCAGCTCGACCGTCCCGCTGCTCGGCCGGTCGAGCCCGGCGCAGAGCCCCAAGAGCGTCGTCTTGCCGCTGCCGCTCGGCCCCACCACCGCCAGGCTCGCCCCCGCCCCCAGCGCAAAGCTCACCTCCTTCAACACCGTCAGCCGCCGCCCCTCCGCCACCTCGTAGGTCTTGGTCAGCCGCTCGACTTTCAGCATGATCGCGTCACTCATTTCAAAAAAGCGAACTACACGAATCCTCCGAAAACGATGCCGAAATCTCCCGCCGCCCGCGTTGCCCTGACCCTCGCCTGCCTCCTGGCGCCGGGCCTGCTTCCGGCCGCCGACACGTCGCGCGTCCTCGTGTTTTTCGGCGACAGCCTCACCGCCGGCCGCGGCCTGGCGGATCCGGCGACCGAGGCCTTTCCCGCCCTGATCCAGGAGAAGATCGACGCCGCGCGCCTCGGCTGGCGCGTCGTCAATGCCGGGCTCAGCGGGGAGACCACCGCCGGCGGCCTCCGCCGCGTCGACTGGGTCCTGCGCACGCCGCCCGATCTCTTCGTGCTCGCCCTCGGCGGCAACGACGGCCTGCGCGGCATCAGCCCGGCCGTCTCGCGGCAGAACCTCGAACAAATCATCGGGCGCGTGCGCGCCCGCCGCCCCGGTGCCAGGATCGTGCTCGCCGGCATGCAGATGCCCCCCGAGTTCGGCCCCGAGTACACGCGCGAATTCAGCGCGATCTTCCCCGCGGTCGCCGAAAAACACCGCGCCACGTTGATCCCCTTCCTGCTCGAGGGCGTCGGCGGCAGCGTCGAGCTCAACCTGCCCGACCGCATCCACCCCAACCCCGCCGGCCACGCCGTCATCGCCGAGACCCTCTGGAAACACCTCCGGCCGCTGCTCGATTGATTTCGCACGCCCCAGTGCGAAATCTACCGCACCGCGATCGCCGCGGCCTCCCCGTCGTTGTTCTTCAAAAAAATCCGGCCGTGCGCCAGCGTCGGCACGACCCAGCTCCGCTTCTTGCTCAACACCTGGGCCTCTGCCACCGACTCGAACTTCTCGGGCGTCGGGTTCGCCACCACCAGCTTGCCGTTCTCGCTCATGATCAGCAGCCGCCCGTCCGCCAGGATCAGCGAACCTTTCCCCATCCCCGAGCGCTTCCATTTCACCGCGCCGGTGGCCGCCTCGAGGCACGTCAGCGAGGATTCGTCGAAACCATACAAATGCCCCTTCCACAGCACCGAGCTGTTGATCTGGTTGCGCAGCGACTTGCTCTGCCACACCGCCTCCACGCCCTTCGCGCCCGGTTTGATCAACGCCGCGCCGTGGTTGTAGCCCGACGACACCAGCACCGCCTCGCCCACCGCGATCGGCACCGCGGCGTTGACATCGTATTCGGTCTTCCACGGATACCGCCAGAGCTCGCGGCCGTCCCGGGCGGCCCGCACCACCAGGCCGGTCGCGTTGAGAAACGCCACGCTCGGATTGTCGCCCGGCGCGATCACGACCGGCGATGAGTACGACGCGGGGTCGTCGCCGGCCTTCCACACGACCGCGCCCGTCAGCTTGTTGAGCGCAACGGCCGAGGAACCCTTGCCGCCGACATCGAGCAACAGGTGATCCCCGAGCACGAGCGGCGAATTGGCATAGCCCCACTTCGGCACTTCTGCGCCGAAATCGGCCGGGAGGTTCTTGCTCCAGATCACGCGGCCCTCCTCGAGGCACAGCAACCGGCCCTGCCGGCTCAGCGTGTACACGCGCGGGCCGTCGATCGCCGGCGTGCCGCCCGGCCCGCCCTCGAACATGTTCGGATCGAGATCCTGTTTGTAGGAGTGCTTCCACATCACCTTGCCCGTCGCCGCATCGAGGCAGTACACCGTGTCGGTGTTGTCCTTGTTGCCCATCGTGTACACACGGTCGCCCACCGCCGTGAAGGACGAGCACCCCGTGCCTACCTCCGCCCGCCACAGCACCTTCGGACCGCCCGCGCCCCATTTCGCGGACCAGCCGGTCTCGGTCGAAATCCCGTCGCGCGTGGGCCCGCGCCACTGCGCCCAGTCCGCCGCCGCGACATTACCAACGGCAAGCAGCACCGCGGCCGCGGGCCAGCCGAAGCGAACCAAGGCGCCTCCTAACGATCGTCCGATGCGAGGGAATTTCGAGAGCATGAGCCTCGGTATTCAGCGATGCCCGGTTGTCAATGACTTGCCGAACATCGTTGCCCGCCGCGCCGCGAGCCGCGCCGGCGGGCGGCCCGCCCGCCGGCGCGGGCTTGACCTCCGTCCTGGCGTGAGCACGGTAATTACGTCATGCCAAATCAGACACTCAAGGTTGTCCGCATTGGGAACTCGCGGGGAGTGCGCCTGCCGGCGCAGCTGCTGGCCCATTATCGCATTCAGGACAGCGTGGTGGTGGAGCGGACGGAGACCGGGATCCTCCTGCGGCCAAAGCGCGACGGGCGGCTCTCGTGGGAGGACACTTTCAAGGCGACACACCGCGAGAGAGCAGCCAGGGGCGACGAGTTCGCCGACCTCGATGCCGCCACCGGAGACGGTTTGACCGCGCTCGACCGATGACGCCCGTCCGCTACGGCGTTTATCTGGCCAGCCTCGACCCGACGGTGGGTCGGGAGATTGCGAAGACGCGTCCGGTGGTGATCGTGAGCCTGGAGGCGATGAATCAGTTTGCCGGGACTGTGGTGGTGTGCCCGCTCACCACGACGCTACACCCCACCTGGCGCTCACGGATTCCGGTCCGTTGCGCCGGGAAGGCTGCCGAGATCGCCGTCGACCAGATCCGCACGATCAGCACCCTGCGGCTGACGAAGAAGATCGATGCCCTGACGGCCGACCACGCTGCCCGGCTGCGCGAATTGATCGTCGAGATGTACGGGCTGCCGTAGCCCGAAGCGCTGCGCCGCCGGGAACCGGGGCCCGCGTTCCCGTTCGGCGTGGTCCCGGCGAAAGTCCGGCGTGGAGGCGGGTTCGCGCGAAAGCGCGACGCCCAGTCGGCGGCGAAGAATCCCTTTCACGCCACCTTGGCGAGGCAGCCCGGGCAGAGGTATTGACAGATGCACCATCTGGTAATACCGATGCGCTCATGCCGACCTTGACCCTCAAAGTTCCAACTGAAACGGCCGCCCGTTTGGAACGATTGGCCAGGGAGCGCCGCGTCGCGAAGTCGGTGGTCGTGCGCGAGGCCCTGGCGGACAAACTCAGTCGGCAGACGGTGATGCCGTCGCTGCATGACGTGATGAAGCACTCGCTGGGCGTGGTCGACAGCGGCGTGCGTGATCTGGGGCACAATCCGAAGCACCTGGCGGGATTTGGGCGCAAATGAGTTTGGTGCTGGCCGACACCGGTGTCCTGGTGGCGTTGCTCGATCGCCGCGAACGTTATCATGCCTGGGCGGTGGAACAGGCAAAAGCGCTGCCTCCGCCCCTGGTTACCTGCGAGGCGGTCATCGCCGAGACGTGTTTTCTGCTCGCAGAGTTTCCCGGGGGGCAGGCGGCGGTACGACACAATCTGGCGGGCGGCGCCTGGCGTCTGGATTTCGATCTTCAGCAGGAGCACGCGCGGGTCTTTGCATTGATGGAAACCTATGCCGACCAGCCGATGGCGCTGGCCGACGCGTGCCTGGTGCGGATGGCGGAACTGCAGGCGGGCGCCGAAGTCTGGACGCTGGATTCGCATTTCCGTGTTTATCGAAAGAACCGGCGGCAAATGATTCCGTTGATCATCCCGCCGGATCTTTGACGCCAAGCTTGGCCCGCCGGAATTCGCGATGGGAGTCGGCGGCAACGTGCGCAGCAACCGCAGAGCTGGCCGACCGGGGAAACCGCGAGACACGGAGGATGCTCGCGCGAAGCCGCGAAGAACGCGAAGACGAACCGGCCGCGATTCGTGCAGATGGTGAGCGGTATCATCGCCGACTGGTTGTGCTGCTCGCGAAGCGGCAGATGGGGCAGACGTCGGCGTTGGGGCAGCCCGGCGGACATGCCGTGGTTTCGGCCGCGCCGGGCAAAGAGGCGAAAACAAGACATACCCAAAACTGGGGTGATGCGCGGCGGCGACGACGAAGCGCCGCCCTCCGAGGAAAGGGTTGCGCCTCGGAGGGCGCTGCTCCGTCAGCGCCGCCATCGTGCGGTCGAGGTGCGGCGGCGATGAAACGTCGCCCTCCGACCCGCAATGAGACACCTTCTTCGGAGGGCGACGCTCCGTCGTCGCCGCCAACGTGTTTCGTCGCGGCTACCGATTGCTCCCCACGTATCGGAAACTTTGCCAGTGACACCTGCCGCAGGGCAAACGCCCTCCCGGCACCGGCGGACGTTGGTGCGACCATTCCCTTCGCATTCGCCGGTGACGCCGGGCGCTCTTGGTGCAGGAAATTCTCCAGCACCGCAATCTCGCCGTTGCTCGCGCCGACCAGGGTCATACCCAGTTTCGTCGAGTCCGGCGACCACCTTGGTTCCTCGGCGAACGCATAGTCCTTCGGTTTGGCCGGAGTGAACGATGTGATCTGCTTCACCGCTCCCGTGCCCAACGATTTCACAAACAGGTCCGCCGAATTGGCCCCGTCCCAGTCCACATAGGCGACCCTCGCCTCATCGGGGGAAGGTTCGCCGTCGGCATCGTAACCCGTCCCTCCCAGGACCACCCGGCTCGTCAAACCGCGCGGCGGAACAGGGGTGTCAGTCCCAGAAGCAGGAGTCGCTGTCGTCGGAATCTCCACAGCGCGGGTACAAAATCTTCGCCTGTTGATCACGCATCCTCGCGCCCTGCCAGCCGAATTTCCACAGCTCTTCGGTTGCACCCTCCGAGCCGCCGTGCAGGGATTCCGGGCTCCGGTCTCCCTTCTCCGCTCTCCGCCATCCGTCCCCAGTCCTCCGTCCCTCCGATCCTCTGTTCTCGCCAGAGGCGAGCAAGCCTCCGAACCTCCGGCCTCTGTCTTTCGTCCTCCGCCCCCATGCCCTCCCTCCTCCCCCGCCTCCTCGCCGCCGCCACTCTGCTGGCGGCCGCGCTTTCCCCTCCGATGGCACCCGCCGCCGTGCCTGCCTCCGACCGCGCACAGGTGCTGCAGGTCGTGCAGCGCTTCTTCGACGCACTTGCCGCCAACGACGTCGAAACCAGCCGCGCACTCTTCCTGCCCGGTGCGCAAATCACCGCCGCCCGCAACACCCCAACCGGCTTCGCCCTCCGCCGGCGCACGATCGAGGATGACCTCCAAAAAATGCCGGCCAACCAGAACCGCTACCTCGAACGCGCCTGGGACTCCACCGTCCACCTGCAGGGCCGCCTCGCCGCGGTCTGGACGCCCTACGATTTTCACCTCAACGGCAAGTTCTCGCACAGCGGCATCGACGCCTTCACCCTCGTGAAAACCGACGAGGGCTGGAGGATCGTCAGCCTCGCCTACTCCGTCGAACCCGAGACCCCCTCGCGCCACCCCGCCGGCCCGCCATGACCGGGAGATTTTCCGCACCGCGCGGGGAATCTCACCACCGAAAGAACCGGTAGGGGTCGTCCCACTCCTCCGGTTCGTCGAGGTAGAGCCCGCTCAGCCAGCGCTTCTCCGGCGGCTTCGCGTCACAGGGCCGCGAAAACCGCTCGAGCAGCGGCGTCCGCAACTCCACGCCCTGATTCGCCAGCAGCCGCGTCGTCGCAAACGCCACCCGGCGAAACGTGCGTTTCAGGTTCGGCGTTCCCTTCGGGTCGAAACGCCACGGCAGCAGCTGGCAAAACACCGCCGCCTCCTTTTCCGCAACCGCCAGCACCCCGTTGCCCACCACGCGCGCCGCCGCGGTGATCAGCGGGAGTTTCCTCGGATCGCGATTGTGCACATCGGCCGGCCCAAGGCCCGCCAGCGCCGTGCCCGCGCTGAGGGGTTCGAAAAACGTCGCGATGTGCTCGCCCGCCGCGACCTCGACCTTGAAGGGCAGGAGCGCCCCGAGTTCCTCGGACTCGAGCCCGAGCGCCACCACGCGCCCGCCGCCCGCCAACACCGCCGCGATCTCCGCCCGGCCCACGGTCCCTTCGCGCGCCGCGCCCGGACCCAACACGAGCACCGTGCCGACAGCCGGAGCCCCCGCGCGCTCGGCCTCGATCACCACCCCCGCCGCCTCGAGGTGCGCGCGGCCGGCCGCTTCCCCAGCGTAAACCGCGCGGCGGACCGGCGCCGGCTTCCACCTCGAGACAGTGTTGAGCAGATTCGCCACGAAGCTCTCTGCCACGGGATCGCTCTCGGTGCGCCCGGTCACATCCAGTTGGCAGAACACGACCACGCCCCGCCCTTCGCGATACTCGAGCAGCGGGCTGTACTGCAGGCTGTAGCCGCCATCGAGAATCGGCAGAAAATCCCCGCGCGCCGGTTTCTCGATCAACACGGAGGCCACGTTGCCGCGGTTGCCGCCCCGCCAGAGGCGCGTCACCGGCAGCCCGCACCACTGCACGGTCGGTCCGTGCCGCGGGCGCATTTCCGGCTCGAAGCTCGCCGGCAGCAGCGTCGCCTCGCCCCGCCAATCGCGCAGGTGCGCGGCGTCGATCCCCGCCAGCAGCGGATGATCCGGCACGCGCCGGAACACCTGCCGCAGCCCGTACTCCGCCACGCGAAAGCCCAGCCGCTGCTCGAGCGCCGCCGCCGTCTGCTCGAACACCAGCACCTTCAGCCCCGCCCGCACCCGCGACAGATCCGGCGCGGGTGCGTCAGGCGCCAACGCTCCCTTGCCCACGACGAGCACCTCGAACCGCGCGAGCCCGTCCGACGCCTCCACCGGCCGGAACCGCACGCCGAGGCGCCGCAGCAACTCGCCCGTTTCCCCGCGCGGATCGAACAGCGCGACCTCCCCCGCCACCCGCGGTGCCCCGGTGGCCGGCTTGATCTGCACGCGCAGCGCATCGCTCTGCGTTTCCCCGGTGCCAAACCGCACCGTCGCGCGCAGCGTCGCCTCGCCCGCGGCCAGTGTGCCCGGCAGCGCGAAACGCAGCGCCAGTCGCTCCTGCTGCCCGGCGGCCAGGATGAAACTCCTCCTGCCGCCGCCGCCCCCCGCGCCCTCGAGCTCCCACGCCGCCTCGCCCGTCACGCGCTCCCGCGAGTTGTTGATCACGATGAGCTGCTTCTCGAGCGTCTCGCCCGGCGTGAACACGTGGTCCTTGCTCGTGAACGCGGCGGGCTTGCCCGCGAGGTACGCCAGCAGCGGCCGGTTGTAGCGCAGCAACGCCTGCGCCGCCTCCGTCGCGATCCAATCCTCACGCCCAAACGCGAGATCCATCCGCTCATAGCGCCCCTCGATGTAATCCGCAGAAAAACCCGGCCGCTGCAGACGCGCCCAGTCGACCTCCAGCACCTGCCGCCGCCGGTCCACGCCCTCGCGCGGGCGCCAGTAGTGGCCGAACTCCCACGGCGAAATCGCCGACACCCCCCAGGCGCGGTACGCCGGCCAGTTGTCCGCCAGATACAGCGCAAACACCGGATGTCGTTCGGTGAATTCACTCGAGCCCACCTGGTGCGGATAATCCCAGCGGTGCCACACCTTGCCCGCCGCAAGCTGGCGCGCCTCCCAGCGCAGGTTCGCCGCCTCCCGCGCGCTGATCTGAAACGCCCGGTCGCCAAAAAACTGCGCGTTCCACTCCGCCAGGCAGAATTGCCACGGCACCACGGCGCTCCCGAACTCGCGCTGCCCGTTGTACCAGCCGCGGTACATCGTCCAGTCCCACGAAAACGGCGCCCCGTACTCGCACAAAAAGACCGGCTTCACTCCCGCGGTCGCCCAGTGCGCAAACCAGTCCGACAGCTCCTGCGGCGGCACGAAGTTCGGATAGAAATTGATCGTGTGCATCGAGCCGAGGTTGCCCGACGAGTGGTGGTAGATGACGCGGCTCGGATCCCGTTGCCGCACGATCGCCTCGGCCCTCAGCGCCAGCTTCGCGTTGACCTGCGCCCGCGGCTCGCGCGGATCGCGGATCCCGTCGATCAGCGCCGGGTTCATGTCGCCCGCGTAACCCGTCGCGTTGTGGTTCATCGAATACGCGACCACCGCTGGGTGGTTTTGCGCGACGCGCACATAGAACGCGGCGTGCCGGGCGTAGCCGTTGGTGCGGTCGGCGTCGGGTGCCTTCCAGTCGTAGTGCGAGAAATGCGGCTGCGAGAAGCCGACCAGCATCCCCACGTCGTCCGCCGCCCGCAGCACTTCCTCGAAACCCAGGTGCGAACCGGGCTCGCACCCGTAGTTGTGCGTGTAGACGAAGTTGATCCCGATGCCGCGCAGCCGCTCGAGCGACTCACGCGCCCCCGCGTAGCCCGCCAGCGCCGCGCTCACCTGCGCGTTGTCCAGCGGCACGACCGACAGCTGCAGCCGGCTGCCGTTGAGATAGAAATCCCGCCCCTCGATCCAGAACTCGCGGAACCCGAAGCGCACCGGCCAGCCGATGTCCACCACGCGTCCCTCCGCCGTCCGCAGCGTGCACCCGACTTCGTGGATGTTGCCCGGCGTGTGCAAATCCCAGAGCGCGTCGGGCAACCATTCCTCGGCAAACGCGATGCGCCCGTCCGCGAGCTCCGCCGCCGCAAACCGCGGACTCGTGAAACTCCTCAAAAACTGGCCGCCCCGGGAGACGCGGGCCTCGAGCGTGTAGCGCCCCTCCGCCGTGAGATCCCCCAGCGCAACCTCGAACTCGATCCGCCGCTGGCGGTACGAGGTGCTTACCTTCACTTCGACGATGCGCCCCGCCGCTGGCGTGCCCACGAGAAACACGTCGCCGCACAGTCCGCGCCGCGCCACCCGGCCCTTCACTTCGCGCGCGGTGTTTGTATCGGCAAACGAGAGCAGCACCTCCTTCAGCGGCATCGCGACCACCAGCACGCTGATCACGTGCCGGGCGCCCGGGCGGCAGGCCGCGGTCAAATCGAGTTCGCCCCCGGGAAACCGGATCTCGCCGCGCTTCGCCCCGTCCACCCAGACCGTCGCGAGCGAATTCACGGTGTCCGCCGCCAGTGCAATTCGGCGCCCGGCCCACTCGCGGGGAATCTCCACCTCCCGCTGATACCAGGCCGCCCCGAGCTCGCGCAGCCGCTGGCCCGCCCAATTCGCGTGCGCAAAGACGGTCTGCGCATCCTTCTGCATGTAGTCGGTGATTCCGGGCCAGCTCCCAGGCACCTTGAAATATCCCCAGCCCTGCGCCGGCGGCTCCGCGGCCGCGGCTCCAGTCAGGGCCGGCTGCCAGCGCCACAGGCCGTTGATGCAGACCCTCTCCCTGGTCGGCGTGCTCTCGCGCTGCGCTCGCTCGAGATCCCACACCGCCTGCACTCCCGGCGGCAGGGCAGCCACCGCCGGTTCTCCCGCCACGCCCGCAGCCGCCAACCCAACCGCCATCCCTGTCATCGCCGCGCGGAACCGAGTTTTCATGGAGTTCAAGATCGTCCGATCATCGCAGCTCCTGCCGCCAAGTCACCTGGTTATTCACCGCGCCAATAGCTCTCGCCCCCCTTTCGTGTCTTTCGTGTGTTTCGTGTATTTCGTGGTGGCCCCCGCCTCGGCCGACGGCCTTTCGTGTATTCCGTATGTTCCGTGGGCCTCACCTACCCTCCCTCTCGGCGGGCCGCCGGCCCGCCGAATTGCCTTTGCTCTGCGACCGCGCCCGGGGATGATCCCCGGCGTGAAAACGCACTCCCGCCGCCGGTTCCTCGGCACGGCTGCGCTCGGCGCCGCCGCGCTTTCCCTGCCTCGCTCGCACGCCGCCAATGCGCCCGCAATCGCCACGGCCCCGGCCGCCGGCCGCAAGCTGAAACTCGGCCTGATCGGCTGCGGCGGCTACGGCCTTTCCGATGTGCGGGCCGCGTTCAAGGCCGGCGGCGTCGAAGTGGTAGCTTTGTGCGATGTCGACCGCGACAACCTCGCCAAGGTCGCGGCCGAGGTCGGAAAGCTGCAGGGCACGCCGCCCAGGACGTTCAAGCTCTACGCCGAGATGCTCGAGACGCCGGGACTCGAGGCGGTGATCATCGCGACCCCACCCCAATGGCACGCGCTGCAACTCATCGCGGCGGTGCAGCGCGGGCTCGACGTCTATTGTGAGAAACCGCTCTCCTACGAGGTGCGCGAGGGGCGGGCCATGGTCGACGCCGCGACCCGCAGCGGCCGGATCGTGCAAATCGGCCTCCAACGGCGCCAAAGCCCGGCCGTCCAGGCGGTGCGGCAGTTCATCCACGACGGGCACCTCGGTCGCGTCGTCCAGGCAGAGGCACAGATCTTCTACACTGCGGGCACCCTCAGCACGGCCCCCCAGCCGCCGCCGGCCTCGCTCGATTGGGACTTGTGGTGCGGTCCCGGACCGCTGATTCCGTACAGCCCGCAGGTGGGTCACCGCAACTGGCGGCTCGAACAGACCAGCGGGCAGGGGCACTTGTACGACTGGGGCATCCATCTGATCGACGCGGCGCGCACCATTTTAGGGGAAACGGCGCCGCGGGCGGTCTCCGCGGCGGGCGGGATCTTCCACCTTCACGGGAAGATCACGACGCCGGATACGCTGACCGCGCAGTTCGAATTCGCGCGCTGCCCGCTTACGTGGCGGCACCGCCTGTGGGGGGCGGAGGAGCATGCGCCTGAAGTCAACAACGGCATCTTCTTCTACGGCGAGAAGGGCACGGTGTTCGTGACGGACGCCCGCTGGAGCTTCACGCCGCGGGGCAAGAACGCCGAGCGCCAGACCCACGAGGCAAAGGCCGACCTCGGCCTGCTCCACATGCAGGAGTTCCTCGACGCCGTGCGCACGCGCCAACCCGCGCCATGCACGATTGCCGATGCGCACCTCTCGACCACCACCGTGAAACTCGGGACAATCGCCTACCAGGTGGGCGCGCGCCTCGAGTGGGATGCCGCCACGGAGCAGATCGTCGGCCACCCCGCCGCCGCGAAACTGCTCCAGCGCGAGTACCGGAAACCCTGGGTGCACCCGTGGGGGTAGCCTTGGGGTTTACCCACGCGGCGGAGTTCCTGGTGGAGGATCGCAGCGGTAGGGGCGCGTTGCCCGCAACCGCCCGGCCCGCCACACGGAGGAAGGTCTCGAGCGGTGCGTTGAGGGCAACGCGCCCGACCTTCCGACACCCTCGAACGCTCTGCACAGCTCGCGCGCGCGTGGCCAGCGAAGGCGGCTGCGCGTGGGCGCAGCCGCTGATAGGCAGCCTGTTCAGTCGCCGACGGCGTGAAACGCGCCTTCCGGCGACATGAACGGCACCCGATAGGCCGAGAAGTCGCGAAAGTCCGTCGTGAGGACAAAGGCGTGTTCGTAGCTGCGCATGAGCACGACCGCGCACGCGTCGGCGAAATCCATGCGGGGAGCCCAGCGCTCCGTCTCGTCGAACACAGACTTCAGACGAACGGGAGAAATCGTCGCCACGTCCATGCGGGCGACGAGTTGTCGCAGTGCCGTCAGCGCCGCCGGGTGGTTTTCCAATCCACGCTGCGCCTCGGCGATGGCTGCTTCGCACGTGACGAACCGACCCGGAATTCCACGCAACACGCGCACGGCCCACGCATGATCGCTGTCCGCACGGTCGATCGCGGCCTTAAGCGGGCCGGCGTCGACGATGACCGTTCTTCTCGGCGAGACGCTGGCGGGTCTTTTCACGGAGGGAGCGGGGGTTCTGGGTGAGCGAGACGGCCCCAAAGACGCCTTCCAGGCCGTCGAACGGATTGTCGGAGGCTGCGGCACGGCGCTCGAACACATACTGTCCACCCTCGGCTTCGATGATGACAGCGTCACCGCGATCGGCCGCCTCGCGCGCCTGACGGAAGCTGCGTTGGAACCCGGTGAGAGTGGTCTTCATGGAATCTGATAATCAGATAGGATGCGTAGGTGTCAACGGCGCAACCGCCGAGCCCGCTCGGCAGGCGCAGTCGAGAGTCTCACGGGTCACTTCATTATCCCGAGCTCGGCATCACCGACCCCTGACACCATCCTCCGAGCGCCTGGCTTCGCGCCGCCAAAGCGAAAGGGCCATCTACCGGGATTCGGGGTAATCCAACGCCGTCGTCGCCTGTCACTCTTCGCGACATGACCCCGTCG